>Ga0154020_10009555_pt1 | contig 11156 bp, 6 predicted proteins | sample Klosneuvirus_201_FD_109709 | JGI IMG/M metagenome (GOLD analysis project Ga0154020, IMG submission 109709) | Active sludge microbial communities from wastewater, Klosterneuburg, Austria - Klosneuvirus_20160825_MG | ecosystem: Engineered > WWTP > Aerobic digester > Activated sludge | place...
CCGCGCCCGAGAGCGCCAGGCACAGCATGGCCGGCACCAGGCTCCGTGAGAGGCCAAGCCCCAGGATGGCAAGCCCGTAGACCGTGACCGAGAACAAGAGGGCCCGACCTTGGCGGTCGATGGTACCCCGCAGCGAGAGAATCCCCGCGGTCAGGGCCGCGCCCGCCGGCTGCGCGGCGTAGAGGAGCCCCAGCATCTCGGGACCTTCGCCCAGGACTCGATCGGCGAAGATCGGCAAGAGCAGCATCGATCCCGCGAAGAAGGTGGCGAAGAAATCCAAGGTCATCGTGGAGAGGATCAGCGGAGAGCGGCGGAGGAACGCGAAGCCTTCGCGCACGGCGCTCCAGCTCACCCGCCCCTTGCTCTCGGCGCTGGGCCGGGAACGCATGAAGAGCAATGCGACGATCACCGCCAAGAACGACAGCGCGTCGAAGATGTAGATCGGCACCACCTGCCAGCGCGCGATCACGAAGCCACCGATCGCCGGCCCCAAGATGGTCCCCATCTCGAAGGCCATCCCGTTCAGGCTGAGCGCGTTGGCCAGGTGCTCGCGGGGCACGAGGAGCGGCATCAACGACTGGCGCGCGGGGAGATCGAAGGCCACGGCGACTCCGGCTAGCGCCGCGACCGAGTAGATCACCACCGGTGAAACGTGTCCGTAGATCGTGGTGAGCGCCAAGGCCACCGAGGTCAGGCCCAGCGCGCTCTGGGTGAGCAGCATGAGCTTGCGGCGATCGAAGGCGTCGGCGATGACCCCACCCCCGATCGTAAGGAGCAAGACCGGCGCGACGCGGGCCAGACCGAGGAAGCCCATCGCCACCGCCGAACCGCTGAGCTGATAGAGCTGCCAGGCCACTGCCACCCGCTGCATCTGCGTGCCGGTGACGGAGACCAAGAGGCCGCCGAAGAGCAGCCGAAAATCTCGATGCTGAAGCGCGACCAGCCGAGCCAAGGCGGGCGGAGCATATCACCACAACAGCCTTGCCAAGGCTCGACGCTCGGGCGACGCAGGGTCGGTGAGGGTTCGCCTCGCTCGTTTCTGCTCGATCGCCGGGCATCCGATGCTGCTGGTTCCGGCCGCCATCGGGGCCGCGCGCTACCAAAGCGGGGAGCTGAAGAGCAGCCTACAGATCATGGGGCTCGTCCTCGGCGCCCTGACGATCGTGGCGATCTACGTCGTCCGCGCCTTTCGCAACAACGAGGTCAGCGACATCGACGTGTCGCGGCGAGAGCAGCGCCCGCGCATGTTCGCCATCGCGATCTCCAGCACCCTGGTCACGCTGCTCAGCCTGTGGTTCCTGGGCCAACCGGCCTCGGTGCTGCTCGGGGCGGGCGTGGCTTTGGCGCTGCTCGCCTTGGGCGCGGCGATGAACCACCTGGGGCTCAAGGTCTCGCTCCACACCGCCTTCGCGGTCTATGCCGCGGCGATCTTCCTCAGCGCCGGCCCCCTGCTCGGGCTGCTCGGCGCGCTGGCGGCGCTGGCCGTCGGTTGGTCGCGCACCGCGCTGGGGCGCCACACCCCGCGCGAGGTGGCGGCCGGCTTTGCGCTCGGGACGCTGGTCTGCTTGCCGATGATCGCGCTGACGCTCAGGCCGCTAGCCCTAGCCGAGCCATGATCTCGCTGCGCGGGTCCTGGATCGCGCCCTCCCGGGTCAAGACCAGCTCTTTGCCGTGGTCTTTGTCTTTGATGCTGAGCTCGTTGACCATCACCTCGGCCGGCCCCGCCACGATGCTGAGGGCCGCCAGCGCGTTCCAGAAGTCGAGGCCGAGCTTCTTGTCCTGTTCCGCTAGGTGATGGATGCGCTCGGCCGCGCCAGGGAGGCCCTTGGTCTCTTGCACCAGCTTCACCAAGGCCAGCGAGGCCTTGTAGGCAGCCGAATCGCTGGCCAAGGAGCGGGCGGTGTAGCTCCAGTAGGTGGAGTCGTTGGTCGTCCCGCCTCCCTCCCCGCCACCGGTCCCTCCGCTCGGTCCCTGCTCGAGCAATTGCATCACCGCCGGATAGGCGGGGTCGCTGGTCTTGAGCCAAGGCGTCGTCTTCCACGCGTTGTCGATGCCAAACGGCTTGAAGCCTTCGGTGGGGCGGTCCAGCTTCTCATAGGCCGCCGCGTAGGCGTTCATGAGCGCCTCCGGGCTCGCGCTCGCGACCTTGGCCAACCCAGCGTGCGTCAAGTAGACGTCGATGCTGCGGTCCGTGGCCCCAAAGCTCTCCAGCAGCTTGGGGCTACTCACCAGGGCCCGCGTATCCGGCTCCAGCGCGCCGAGGAAGTCGGCGAAGTCCATGAAGCGGCGGACATCTCGGGAGGAGGTGAAGTCATCGCCCTCGATGCGGTGGCGCACGTGATAGTAATAGGTCGGCTCCACTTCGGCGTCCTTCTGGGTGGCGACCAGCTCGCGCTCCACGAACCGTTTGCCCTCCCATAAGTTCGAGAAGATCCCTGAGTAACTATCGGTCAAGGTCACTCGGTCGAAGTGAATATCGCCCTTGCTGCTCTCCAGGACCCCGTGGGTCTCGGTGGCCGACGAGACCGCGCGGAGCAGGGTGATCGGCCCGAACTTGCCGTTCAGCTCCTGGCCCGAGGTCCGGGTGCGTTCGCTCAGCTTGGCGGTGCGAACGCTGAGATCTCCCTCGTCGGCCAACTTATCCACCTTCCTGAAATCTAGGCGGATCAGGTCGTCGTAGGCCGCGCGACCGGCGGGCGTGGTGAGGTCGATGACATAGTTGGTGATCTCACTTTCGCTGGCGGAGGTGGAGTGGGTGGCTCGAAAGTCGAGCTGAGCCCACTTCTCGACCTGCTTCTCCACTTGCTCGGCCGCCAGGTCCCCTCCCTTCTCGAGGAGGCCCCCGCCCAGATCCGGGAGGTGCTTGGCCAGCGTGAGGTCCACCCCCGCGTGAGCGCCGAGCGAGATCGAGCCGGCGGTGGTGTCGACCTTGTTCACCGAGACGAAGATCTTGTTGCCGTCGAGGCGCTTGAGCCGGAGCGCCAGATCGAGGGACTTGGAGGCCCCGATGGAGCTGCCGAAGGTCGCGCCCACCGAGATGAGATCGCCCAGCTGGGCCAGGGTGTAGCCGAGGCCGATGGAGGCGTTGGCGGCGACGGTTCCGCTGCCGCGCAAGGTGATCTCGGTGCCCTCCTCCAAGGCCTTGGCGCGCGCGGCGTCAAACGGGAGATCGACGCTGAGGTTCTTGGCCGCGCTGAGGGCCGCGCTCGGCGCTACGGCATAGGGCGCGAGGACCGAGTAGCCCAGCGCGGCGTTGGCGTTGAAGCCGATGTTGGCGCTGGCGGCGCCGATCGGGATCGTGGCGCCGAAGCCGATGCGGGGATAGATGCCGCCGCCGGTGATGGCCCAGGTGACGGGCTCTCCCGCCGCGGCGTGCTTCTGGGTCGTGGCCTGGCGGTTCTTGTCCTCGGCGACCAGCGGGTCCTTGGGGCTCAGGAGCTGCGCCTTCACCTTGAGCTCGAGGCCGGCCCGTGAGCCCAGGGCGAAGTCGGTGAGCTTGAAGTCGTAGGGCTTGTACAGCTGGCTTTGGACCAGCTGACCGAGCTTGCCCTTGAGCTTGGCGGTGACCGCGTCCGATGGAGCAGGCGCGGCTGGGCCCAGGTCTTGGAGGGTCAGGCCCAGCTGGGCGAGGATCGCGTCTCGGGTGGCCTCGTCGTAGAAGTGGTGGTCCTCCAGGGTCGTGCGGGCGATCTCCCGCTCCGCCGCGGTCAGCGCAGCCCCGCTGGTGAGCGCCGCGGCGTCGGCCGGCGAGAAGAGACCATCGGCGACGAGCGCGTTGAGCTTCTGACGAAAGGCGGTGTTGGTGAGCGGTGCGGGCATGCCTCAAGGCAATGCGGGCCGCGTGCCAGCCGAGCAGCGCAGCGCGGAGCGGCCCTCCGTCGCCGCGGTGTTGGGTCCCGCCCCACAACCCGGTCCTACAATCATCCAGGCCGGCCGGGCCGCTTCGTGCGATGCTGGGCGGATGTTCGAGTTTGGCGATGCCCCCCCCGTCCTCACGGCCGAACGGCTGGTGCTGCGGAGGATCGTCCCCGAGGACGCCGCGGAGATCTTCGCGATCTTCAGCGACCCCCAGGTCACGCGCTACACCACGCGGCCGCCGCTCCAAACGATGGCTGAGGCGGCCGCGCTCCAGGAGGAGTACGAGGCCTGCTTTCGTGCGCGGACCTTCCTCGAGTGGGGCATCGCCCGAAAGCTCGATGACCAACTCATCGGCACGGTGACGATGTTTCATTGGGATCGAAGCCAAGGTCGCGCGGAGATCGGCTACAACCTGGCCCGCGCATCCTGGGGACAAGGCTGGGCCGGGGAGGCCGTGGGCCGCCTGGTCGCCTTTGGCTTCGATCAGCTCGAGCTTCGGCGCTGGGAGGCCGACGTCGATCCGCGCAACCAGCGCTCGCTCGACCTCCTCGAGCGGCTCGGCTTTCGGCGCGAGGGCTACCTCGAGGCGCGCTTCAACGTCGGCGGTGAGATCCAAGACACCGTGCTCCTCGGCCTGCTCCGGGAGCGCTGGACCCCCACGCCTTCGACGCCCCGCCCGCGCTTTCTACCCGGAGTGCGGCGCATGCAGAGCGGCGATCGGTCGGCGGTCCTAGAGATGCTGACCACCCAGCTGCGGGAGCACGAGGTGTCGATCGACCAGGCCGCGCTGGAGGCGGCCGTCGATGGGGTCAGCGGCCGACCGGAGCGAGGACTGTTCCTGGTGATGGAGGACGGGCAGCGGCTCATCGGCTTCGCCTATCTGGGGTTCACGTGGACGCTCGAGACCGGCGGCCTGACCTCCTGGCTCGAGGAGCTGTACGTAGCGCCCGAGGCGCGCGGCCGAGGACGCGGAGCGGCGCTGCTCGAGGCCGCCCTGCAGGAGGCCCGAGCGCGCGGCGCCAAGGCGATGGACCTTGAGGTCGAGCAGGGACATGAGCGGGCGGCCTCCCTCTACCAGCGCTCCGGCTTTCGGCGCCTGAGCCGCACCCGCTGGCAGCGCCAGATCCCTGGGACGGAATCGGGGGTATCCCGCTAAACGCTTGATTTTCCTCGGAACACGAAACTGTGGCCTGAGACAGCCGATACTCGAAATGTGCGCATTGGTGCGATGAATCCGAGCCTCTGGGTCGAACCTATGGAAGCCTCCAAAGGTTTCGCGCCCCTAGCCCGAAAAGTCCTCGCCGAGCTGCCCCAAGGGATCCCGACCCGCCGCCTGGTCAGCGCGGCCGACTGGAAGGGTCCCTCCTGGACGGGCCTTCGTTACGGCATCGAGGGGCTCGGGGTCTTCGCGACCCTCTTCCCGACCTACGCCTTCGCCGCCGATACCGAGACCCTCTCCCGCGCCCTTACGGAGCTGCGTCGCTCCGGGCTGAGCGTCGAGGAGATCGCCGACGCGCGGCGCGCCCTGTGGCGGGCCTACGTCACGAGCGCGCAGCCCGCCACGCCCCCGACGCTGGAGTCGCTGAACAGCGCCGACAGCTACACTCGCCTCGACCCGGAGATCCGGGCGCTGATCGCCGATAAGTTCGCCGAGCTATCCCCGGAGTCGCGCGGGCGCATCGCTCAGCTCGTCCAAAGCGACTCCTTCTTCGCGCTCGACCTCGGCTCACAAAAAGCGACCGTTCGGGCCTGGCTCGTGCACCACGAGGCCATCACGGCCTCGGATATCATCGGCACCATGGCCATCTCGCCCGGCTTCTACACGATGACCGCCGACGAGCGCCTGAGGATGCTCCGCTACGTGCAGGGGACGGACAACGTCCTCTCCCGGTACGTGCGCAATGAGCTCGAGAAGAAAATGCTAGAGAGCGGCTTCAAGGGCGCGACCGCGCTCGAGCAAGGGGCGCTGTTCAAGAAGTTCCTGGCCGAGGAGCAGGGCACGCCCGCGGGGGTCCCCACCTGGAACGCCGACTTCGACAGCAAGCGCCGGAGCTACGTGCTCTCCGAGCCGGTGGCCATGCCGCAGTATGCCTTCAGCAGCGGCAAGGCGGATGGGCACAAGTGGATCGTGGACGTAGGGGTGAAGAAGATCCCGATCGTGATCGCCGATGGAAGTCCGCCCCCCGGACAATTCCTCCAGACCGTCGAGCAGATCGCCAAGGCCATCGCCGCGCTGCCCGCGCCCAGCCTGGCCGAGCTGGAGATCGTGGAGGTCAACACCCTGCCCTCCCCGGACGATAGCTACTTCGCCACCACCTGGAACGAGCCTGATTTCCGGGCCTATATGACCGCGGGCGAGCATGGGCTGGTCAACGTCTTCCCCACCAAGGTCGAGCAGGGTCAGCACGCGGTGGATGGCACCTTCATCCACGAGGCGGCGCACCTGTGGTCGCGAAAGATCTGGGGACCTCAGGGCTCGCCGGGCTGGACGGACTGGGAGACGCGGATGAAGAGCGACGGCTTCCACGCCTCGCTCTACGGACGGCACAACGCGGCCGAAGACGTGGCGGAGACGGTGACGCTGTATCACATCGTTCGCGGCACGCCCCAGGAGGCCTCGATTCGGGCCCTGTTTCCGGCGCGATTTGCCTATCTCGACCAGGCGATTGTCCTCGCGAATGCCGCGCTCTCGGGGCCGACGCTGGCCGTGGCCTAGTGCACCGCACTAGGGACTACTGACAGCGCTCGGGCGTGCGGCTCGGGACCATGCTCACCACGTAGCTCTGGTTGTCGAAGCCATCGCCGAACACGAAGTAGCTGCCCTCGAAGGCCACGAGCTGCTCGATGTTCTCGAGGTCAACGACGACCGGCGGACACTTCTCGCCGTCGAAGAAGTACTGCTCGAGCTGGCCGCCGATATACGCTCCCGCCATGAAGCCCTCCTCGGTGGCGACGACCGAAGCGACCGTGCGCTGACCGATCGCCGTCAGCGATTCCTCCCGATAACCGCCGGATCCGTCGGGCATGACCAAGCGACCATCGGCAGTAAAGAACATCCGGCCGCGCGTGGGGTGAAAGAAGATCCGGGCCAAGATCCCGTCGCGATCCAAGATCCGCATGGGCGTCACCGTGCTCCCCGAGATCTCCAGCACGCGGTTGCTGCTGACGCCGACCGCTTGCGCTTCGCCCGGACCGATCCAGACGATGTCGGCCTCCTTCCCTTTGCGGGGCTGGCGCTCGAAGTGAAGGAGCTGCCAGCGCCGCCCGTCCCAGTGTTCGACGCGACCGCTCTCCGAGGCCAAAAAGAGCTCGTCCGCGCGCTGCCCCAGTGTGGTCGGAACAGCGACGTGGACCCGGAGCAGGGGGTTGGCGGTGGTCCCGGTGGAGGCCGTCAGCGTCATCCGCTGATGCTCCGGGCTGATGACGTCGATCGTCCCCTTGGCGCCGGCCACGTAGACCCAGCCGGCCCCGTCGCGAGCCGCGCCGCGGGGCTCCGCGCCGAATGGCCCCGGCCACTGCTGGAGCCGAGTCATCGAGGGGAGCTGATGAACCTCGATCCCGTTGCTGAGCGCCAAGACGATCTCGCTGCCGCCGAGCCGCTCGGCGCTGAAGAACTTCCCTTCGAGCGGCGCCCTGGTCTTGTCGAACTCCAGGCAGCGGCTCGGCACCTGCCGGTGAACGAGGAGTGATCGCAGGGCCTCCGGCGCGGGATCCGCGGCGATCCACTGCGGCGTAGCGCCATCGACGATGCGCCCCGTGATGACCTCCTTGGCTGGCGGGAGCGCGGTGCCGCCGCTGTCCGGCCGAACCGGACCCGCAGATAGGCCGACCGAAGCCAAGGAGCAGGCATAGGAGAGTGCGTAGACCTGCCCCGGTACGCTCGAGGGCACCGCCAGATATTCGGGCGAGCCATCGGGGAAATCGAAGGCCCACAGCTGCGGCTCGCCGTGGTCGGGCAGCAGCACGAGCACCAAGCTACGGGCCGCCGGCAAAGGCAGTCGGGGGAGCGAAAGCGAGGGGCTGCAGCCGACGAGCGCGCACGACAAGCAGAGAGCGAGGCGAAGGAGAGGTGTCATCGGTAAACGCAGCGGCAGCCAGTATAGGTCAGTGAGAGACGGCGAGCATGCTGATGCCATCGACGCGGGTGACGTAGGCCCGATCCCCTCGAAAGCCCAGCGAGAGGAGGTGGCTGGCCAACCTGATCCGCTCGTCGATCGCGTCGGTGGTGAGGTTTAGGGTCCACAGCTCGGCCCGCCCTTCTCCGGCCCCCAGGTACAAGTAGGGCCAGCGCAAGCCCAAAATCTCGTAGCCCTCCGGTGTGTCGAGCGTGACCTTCCGCGGCACGCGGCCGCGCTCCACTACGTTCAGCGAGTCCCGGTCGACCGCGAAGGCCCAGGCCCGCTCATCGGCAGCGGCAGTACGCGGGACCGAGCTGGTGGTGACGCTGCCGAGCTCGGCCAAGCTCAGGGAGTCGAGGAGACGCGTCCGGAAGCTGCCGGTGCTCGTTCGGTCGCTCACGGTGAGCCACGCTCCGTGATCGAGGATCGCCAACGGCTCCCCGAGCTCGCGGTGCGTCTCGAGCACGACCAGCTTGGCGCCCAGCGGGTCGCAGCTGTCGATGCGCCCCAGCGCACGCCAGCGCTCTGGGCTGACCGAAGCCGACTTCACTTCGGCAAAAATGCGGCACTCGGCGCGTTCAAAAGCGCGGGGCACGGTCCTCCCGCTGGCGCGCGGATCGGGGCCGACCATGGGGAGCTCGCTGCGCCGACGGAGATCGGGGTGCAGCGCGAACACGCCACGCCGGACGGTGAAGCTCGCGACGTCGGGGAAGGCGCCGCCCCGACCGTCGTCGATGATCGCCAGGGCGTTGTCGGCCTGCCGGTGGAGGACGGGGCGACGGGCCGGCGGATCCACGTCCAGCATCTCGGCGTCATAGACGGAGATGCCGAACGTGCTCTGGGCGAAGAAGGCATTGGCGACCGGGCGCAGGCTCTCGAGCGGGCCCACCGGCTCGAGGGTCGCCGCGATCTCGTCGGTCGTCTTCAAGACGTAGAGCGCGCCCCGGTCCACGAAGGCGATCCGGTCAGCGATGCTCCCCGCTCGCTCGGCTGCGCCGACGGGCAGCACGCCGCCTTCCATGCTGGCGGAGGGGACGAGGCCGAAGGGGCTGATGCGGAACAAGCCCGCTCGGGCCGCTCCGGGAACGATCAGAAAACCCCCAATAGGGCCCAGCAGATCTTCACTCCCGAAGATCGGGGAGAGATGCACGACGTCTGCGCCAAAGGGGCTGTCCGGATTCACCGTGATGAGCTGGCCCTTGGAGTCCTCATTGCGGACCACCACCCGCGTGTCTCCCGCGAGGACCTGCAGGATCTGGGCGGCCCCCATCGTGCGGCGAAACAGCTGGGTCAGGCCTTGGTGAGAGATCCGATAGATCGTGACCACTCCGACCGGGTCGACGGTAGCCAAAAGCTGCGTGGATAAGCCGAGCAAGATGTGCGGCGGCAGAGGAGCGATGACCTGGGCCGTCGGGTGCGAGCGATCGCGGGCGTCGATCTCCACCAAGTTGCCCCCGACTACGAAGAAGCCCAGACCGGCCTTGGTCGCCAGCGGCGCGGTGAGATCCAGCGCGGAGACCGCCAGCTGCCCCGACGCGACCGGCCCCACCGGCTTGGGCGTCGTGAAGTCCCAGATCTCGAAGCTCGCGTCCTCGCGCAGGAGGAGCCCGGTCGTTTCGCTCAGCGCGACCATCTTGGAGGGCTCTGAGAGGAAGCGAGCCCCGATCGACAAGCCACCTTCAGACTCGTTGATGTAGTACAGCGCGGCGTCAGCCTCGAAGCCGGTGCCGAGGCCGCCAGTGCCGGCGATGAGCGCGTGATCGAAGACCGCGACGTTGGTGAGCAAGGGCGGACGCAGCTCCTCTCGGAGGAGGCTGAGCGTGACACGCTCCGGCAGCTCCTCCGGAGCTGAGGAGCACGCCACGAGCGCGCCGAGCAGCAAGGGCCAGGCTCTCACGGCGTCCTCCACTGGAAGGCCCGAACGCGCGTGTCCGTGGTGACGAAGACGCCGCGCTGGCCGACGAGCACGTCGCGGATCGGGGCGCGCCCCGCGATGCGCTCCTCGACCACCCCGCTCTCGCCGCTGATGACCCAGAGTTCCTCCTGCATCAGGCCCGCAGATAGGTAGATATGAGGCCAGCCCACCGCCCGCACGGTGAGGTCACCGGCGCCCGGCAAATAGAGGCTCCTTGGGGCTCCCTCGGTGGGACGGATGTGGATCGACTCAGGCCCCACCCCGAGCACCCAGACCTTCGGTTCGGCCGCGGCGCTCTTCACTCCGCCGTGGGTGTAACTATCGACCACCGCTCCGCTCAGCGGGTCGAGCAGGTTCGTATACTCTCCGTCGCGCCCTTCGACGACGGTGACCGTTGCGCCATGATCGAACAGCGCGACCCCACCGGGGGGGTTGATCTCTCGAAACACCTTGCTCGTGGGGACGGGCTGGCAGAGGTCAAAGCGGCTGATCGCTGCCCGCTTCTTGAGCGGCCGATACCAGGTCGCGAAGGCCCGACACCCGAAGGTCGTGCGCACGAGCTCTGGCGCCTCCCAGCCGTCGGGCCACTCGAACGGGAAGCTCACTTCCCCCACGGTACCCTCGAAGCTCACCGGCCGGAGCCCGGTGGACAGGCCGCTGCTCCGATCGTAGAGCCCGCCCTCACCGCTCGCCACGACGAAGAGCCCGGGCCCATCGACGCGGCCAAACCGCGGGGGCGGCGCGCCGGGCTCAGCGAGGAGGCTCGACTCGGACTGCGAGACGAGGCCGCGATCGGTCAGGGTCAGGATGCCGACCGGGGTCTGGCGCAGGCCCAGGATGCTGCCGCTGGGCGCAGCCACCAACCGAGCGACGGTGCTCGTGCCCGCGGGATCAAAGGCCATGAGCAGCCCGCCCACGGAGGCGTAGAGCTCGGGGCCGATCCAGCCGAGCACTCTAGGGCCTATCGGGCTAAGCGCTTCCGGCGGCACGACCAGGCTGATGGGCCTAGGCCTGGGCGCGATACCGCCGCTGATAAGGAAGTCCCAGCGCAAGAGCGTGGTCAGCGGTCCGGCAGGCACCGGTGCGGTAGTGAGGAGGACGTTGCCAAAGAGGCCGAGCAGGTAAGTGTCGCTACCGATGTCCAAGTCCGGGAAGTTGATCAGGCGGGCGCTGGTAGCGGTCGCGACCAACAGATCCGTCGACCCATCTTCACGCTTGAGAATGGCTCTATCGTGGTCCAGCGCCGCCTCGATGAGCGCCGGCGA
>Ga0154020_10009556_pt1 | contig 11156 bp, 16 predicted proteins | sample Klosneuvirus_201_FD_109709 | JGI IMG/M metagenome (GOLD analysis project Ga0154020, IMG submission 109709) | Active sludge microbial communities from wastewater, Klosterneuburg, Austria - Klosneuvirus_20160825_MG | ecosystem: Engineered > WWTP > Aerobic digester > Activated sludge | place...
CATATCATCGGATTTAGAACATCAAAAGATTAAAAAAAGGAGAAAATTTTAATGTATAAAATAATTATATTAATCATATTTTTTTTAAATGGATTTATTTCCATTGCACAAACACAACCAAAACTGTTATTTAAGTCTGACTTTGCTCAAGCCGTTTTCTTGGATAAACCTCGCAACTTCTATCCAAACAAAAAAGGTGCATGGCAAGACTTAAAAGGCAAAGACAATCAATCAGGATTTACTTGGTCTGGTGGAGCTCTTGATTCTGATTTCATGGGCATTCAATACATTACTTATGATGATATGACTCCTGAAAACTATGATGATTTAATCCACACCGAAATTAGACAAGCTCCTGGCCCTTGTGGATGGACTGTTCCTGAGCTCTTTATTTCAGTGAAGAAAAAAGCTCCTCTTGACACTAGGTTTGCTCAAGCTCCACTTCTTATTCGTCGTGATTATAGAAAGCCCGACGTAACAGACTTATATGTAACCTATTGGTTTAAATTTAGGTCAGACCTAGCAAGTAAACTAGATGCCAATGTTTCATCAGGCAACTGGCAAACTTTGTTCGAGTTCAAGACTGGCGGATATAAAAATACTGGAAATGGGGACTTTAGAATCCAAACAACTGTGCTTAAGAACACAGCAGGCAAACTATACTGGATGACTAAAGCTGATACCGGTGCCAATGCCGCTCCTGAAATCCCTTTTAAAGACGTATGGATCTATAGAAATACTGACATGGAAGTTCCTACAGGAAAGTGGTTTAAATTTGAATCCTACTGGCATAGAGACGCTGATAAAACAAAGGGACGCTATTGGAACGCAATCGACGGCAAAGTTTTATTTGATGTCAATGACGTGACCCTGGGTGAGTTTAAACTACCTGTAAATAGGCTATTTGTTGTTAATCCCTACTCGGGCGGCAATCCTCCTGTTGATGCTGAGATTACAGGCCTTGAAATATGGAACACGTTTCCTTGTGGTCAGTTTAGATCCTGCTATCAGAAGTAATTAGTACTCTTCCATGAAATCCTCTAAGAATACTTGACGTACATTCTTAGGGGACACAACTCTCGCAACTCCTCCTGCGCGCCTAATGTTTTCTAGAATGTATTCTTGGAGTGGGTCAGGAGAGCCTACATCGGTCTTTAGTTCGTAGGCTATAAACTTTCCATTAAAGCACATAAGTAAATCGGGAACGCCTCTTACTGAAACCATTTGAACTTTACAATACCAAAGTCCACTAACTTTCCTCAGTCTCTCTTGCAGTTTCTCTTTGAACTTTGTTTCGTTTTTCTTCAAAAGATTTTCTCCTGATCTTAGTATCCTTTGGGGCATTGACTACAGCAAATATATTTTTCCTGGAGTGAATCTCTTGGAAGTGAATTGTAATACTATCTCCAATCATGAGTGTATCCCCAATTGGGATTTTAAGAGACAAATTTCCATTTGCGGGTTTTCTTTTTATAATGCTCACTGGATCTCTATCCTTTCAATGTTCTCTCCCACTATACCATGGATCTCCATGGCGGGATCTATCTCTGAGTCGGATCTGGTGTATACAAGTCCCCACTTTTTTATGCTGCCTAGTACCCCATATTCGTGTGTCCACCTAGTGACAGATAAACTCTGTTTTTTTAGAACAGACGCAATGAATTCTCTATGGGTTTTATATAAATGAGTATTGTTTAAAATTGTTTGGTCGGAAATTCTAATTGTAACCACGGGCTTCCCCTTGGCAAATTCTTTCCACTCTTTTAAGTTTCTACTTAGATCCATTTCTTCATATCCCTTTCGGCAAAAGATATTTCGCTATAAGAGGCATCCGTTGAAAGTTTCATCCCATTCTTTGGAGGATACGCATCCTGCATAATCATGCGTAAATCTGCATAAGTATTCGATAGCTCCTCGTGTGCTCCCTCGAACACCAATTGGTCATGGACTTGGAGACGCATAATTATTCCTGTGTTCTTTAGGCGCTCATGGATCTTACACATGGCAATCTTTAGCACATCCCCGCACCCACCTTGGATTAAATGGTTCGGAGCTGTATAGGCGAAATCGTACTGTGCTCGAAGTTTTCTACCAAACCAATTCTTTACATAGCCTCTACGTCTACTTGTCGCAATAACATCTGAGATAAGTTTGTCCACCCCAGGCATTGCAAGGAAGTAGTTTTCTTTTATTATTTTGGCATCGTTTATGGGTATCTCTAAAGCAGGAGCAAGCTTTGCTACTCCTCCTCCATATAGCGTAAGAAAATTTATTAATTTAGCTTTTTTCCTTGTAACTTTTACCATATCTGCAACAGCTTGGTGTACGTCTTTACCCTCCATAATATCTTTTATTATTCTTTTTTCAGCAGCGTAGTCCATTAAAACTCTATATTCTTGCTGGCTATAGTCGAGAGACAAAAAGATATTATCTTTTTGGGAAGGAACAAAACATCCCCGTACCGTGTACTTATTCTCTTCAGGCTCATCCTTCACACAGTTTTGTAGATTTGGATTTTTATAACTAAACCTACCAGTGGCTGTGCCATGCTGTACAATCTCTGGATGGATAAACCCTTTGTCGTCCACTAGATCAAGATAACTTGTATAGTAGGTAGAAATTCTTTTCTCGTGGTATCTAATCTTTTGCACGAGTCTGGCTGCGGGAAACGTGAAGCTCTCTAGATCATCATCAGTGAGTCGTGGGTTTCCTTTGGCAGTGTGTGAAATAGTCTCTCCGCCTTTTTCAAATAGAGGAATTAAAACACTTTTTTTATTTTCATACTCCACACCAGTAAAGACTTGGAACTTCTCTTTGGTTTTCTGTAGATGTTGGGATTCCGCCTCGAGAGCTAGTTCGGCATATTCTTCGTTGAGCTTTATCCCCTCCATCTCCATCTTGTAGGTGACATGAAGTAGAGCACATTCATTATCAAACACTCGCCTGTCGTCTTCGTCTGCTCTCTCAAGCATTGTGCTGTAGAGATCAAACGTGAGACGCGAATCCTTCATAGCGTACTCTTGGAGTAGTGTGCGTTCCACCATATCAAATCTCTTATTGGTGTAGCGCTCTTTAGTATACTTGGTATATCTATCCTCGGTACACTGATACGCTTTTATGTAGGCCTCTACCCTGTCGTCTTTTTCTTTTCCAAGATATTTCTTGGAAAGGTTATTTAGCGAATATGCCTTAATAGAGATCTCGTCATTGGAAAGAATTCTTCCAAGAATACCGATATCCCTAATTACCCATGGGGAGTAGAAAGGAAGCTCAATCATGCGCATGTCATACTTGGCATTGATCATTATTACTTCCATTGGTAAATGGAAGAGATGCTTTATTAAACGTATATCCTCAAAATAGAAATCTTTCTCTTTAGTTGATACCGTTACGGCAAAGGCTCGATCAGTCCAGTCAAGGCCAGTTGTCTCCGTATCTAGAGAAAACTTCTTAGCCTTTACCAAATGCTCTAGCATGATATGTTTATTCAGGTCCGTTATTATCATCTGGTGTAAGTGCTCGTTTTAAAAGTTCGTTAATCGTTGCAGCCCTTGTAGTTTTATTTTCTTTGGCAATCTTTGTAATTGTTTTATAAACTTTAGGGGAGATTTTGGTATGAATAAATACCCCTTTATCTCCAACTTTTTTAGATTCGATTCTCATCATACAATTCTCCTTATAGTTAGCTCAGGACAACTATCTACGAATGCCCTAACATCTGTTTCTTTTTTCATTACCACCCATTTCTGGGTAAACTTTTTATCCATGTGCCCTTGCGGGGTCTCCCATCTAAATCCTTTTTCTTTAGCCTTACCAGTGGATACTCCTCCGTCTGTCCAAGGCTTCTTGGTAATTGCCTCAAGAGGTATCCACGGAGTTTGACTAAACTCCACAATGTCAGCCAACGTAATATCGATCTTTTTTAGAAATGAAATGGTAAGATCAACATCAGCTTTTGCTCTGTGAAGTTTTGAAGGATCGATTGCTACACCATAATCTAGAGCTAAGTGAGACAGCTTCCAGCATTTGTAATTGTAATTAGAGCGTACATCCTTCATAGCACATAGCCATTTCATATTGACCACAGGACTTAAAGCCTCTTCAAATAAAGTATGTCTTTTTATCTCTGAAGTGTAGACTTGCCGATCATACTCTGAGTTGTACGCCATAATATAATCTACGTTGTGCTTCTTAACTAAAGACACTATCACGGCAAGCACTGAGGCAGGATTTCTCCCTAAGGATAAGAGGTGGGATTGCGTTATCCCTGTTAAGTTTTCTATATCCTCTGTGAGTGCTGGATATGATCCGTCGTACATTACCTGGGAGTACTCCTCCAATACTTCAGAGAAGTCTCCATTAGTTATAGATACAGCCACTTCAATCGGTCGGCAAGTCGTAGCATCAATCCCAGTTGTCTCAAAATCAATAACTGCTACTCTCATTTCTTACCTTTTTTCTTCTTTAATACCTGGGGTGTTTTACCAGCTTTACTCATTGCAATCGCAATTGATTGCTTCTGACTATACTTACCTGTATGCATAAGCTCTTTAATGTTTTTACTTATCACAGATTTACTCTTACCTGATTTAAGCGGCACTGTATCCTCCTTGGTTTAGAAATTACCTGTCTCTGATATATCATTCGTGACATCAACTGTAACTTCTCTTTCAACATCAGAGTCATCTACCTTGATTCGTGATGCCATGGACTTAATATTTTTATACCAATCTAGGCAAACTTTCAATGTTTCTTCTGGAGTATCCCCCGCAATATCAATCTTAGGTACACAGTACGATTGGTTGTTCTCATTCTTTTTCTTCTCACCCTTAATGGTCCAGATATTACTCCATGGTAATTTCTTCTTAGAGATATTAAGTTTAAACTGAGTTAGAATCTTTGTGCCTTCTCTGTACCCTGTTGATCTAAACGACAAAATATTTGGTAGAATGTCGCCTCTCTCCAAAGCCTTTGGGGTGAACCCAAAGAAATCAAGACGCTTGATTCTCTTCAAGTTCTTTCCTTCCTCAACAAACTCCCATGGTAGGTTTTCACCCCCTATTTTAAACTCTTCTTTTCTTATGTACTTGCCAGCATCATCGACACTCACAATGTCCCAAGTCTTTGTGAAATGGAATGGGATGAATTCAAACGGCTCATTCACAGTACCGATCTTTTCTTTGGTGACAGAGTTTCTAAAGTCCCCAAGAACTGCTTCCCCATCAGTCACGAACACACTTGTAGGCTGCATGAGTAAAATCTTTGGGATTAGAATATCACTTGAATCGATATTAAATTCATTTGCAATATCCGCAAAATCACCCTCGTTAATCGCAAGAGATGTTAGTTGATCTTTTTTTACTACTTCTTTACTCATATAGCCCTCACAAGTCCGTAGTTAGCTGTTCGCTTAATGATCTCATCGATCCCCTCTTTAATCGTCACACTACTACCATTTGATAAAGAGATCATTGTCCCTTTATCTGTTTTTATAATGTACACAATATGCTGCAAGAATACATGAACTACGCCAATGTCTTCCCCTTTTGAATTTACTCCTGATAGTGATATCATGAAATTTTCTCTCATTTTATTTTCTCCTTACTTGTATGTATTCATTTGATGTTGGTAGTTCAAGCCCTGGTATTACTGAGACATCTCCTGTCTCAATTTCCTTTTTAGCCCACGAGTTTAACGTAGCACTATTGATAGAGACAAGTCCCATTAAGGCGTCCCCACCGTATTTTCCTTTAATGTAATTAAAAAGAGCCTGCTTTTTATCTATCTCTTTAGGGACTTTATAGGATGTCTGGATGCATTTTGTAACCTTGGCAACCCCTTCAGCCTCGTAGCTCTGCCTCCCAAGGGCTGTTAAAAGATCAAGAATAAAATTCTCCTTCTCCTCCACCTTGGCATTGGTCTCTGAAGCCTTCTTCTTTTCTACGTCGTAGAGTTCTCGAAGCTCCATTAATTCTTTTATGTGGTTGTCTAACTCTTGAAGAGTTACTGAAGAGGCATCCACAGCCGATGCTTCTTCGAATTCACTAAACAGTTCGGTCATACTATTCCTTTCTTTACATCCCATGATAGAATTCTATCTGAGATATTTTGTTTGTTTGATAGCGCCTCATTGACTAGTTCGTCAATGGTATTTTCTGCAATTAAATCTATACGTGTCACTTTCTCGTGGACTTCAGATCCACCTCTGTAGTTACGAGCCTCGCTCTGTATATCGTGCTCAAGTGAAAAGTTTTTACTGTAGTATATACTGTACGATGCCTCAATTAGGTTGATACCAACTCCAGCTGCTGCTTGGTTACAAATGATCACTCTTATCTCTGGGTCATTCCTAAACTCATCCATGCCTTTTATGCGCTCAGCATTTGTGATATCTCCATGGATTTCCCTATACTTCACGCCTATTTTCTCGCACACTTCCCGAATCATCTGATAGTTTTCCTTGAACACACTCCAAACTATTACCTTACTATTAGGCGTAATTGTTTCCAGTAATTCTTGGAGGGCCTTTAGTCTTGGGCAATCTATACGATGTATTTCTCCTTTGTCATCTTTACCAAATCCGCTAACTATTTGCTGAAGCCTTAAAGCTTTGGTGACTGCAAGTTGTGCTACGACGGCACGGGATTCGTCCTCTTTACTTTTTATAAAGGCAATGTACTCATCAGCCATTTCCTTGTAAAGTCTCTTTTGCTCAGCAGACATTTCAACCACTATCTTTTGCCGTACAAGTGGGGGTAGGTCTAAACAATCCTTTTTTAGAACTCTAATGGCACTTTTTTGAATAAGCCTTTGCATAACATCGAACTGCTCCTTTACAGGCTCCCACTTAGGATAGTAACTTTGCTTCCCCTTCCATCTCTCATTGGCATCTCTAAAGTATGTGGCTCTGAAGGAAAAGAAATTCTTACCAAATGTTTTACCTCCGTCGAGAATTCTAAACTGCTGGAATATATCCATTGGGGAGTTTAGAATGGGTGTGCCTGTTAGAATGTATTTATGCTCTGCCATGTCTGCGATGTGAGATACGAGTAAGGCGCGCTTCCCTTGAGAGTTTTTTAGTCGCTGAGATTCGTCACACACCAATATCTCAGGGCGCCACTGGAGAAACATTTTGTAAAGTGATTCCATTTGGACTGCTTCGTAATTTGTAATTACAATTTTATTGTTTGCAAGGTTTTCTCCAAGATGTTTTACAAGCTCCCTTTCACGCATCTTACCACTTTTGGTAAGTACCAAAATGTCGGATAGGTTAATCTTAGAGAACATCCGAAACTCTTCCTTCCAGTTCTGGCACACGACTAGAGGTGCGAGGATCAGGGTGCGTCTCAGCCTTCCTTTTTCAGCACATCTACGACGTATAATATCCACAGTAGTTCTAGATTTACCTGTCCCCATTTCCAGAAATAGGCCAAGGTTGGGTTCAATTTCGGCTCTTTTGATAGCCTCAATCTGATGCTTCCACAGTTCTTTCATTAATACTCTTCCTCTTCGTCTTTAATATACGATAACTCAGTTTCGGGTTTAATTTTTATTCCCGTATAAACTTTTATGACTTTTTTTCCTATTTTTTTGGGAAAAGATTTTCCTGCTTTGAAAGTCCTTTGTATTTCAACTGATAGTGCCTGCGTGGAAAACTCTCTATAGTTAGGATGATTCTCATCTCGAAATCTATTAAACATAGTAACTATAGTTGACGCTTTTATAAAATCTTCATCACTTCCGCGCTCAAGATAGGCGCTAACAAAAAAGCTAATAACATTTCCCTCGTCATAAAATTGCTGCTTCTCTTTTAGCATCTGCTCACTCTCAATGAAGCATCCTCTTGCTACCAACTCTTTATAGCAATTTCTAAATTTCGTAATTATCCCTGGAGTTTCCTCTGCCAGTTCTTGGGATAAATAAGGGTTAGCGTTTACTCCGTACTCGTATCTTTTATTCATGTTTATAACTATAAACCTTCTATTAAGTCCGTGAGATTTATCAGTTATGTTGGGAGCCTCGTTACAAGCAAATATAAATTTAGCAAATAAAAATACACTTCTTGATCTCTCATACTGGAGCCTGCCAGTGGTAGGGCCTCCTTCTATCAATTCTTTTATGCACGATGTATCTCTAAGAGAATTCTTAGACACTTCACCACAAGCATTTAGCAGTTTATTTTCTAATAGAACTGGAGCATCTTGCCCCTCTAACATTTTCATTCGCATGGACATGGAATTTTCATGTCCTACAACATTCATTAATGTTTTAATGTATACTGTCTTTCCGTTTGCCCCATCTCCAACAAGCATAAGAGCTTTTGCAAGCCAAGACTGACTTGAGAAGAGAGTGTATGCACCAAACTCATTTAAAAGCCTTATTTTATGCTCATCCCCCTCACAAATATCCTCTAGAAACGCATCCCACTTAGGACACTTAGCGTCTTCTTGGTATATGTGAGGTACTTTGTAGGTTATCCCAAACTCAGGCGATGGCGCCATGGTTTTACCAGTGGATAATTCTAGCACGCAATTTCTAAACTGAATATATTTACCACCGTTTAGCAGGAAATTTTCCTTTTGGATGTTATGGCGTAATAGTTTCGATGTGAATTCGTCTATCTCTCTTTTTAAAGCATTATGTCGCAGCTTCTCTTCAGCCCAGGCTCTAATGGTTGGAATCTTTTCTCGCTCCCAGATATCATTACGATACACATAAATGGAAGTACTCTCTGCTCCTCCAGGTTCAATGTAGGTGCAGTAATTAAAATCTCTTGAGAAAGCTTTTACTAAATCATTATAATTTATTTCCGATTCTCTAGGTACTCCATTTTTATCAAGCCTAATATTTCTAAACCCCGTCGATTCAGTTGCAATATAGGTTGCCCCTTTTATCTGAATCGGAGATTTTATCTCTTTACTTTGGTAGTGTGGACACTGTTTACACCCAGGCCACAAGTTCTCTACCCCTTCACACGTCCTAGGCCCTGCTGCTTCTAGTGCCTGGTCAATTTTTGTGTCAGTACTATGCTCGTCGTAATTTTTATATTCTTTACTATAGGTATGGCACAACTCTCGACCATTATTAAGCCTCGCAAGGATTGAGAGGAGCGCGTACCACTGAGGCTCTGTAACATTATTCTGGTTTGTTTTACTCCACTTTATAAACTCACATTCTTGCAAAACAGCTTCGGTGTCAGGCTTTGAAAACTGCTTTAGTGCTGCATCGGTAATTGTATGCTCCTTTGGAAGGGTTTCCTCCTCCAGGGGCATTGCAATGTATATAGGCTCACACGGGCCTACCAAAAAAGCTTCGGTATCAGGGTTATTTTCTTTTCTGTTAATCGTAAAAGGAAGGCGCATTAGTCTAGCGCTTGAAAAAGCCGTGGTATCGACCTCCCTATGCTCTATTCCATGTTTCCTTAAAAGGGCCTCGAATTTCTTACAAAGTCTTACGTAAGATGATCTATATTGAGTGAAAGTCTGGGTTGACGCGAATGCCTCTTCCAAGAATACGAAAAGCTGAGCCCCGTGACCACTCCAAATGAGCCCAATACCTTCAGGTTTTACTTTTAAGAGGTCTCCAAGTATTCCCCTAATCGCAAGCGCCTTCTCCGTTCGCTCCTCTACAGAGCCCGTTGTGAGCGTTACCCAATCGACGTCGAATGGTAGGACTTTTTGGGTGTCTAGTACGCGCTCCTTGGTGCAGGATGCGACGGTAAAATAGAGGTTATACTTTTCCTCATTGTCAATATTTCCAAGGAGTGATCTGACGCTTTCTTCTCTGAAAACGTCCTCAATTTTTCCGAGCATCCACTTTTTATTAAAAAACCTGGTAGTTTTCTTCTTTACGCCTTTTTTATCGACATAATCCCTGAGACCTAAGATTTGAATAGCCACAGCTCGGTGCCCTTTCTTACAAAAGATAAAAGCGTAAGAATTGCTTGACCCCCTGTCAAGACTTTAGTATATGCTGTAGGCCACAGTTCGGAGAAGTACTGATACTTCATTTCAAATACACCTTTTTACCGTGACGCGTCCTTTCGTCAATGTCGAAATTTAAAACAAAAAGCATTCTCTTACACGAACCGCACGTAACTTTATCCTTATCATCAGTTACCAATGGGGATTTCCGCACGTGGTGTATACCGCACTGTGTGGGGAGTTCCTCGGAATGTCTGAAGTGGATGCGAGGTGCGCGTTTCATAGTTTTGCACCTTGATATTTTTCTTTTGCATCTTCATTCATTTTAGTGACCAACTTTAGTTCTCTGAAAAAATACTTTTAGTTCCATCAATAAACACACTTCTAGCATCACTATCTCGAATTGTAAAATACATAAAAAACGGCATAACCCAAAAGGGGGAGGTTATAAACAAAGTCCAGTTTACAATTAATTGGATAACTCGGTCTGATTTATTCATTTTGAGATAAGTCCATTTATAAAACCTAAGATGATAATAGCAGTTAGAAGAGAAGTGAATGAAAGGCTAAATATTATTTTGAAGATCATTTTTTCCTCACCCATATTGTCTCATTCTCTTCATCAATTACAAAGGTGTGTGTTTTGTTTAAATTACTTTTATTAAATTGATCTTTATAAAGAGCGGACAAACAATCAAATGCATTAGAAACTGTTGGAGTCTCAGGTACATATTTGGTGTGATTATATTCTAATGGTTTTTCAAATGAATGCCCACAACTATAATAATCATATAAAGCTGACCCATAAACATGGTTCCCTTTTTTACAAATTTTACACATAGAATCTTTATTCACTTAAACACCTCCGTAATCCAATTCGTTCCGTCCACTAAATACTTTTTGTTGTGTTTTATAACTCTAACAACTTGATCAATGCATATTGCTATGAAGAAGTATAAGAATATTAATGGAGACATAATTAATAGTATGAATCCAAGTGTCCAATTGAATAAGAGTCTAAGAAATTTCATTCTTCATCCCAAACTTTTTGAATAAGGTCATAAATAAGTCGTATTTGATTATCATTGAATTTCCAACGTATGTTTATATTTTTATCAGCCCATTCCTTGGGATGTCCACCAAGCTCTTCACTCATAGCAAACCAGTCAGCAACCATAGAAGCTACATAAGTAAGGGGCATTCTTGTTCCATCAACTAAATATTCAGAAGCAG
>Ga0154020_10009557_pt1 | contig 11155 bp, 9 predicted proteins | sample Klosneuvirus_201_FD_109709 | JGI IMG/M metagenome (GOLD analysis project Ga0154020, IMG submission 109709) | Active sludge microbial communities from wastewater, Klosterneuburg, Austria - Klosneuvirus_20160825_MG | ecosystem: Engineered > WWTP > Aerobic digester > Activated sludge | place...
CCTTCTCTGCGTGCAGGACGGCGAGCTCGAAGTACTCGATCTCGTCCCAGGCATGCGTGTACGCCTGCGACATCATCGCCTGCTCGTGCTGCCGGGCGATGTCGATGTGACAGGTGGCACACGCTGCCGGACGCTCGAACGCGTCGTACGGCTGGGTGCCCAGGGCTTCGTCACTGACTCTGGGTGCCCCCTGTCCGGCGAGCGGGCCGGCGAAGAGGCAGGCGAGGGAGAGTAGAGAAGAGAGGAGAACTGCGGAGCGGCTTCGGGGCATGAACACCTCCCGGCCGGAATCGGCCGCTCCCTCAAGGGTCGGCCTGCCACCGGGAGGTGTCCACACCCCAGAGGGTGGGCTGTCTAGCGTCGGTTCTTGAAGTCGGCGACCGGCGCGGCGTCGAAGGTCAGGTCGTAGAAGAGGTCGTACTTCTCGAACACCTTCCAGGCCTGGCCGCCGAAGACCCGCAGGCGGCCGGCGAAGTGCCCCGCCACGGCGGGTTCCACTTTCCACTCGTCGTCGCCCGAAACGGTGGTCGAGTAGCACATGCCGTCGCCGAACTCCGGGTGGCAGATCGAGATGTCGGCCTTGCCGCCGGACCGCGCCTCGACGACGACCCGCTGCGGGGCGAACTGCAGCGCTTCGACGAGCGTCTTCGCCTGCCGGAGCTTCGCCTCGTCGAGCGGTTTCGCCGTGATCATCACGACGGAATTGATCTCACCCTCCTCCCAGTTGTCCGGGGCGTGGAAGAGGTAGGCGTGGTTCACCGCCAGCGGCTTGCCGTTGACGGTGACCTTGCCGGCGGTCTTCTGCGGCGTGATCGGGGTCACTGCGAAGGCCGGAGCGAGAAAGGGCGTGGCGACGAGAAGAGCGATGGCGATTCTGCAAGAGCGGGCGTTCGAATGGGGCATGGGGGTCTCCTTGAACCTGAGACGCCGAAAGGGGCACGAAGAGGACACTCCGCAACCGAAGGGCCTGGCCGGCCGTCGTTGCCGGCGATCTGGCAGGGGCAGCCCGACGGGTGCTGGTGGTTCGGACGGCCGCATGTCCGTTTGGCGGCGCGGATGGCGTTCGTCTCTACGACGCTTCCGGTCCGCCCGCCTGTTCCACTCTCACCGATCCTCGAGGAGTCCACGCATGTCGCGCTTCGCCCTCCAACTGACGCTCGCCCTCTCGCCGTTCGCCGCTCTCTTCCCGCTCGCCGCGGCCACTGCCGCCGCCGACTTCCCCACCCGCAAGCCGGGCATCTGGGAGACCACGATGACGATGGACGGCGGCGCGCCGGTCACCCACCGGATGTGTTTCTCCCCGGCGGTCGAGAAGAAGGTGCTGGAGACCACCGCCGCCGCCTGCTCGCGCTACGAAGTGCGCCGCGACGGGCCGGCCTGGATCATCGACTCGACCTGCAAGATCGGCGCTGAGGTGACGAGCGGACGGGTCGTGACGACCGGCGACTTCACCGGCCGGATCCACGCCGAGGTGACGTCGGAGTCGGCGGGCAAGACGACCGCGATGACCCTCGACGCCAAGTGGCTGCGCGACTGCGCGCCCAACGAGAAGCCGGGCGCCATCGTGAAGTAGGGGAGCGGCGTCGCCCCAGCCTGTCCGACGCCGTTCGACCCGGGTGAACTCCTACACCGACCCGCTCCCGAAGTGCGCGATAGAATCAGGATCCGCACCCTTTCGTCCAGCTTCGGAGGCTCGATGCATCGATTTCTCGCCGTGGCCCTCGCGCTCGCCCTGCCGCCCGCCGCAGCCGCCGCACCTGCGGCGTTCGCCGACAAGATCTCCCCGGCTCTGGCTCGAGCCCTCGGCGAGGCCCCCGACGGCCGGGCCGAAATGCTGATCGTGATGGCCGAGCAGGCCGACCTCGGCGCGGCCCGCGGAATTTCGGGCAAGGCAGCCAAGGGCCGCTTCGTCTTCGAGAGCCTCACCGCGACGGCGCGCCGGACGCAGGCGCCGCTCCTCGCCGAGCTCGCGCGGCGGGGCGTCCCGCACCGCTCCTTCTGGGCGGCGAACTTCATCTGGGTCGAGGGCGACCGCGCGCTCGCCGAGGCGCTCGCGGCGCGCGGTGACGTGGCGCGGCTCGACACCAACCCGCGTTTGATCCTCCAGCCGCCGGTCGCCGAGCCGGAGGACCTCCTGCCGCGGGCGCCGGAAGCGATCGAGTGGAACATCCTGAAGGTCAACGCCGACGACGTCTGGGCCCTGCCGCCCGGCTACAACGGGCAGGGCGCCGTCATCGCCGGCCAGGACACCGGCTATCAGTGGGATCACCCGGCGCTCAAGGAGCAGTACCGCGGGTGGGACGGCGCGGTGGCTGACCACAACTACAACTGGCACGACGCCATTCACGCCGGCGGCAGCAACTGCGGCGCGGACTCCCAGGTACCTTGCGACGACACCGACCACGGCACCCACACCATGGGCACCATGGTCGGCGACGACGGCGCCACGAATCAGGTCGGCATGGCGCCGGGGGCGCGCTGGATCGGCTGCCGCAACATGAACGAGGGGGCTGGCACCCCGACCACCTACATCGAGTGCTTCGAATGGTTCATCGCGCCGACCGACCTCACCGGGCAGAACGCGAACCCCGCGATGGCGCCGGACGTGATCAACAACTCCTGGGGCTGCCCGGAATCCGAAGGCTGCAACCCGGGCAACTTCGCCGTCATGCAGCAGGTGGTCGAGAACGTGCGTGCTGCCGGCATCTTCGTCGCCGTCTCGGCCGGCAACGACGGCTCGTCGTGCTCGACCGTGAATACGCCGGCCGCCATCTATGACGCCGTCTTCTCGGTCGGCTCGACCACGTCGTCCGACGCAGCCTCGAGCTTCTCGAGCCGCGGCCCGGTGACCGTGGACGGCTCGAACCGGATGAAGCCGGACATCGCGGCGCCCGGAGACAGTGTGCGCTCCGCGCTCCCGGGCGGCGGCTACGGCTTCAAGTCGGGCACTTCGATGGCGGGCCCGCACGTCGCGGGCCTGGTCGGGTTGTTGATCTCGGCGGTGCCGGCAGCGGCCGGCGAGGTCGACCTGCTCGAAGAGGTGATCCGTCAGAGCGCCTTCCATCCGACCGCCATCGCGCAGATCTGTGGCGGCGTGGATACCAACGTCTTTCCGAACAACACCTTCGGTGCCGGCCGGATCGATGCCCTGGCGGCGGTGAACCTCCTCCTCTCGCAGGCCGGTTTCCAGACTGCCGTGACACCGTCGGGCCAGGCGGTCTGCGCGCCGGCGAATGCGCTGTTCGATATCGCGGTCGACCAGCTGGGAGATTTCTCCGAACCGGTGACGCTCTCGGCATCGGGGAACCCGGCCGGCTCCACGGTCGACTTTCTGACCAATCCCGTGGCGCCACCCGGCACCTCGTTGATGACCGTCACGACCACAGGTGTCGCGGCCGGCGCCTCGACGATCACCGTCACCGGCACGGCGCTGCCGAGCGGCCTCGAGCGCAGTGACACGGCGACGCTCCAGGTCTTCACGACCGGAGCGGCCGCTCCCGCGCTCACGACGCCTGCGAACGCCGCCACCAACGTCGCGGTGCGGCCGGCCTTCACCTGGAGCCCGGCGGCCGGCGCCGCCTCCTATCTCCTCGAAGTCGACGATGCTGCCGACTTCGCGAGCCCGGTCCATAGTGCCACGCTCACGGGCACGACCCACACCCCGGCGAGTGATCTGCCCTCGAACGCGGAGCTCTACTGGCGGGTGACCGCCAGCAACCCCTGCGCATCGGCGGTGTCGCCGACCTTCTCGCTCGCCACCGTGCCGCTGCCCGGAGACTGCGCGACCGGCGCCATCGCCAACGCGATCTACGAGTACGGTTTCGAAGCGGGCATTGGCGACTGGGCCTCGAGCGGCACGGGCAACACCTGGGCGCAGTCGTCGGCGCGCGTCCACTCCGGCGCCTTCGCCTGGCGTGCCCTGGACGTGGACTCGACCTCCGATCAGCGCCTGGTCTCTCCGGCGATGCTGCTGCCCAGCGGCGAGCTGCCGCTCACGCTGCAGTTCTGGAATCACCAGACCTTCGAACCCCGCAGCGGCGGCTGCTGGGACGGCGGGCTGCTCGAAATCTCCACCAATGGCGGTGCGACCTACACCCCGATCACCGCCGGACTCCTGACCGATCCGTACGACGGGCCGCTCGGCAGTGGCAATCCGGCCGCGGGACTCTCCGCCTGGTGCGGCGATCCGCAGGACTGGATGCGCTCGGTCGTCGATCTCGCCCCCTGGGCGGGGCAAACCGTGCACTTTCGCTTCCGCGCGACGTCCGATGGCAGCCTCGGCCGGGCGCCCGACGGCTGGTACCTCGACGACATCAGAGTCCAGAGCTGTTTCGTCGCCACGACGCTCTTCCTCGGGGACTTCGAGGCCGGGAACGCCTCGCAGTGGTCTCTCGTGGTCCCCTGATCGGCCGGTCCGGGACGCTGGCGCAGGCGCGGAGGCGGGCGGCGCAGGTTCTACAAAGGAATCCGTCCCGCGACGGCCGCGAGCCTCTCGATCTGCAGTTCGGGCCCGTATCGGCCTGGTTTCGCGTCGGCTCCGGTTCTGCCGGATTGGCACTCTCCTTGCTATCGACATCTGCGCTGCCGCCGTTGCGGGAGGCTTCTCGATCCGATTCGAACGAGCTCTGAGAGGAGCCACTGATGCTGTCCTGGGCCGTCGCCTTCCTCCTCATCGCCGTCATCGCGGCGGTACTCGGTTTCGCCGTGATCGCCGGCACCGCAGCACTGCTCGCCAAGGTCGCTGTCTTCGTCTTCCTGGTGCTCTTCGTGGTCGCCCTCGTTGTGGGCCGCAGACGCAGCTGACGCAGTTTTCGCCGCCCAGGTCGATGACCTGACAGACTCGCGTCCTCCCGACGGCCGCGCGCCTTCCGGTGCGGCGGGCTCGAAACGGATGGGGCGGACGGAAGCGAACCTCCGGAGGTGGACGGTGAAAGCGCAGCGCCGCGAAAAGATCTTCACCGGCTCTCTCCTGCTGGGTATCTCTGCGGTCCTCGCCCTGATGATCGGCAACATCTTCGTCACGCAAAACACCAGCGAGGATCAGCGCAGCGCGACGGCCAGGGTCATCCACACCCTCGACGTCATCGCCCGTCTGGACGAGATCTACGCTCTCGTCTTCGAATCCGAGTCGGCGCAGCGCGGCTTCATTCTTACCAGCGACGCCGACTTCCTCTCGATGTATGCCACTACGGCGGCCGCCGCGGAGCAGCGCATCGACGAGCTGAAGACCGCGAGCTGGGACGATCTGCGGCAACGGGCGCTCGTCCAGCGCCTCGGGGCGCTGGTCAACGAGCGCCTCAAGCAGACGGATGAGGTGGTCCAGGTCAGCAAAGGAAAAGGGCTGCTGGAGGCGCGCCGTGTGCTGCTCGCGAATCGCAGCAAGGAGACGATGACCTCGATCCAGGGGCTCATCGTGGCGATGAAGGCCTCCGAGGACGAGGTCCTGGCGAAGCGGCTGCGGAGCGCCGACGCGAGTCATCGCCGGTCGCAGAGCCTCAATCTGGCCGCGGGGGTGCTGGGTCTGCTGGCGCTGGGTGCCTTCGTTTTTCTGGTCGACCGGACCCTGCGGGCCCGCGAAGCCGCCGCGGACGAGATCGCACGCCAGCGCGAGACCCTGCGGGTCACCCTGGCGAGCATCGGCCACGGCGTGATCAGCACCGATGTTCTCGGCAGGGTGGTCTTCCTCAACGCCGAGGCGGAGCGCCTCACCGGCTGGGAGACCTCGAAGGCCGCCGGCAGCCGTCTCGAGCGGGTCTTCCCGATCGTTGACGAGGAGACCCGCGAGCCGTTCGACAACCCTGCCGCGATCGCCCTGCGCGAGGGCGCCGACGCCGGCCCGGCACATCCGACGCTGCTCATCGGCAGGGACGGCGACGAACGGCCCATCGACCACCTCGCCGCCCCGATCCGCGACTCTCAAGGCAGGATCGCTGGCGCCGTATTGATCTTCCGGGACGTCAGCAAGGAGCGGTCCTCGACCCATCAACTGCGTCAGCTCGCCAGCGAGCTCTCGGAGACCGACCGCCGCAAGAACGAGTTCCTCGCCATGCTGGCGCACGAGATCCGCAATCCGCTCGCGGCGATCCGCAACTCGGTGGCGATCCTCAGGCACGGGGGCCGCGAAGCGGAGATCGCGGCGGCGCAGGGGGCGATCGAGCGTCAGATGGTGCATCTGGTGCGGCTGATCGATGACCTCCTGGATGTCGCCCGGATCAGCCGAGGGAAGCTCGCGCTCCAGCGGTCGCGGATGGACCTGCGGCAGGCCCTCGAGCAGGCAATCGAGGTCAGCCTCCCGATGTGCAGGGAGAACGAACAGGTGCTGGACGTCGAGATCCCGGATACGCCGCTCCATGTCGACGGCGACGCCGTGCGGATCACGCAGGCGATCGCCAACCTCCTGAACAACGCCTGCAAGTTCACCCAGCGCGGAGGCCGGATCCGGCTCACCGTCGGTGTCGAGAACGGCCATGCCATCGTCCGGATCCAGGACAACGGCATCGGCATCGCGGCCGAGCATCTTCCCCGGCTGTTCGACATGTTTTCGCAGATCGACACCAGCCTCGAGCGCACCCAGGGGGGCCTGGGGATAGGGCTCAATCTCGTCAAGCAGTTGGTCGAGATGCACGGCGGGCGCGTCGAAGTCCGTAGCGGCGGGATCGGCAAGGGCAGCGAATTCATCGTTCACTTCCCGGTGCTGTCGGTGCTCGACAGCGCTACCGATGCGCCGCCGCCCTCCGAACCGACGATGGTGCCGGTATCCGCGGTCGCCGCGGTATCGGCGGTATCTGCGGCACCGGCGCCAGCATCTGTCGCGGGCGAGGAGAGCGGCGCCCGGCTTTCGTCGAGCGGCGAGCGGCGGAAGATTCTGGTCGTCGACGACAATGCGGATGCGGCCGACTCGCTGGCGATTCTCCTCGGCCTTCAGGGGCACGAGACCGAGGTGGCACGCGATGGACTGGAGGCTGTGGAGAAGGCTCTGAGGACGCTGCCCGACGTCGTGCTGCTCGACATCGGCCTGCCGCGCCTGAACGGCTACGAGGCCGCGCGCCGCATCCGGTTGTCGCCGGCGGGCGGCGCGATGCGCCTGATCGCGGTCACCGGCTGGGGCCAGGACGAGGACCGCAACCGGTCGCGTGAAGCCGGCTTCGACGATCACCTGGTGAAGCCGGTCGATGTCGAGCTGCTGGGCCGGCTGCTTGCGAAGCTTCCGCCCGGCTCGCGCGAAGCCTGACAGCGCAACAGCGCCGCCGGGCCTTCTTCAGCCGGGTGGCTCGGACAGCGGCTTCGTCTTGGGCGAAGCCCCTGTCCAATGGCCCGAGGCCTGATACTCACGCAGGCGCGAGTAGAGCGTCTTGGTGCTGATACCGAGCATCTCCGCCGTCTTCGTCTTGTCCCCCCCGCTGAGCTCGAGGGTGGCGATGACGAGCAGGCGCTCGGCGTCGGCGAGTGGCATCCCGGGCTCGATCGTGATGCTGCGCTTCGAGGGCGGCTCGCCCTGCGCCGCGCGGGCCCGGGGCGCCGGAAGGCTGGCCAGGGCCTCCGGCGCGATCTCGGCGTCGGAGAGGATGAAGGCGCGCTGCAACACGTGCTTGAGCTCGCGGACGTTCCCGGGCCAGTCGTGCGCCCGGAGCTGGTCGAGGGCCGCGGCGGCGATCTTCTTGCTCGCGCCCTCGGCGACGTTCATCTCCGCGAGGAAGTGGTCGACGAGCAGGATGAGGTCGTCCTGGCGGTCGCGCAGCGGCGGCAGGTGCACCGGAAAGACCCTGAGGCGATAGAGCAGGTCCTCGCGGAAGCGGCCTTCCGCGACGGCGACGTCGAGATCGCGATTCGAGGCCGCGACGATGCGCACGTCCACCTTGATCGGCCGATCGCCTCCGATGCGCGAGAAGGTGCCGCTCTCGAGAACGCGCAGGAGCTTCACCTGCAGCTCGTACGGCATCTCCCCGATCTCGTCGAGGAAGAGAGTTCCGCCGTCGGCGCGCTCGAAGTGGCCGCGATGGACCCGGTCGGCGCCGGTGAAGCTGCCGCGCTCGTGCCCGAAGAGCTCGCTTTCGATGAGATTGGCAGAGATCGCGCCGCAGTTGATCGAGATCATCGGCCGCGTTCTGCGCCGGCCGAGCGCGTGCACGGTTTCGGCGACCAGCTCTTTGCCGGTGCCGCTCTCGCCCAGGATCAGAACCGTGGCATCGGTTGGCGCGACGCGGGCGACCTGATCGAAGAGCTTCTGCATGACCGGCGAGGCACCGACCATCGCTCCGAACCTGCCGAGGCCGCGCAGCCGGTCCCGCAGCTCCCGGATCTCCCCCCGCAACTGCTGGCGGCCGGAGGTCTGGAGCAGAACGGTGCGCAGACGCGCCATGTCGAGAGGCTTGACCAGGTAGTCGACCGCTCCCCTGCGCAGCGCGTCGACGACGGTCTCGACCGACGAGTGGCCGGTGACGACGATGACGTCGGGCGGTTCGGCGAGGTCGTCTTCGAGCGGCACCGCGAGCATCTCGAGGCCGCTGCCGTCGGGGAGGAAGAGGTCGACCAGGACGAGCTCCGGACGGAACGAACGGAGCAGCGTGCGCGCCTGGGCGAGATTCCCGGCCGAGGCTGCCTCGAAGCCCTCGCCCTCGATGACCTCGACGAGGGCGTCCCGGGAGTCGGGGTCGTCCTCGATGACGAGAGCGCGCAGCTGCGCGGAGCGATCGTTTGCGGGAGAGCTCATGGAGAGGTGGATCCTGGAATATCGGAGAGGTAGGGTCAAGCGTCCGGGCCGCGCTCAGGAGCGCGAGCGGTCCTCGCGGGCGAGGGGCAAGAGCTCGCGTTCGACGATCTGCTGGATCTCCCGGGTGGCGCGTCGGAGACTGGCCAGGCAACGCGCCCGGCGCTCTTTGTCGTCGCCGGTCTCGGCCACCTTTTCGAGCAGCTCGATGTTCAGGCTCAGGCTGTTGAGCGCGCCGTTGAGCCCATGGACGATGTGGCGCACGGGATCCCGCAGAGACGCGGACGCGCTTTCTCCGGGGGACCGTGCGGACTCGATCTGCGTTAACTTGCCGTCGGAATCGGGCATGCCGCCTCTCGGGTCGCCCGGAAAGCGCACCGATGGATTCCGGCGCGCCCAGCGGACGTTGTGAAGTTTACCTTCGGACGGTTCGCCTTGAGTCCGGCGGAACCCGGTCCGGCTTCAGGCGCGATCGGCAACCATCGCTTCGAAATTGATGCGCTTGCGCGCCAGCCGCGAGAGGCCCGTGTCGGCCGCGGACTCTTCGTCGAGCGTCGCCTGCAGCAAGGCCGCCGCTTCGTGCTCGCCGAGCAGCTCGGCGAAGGCCCCGGCGGTGCCGTAACCGGCGATCTCGTAGTGTTCGACGCGCTGGCAGGCGGCAATGATGGCGGCGTCGCGGACCTGTGGCTCGTCGGCCGCGTCCTCGAGCAGGCCCCGACCCTCCTCGAGCAGGCCCTCCATGCCCTTGCAGCGCTGGCCCGAGGCGGAGAAGTCGAGCCCCTTGAAGATCTTCTCCAGCCGGCTGACATGCGTGCGGGTTTCCTGCAGGTGCTCGGCCAGCGCCATCTTGAGCTCGTCATGCGAGGCGGCGGCGACCATTCTGGGTAGCGCTTCGAGGAGCTGCGTCTCGGCGCTGTGAAGGTCCTTCAACTCGTGAATCCAGAGCTTGTGCAAAGACTCGAGCTTCATGGGCGGTCCCCTCTTCCTTTCTGGAGTGCGGCAGCTTTGCCGGAAAGGAGTAAGAGCAAGAGTCCTGCCACGATCCATGAAGCGTTGGAAGGTCGCGGATGGGCGTCGTCCGGTGAGAAAACGGCGGGTCACCGAGGCGGCACGGCAGGCCGATCCGTGAAGATTCTGCGAATCGCCGGAAAAAACCGGCCACCGGAAAGCTCGTTCCGGCCGCGGCGCCCGATTCAGCCGGGCGCGTGCTGCCGGTTCAGGCGCTTGTCGTAGTCGAGAAAACGCACGCGTAGGCCGGCCGGGATTCTCTGGTCGGCGGCGCGGTAGCGGTTCACGTAGTCGATGACGGTCGGAGTTTTCGCTCCGCCAGCGCGCTCGTGGTCGAGGAAGTCGTCGTCAAACCAGTCGAAGATCTTCGACAGCCAAACCGTGCGCGCCGCGGTATCGATCCGGCAGTTGCGCTCGTCGCTGACGAACTCCCTCATGGCCGCGTCGAGCTCCGCCTGCAGCGTTGCCCCGGCGAAGGCGCGCCGCGGCAGGCGCGGACAGCCGACCGAGGCGCAGTTGAGAGCGGCGTGGACGCGCGGATCGTGGAAGCGCTCGCGCACCTGCTCGTCTTCCAGACCCTTGAGACTCATTCTGCGTCCGCCGAGCGTCGCGCGGCGGACGGTGAAAAAGCCGATGCCGAAGAGGCCGTCGCCCCAGACGCTCGGGGTCTCGACGCCGCGGTCGAGAACGCCAGCGACGACCAGGGCGTTGTAGGCGTTGAGCCAGTAGGCGAGCTCGTCGGCGCGGGTCGGGAAGAGCGCCGGCGTGGAGTCGGGGCTCTCCTGCGCGAGGCTCCCGAGGTAGCGGTCGAGCACGCCGCGGTCACCGGCGAGACCGGCATAGTCGACACGCCCGCCTTCGTCGACGAAGCGCTCGAGGACGGCGGTCCAATCCGCATGGGGAAACTCCGCGGCCGCCACGGTGCCGGGAAGAGAAGCGCAGGAAAGCAGGAGCAAGCGCGCGAGGAAAGCCAGTGGCGCGAGCCCGCGGGGCGAAGTGGCCGTCGTGCGCATCCGCGGGCTCAGGCAAGCGCTCCCGAGCAGCTCGAGCCGGCGCCGGCGGTGCAGCCGAAGCAGTGGCCGGCGGTGGCGATGGCGCTGCCGGAGAGGTCCTCGAGGCGCGCGATGTCCCAGATCGTCCGGCGCACCGCCCCCTCTTCCGCCGGCAGTGGCAGCTCGAGCATCAGGTTGAAGTCGCAGTCGTAGAGGTCGCCGTTCCAGTCGACGCTCACCTGGGTGCGGCACATCAGGCCGTTGACGGTCGCCGGGTTGAAGCTCGCGACGAGCAGCTTCTGGTAGCTCGCGGTCTTGCCGAGGCGTTCGAGCTGCTCGGCGAAGCGGCGGATCGGCATGTTGGTGATCGTGATCAGGTGATGGAACTCGATGCCGAAGCGCTCGCCCAGCTCGCGCTTGTAGTCGAGCTCGAGAGCCGCCTGCGCCG
>Ga0154020_10009558_pt1 | contig 11154 bp, 7 predicted proteins | sample Klosneuvirus_201_FD_109709 | JGI IMG/M metagenome (GOLD analysis project Ga0154020, IMG submission 109709) | Active sludge microbial communities from wastewater, Klosterneuburg, Austria - Klosneuvirus_20160825_MG | ecosystem: Engineered > WWTP > Aerobic digester > Activated sludge | place...
CAGGCCCTTGAAGGGCTCGAGGTGGGCCTCGATCTCGTGGCGGAACTCGCTCTCGGCCAGCAGCAGGCCGGCGAGGAAGGCGCCCAGCGCCATCGACATCCCCGCCAGCGCGGTCAGCTCCGCGGTGCCCAGCACCACCAGCAGCGCGGTCGCGGTGAAGGCCTCGACGCTGCGGGTCGCGGCGACGTAGCGGAACAGCGGCCGCACCAGGTAGCGGCCCAGCACGTAGACGCCGCCGATCGCGACCGCGACCTTGCCCAGCCCCACCAGCAAGGTCAGCGCCGAGGCCGCCTCGGCCGCGCGCGCGTCGCCGACCAGCGGCAGGATCGCCAGCGCTGGCACCGCCACCAGGTCCTGGAACAGCAGCACCGCCAGCGCCACGCGGCCGTGCGCCAGGCCCAGCTCCTTGCGCTCGGCCAGCAGCTGCACGCCGATCGCAGTCGAGGACAGCGCCAGGCACAGGCCGGCCAGCGCCGCGTCGCGCAAGCTGTAGCCCACCAGCAAACCGATCGCGCCCAGCAGCAGCAGCGAGACCGCGACCTGCAGCGTGCCGACCGCGAACACCGCGCGGCGCATCAGCCACAGGCGTTGCGGCGACAGTTCCAGGCCGATGATGAACAGCAGGATCACGACGCCGAGCTCGGCAGCGTTGAACTCGCTGGCGTCGTTGCCGACCAGGCCCAGCACATGCGGGCCGATCAGCGCCCCGGCCGCCAGGTAGCCCAGCACGGTGCCGAGCTTGAGTCGCTGGAACAGCGGCACCGCGACCACCACCGCGATGAGGAAGACCAGGACCTGCTCGAGGAATGCATGCTCGCCCATGCGGCCACCATGGCAGAGCCGCGGGTTCGGTCGCAACCGCGCCGCGATACGCGCGCCCCGGGGCGCGGCCGGCGTGCGGAGCGGGCCGCCGGCGCAGCAGCATATGGATTCCCGCATGCGCGGGAATGACGGCGGGACGTGGCGGCGCGGCGTGGGGAACGGGCCGGCGCCACCATGGCAAATGGATTCCCGCATGCGCGGGAATGACGCCGGGACGTGGCGGAGCGGTGCGCGGAATGGGCCGGCGCCACCGTGGCAAAGGGATTCCCGCATGCGCGGGAATGACGTCCGGGAGGGGAGGCGTGGCGTGAGGACTGACTGGCCGGCGCTCGACTCGCGGCCAGCGGCCGGGTGGCGACCGGTCGGGCTGGCGCTATTCGCCCAACGGCGACAGCAGGCCCGTCAAGGCGGGATGGCGCGTCGCCAGTTGGCGCGCGAAGGCCAGGCCCGCGGCCAGCTCGGGTGCGAAGCGTCGCGCGGACTCGGCCAGGTCGGCGGCGCGCGCCTGCGCGTCGTAGGCGTGCTCGGTGGCCTTGGCATAGCGGCCCAGCAGCTCGGGCGCGAGGGCGCGCGCGCAGGCGCCTGCGTCGGCGTCGAGACCGAAGTGCGCGACGACCTGCGCCAGCACTGCGGCGCGGTCGGCCAGGAAGGCGGCGAAGTCCAGGCGCAGCACGCGCGCGCCAAGGCGCCGCTGCGCGTCGGCGAAGCGCGCGGTCTCGGCAATCCAGCCCAGCGCGATGCGCTCGGCCGTCGACAGCGGCGGCAGGCGCAGGGCCTCGTCGCCCAGCCAGCGGTGCAGGAAGGCCAGGCGCGCGGGCGCGAAGCGCAGCGCATCGGCGCGCGCTGGCGGCGACTTCAGGATCGTGGCGAGGTAGTCGGGCAGCGCCACCGACAACAGGAGCGCGCGGGCCTGCGGATGCCGCGCCAGCCACGGATGGATCAGCGCATTGCAGCTGCTGGTCGCCTTGGCCAGCACCCGGGTCTCGCCCGCGCCGCGGCGGGCCATGAGCCCCAGCACCGCGTCGGCCAGCGCCTGCCATTGGCCCGCGTCGAGGCGCGCGGTCGGAAGCGGCAGTTCCTCGTGCAACGCAGCCAGGGTCCGCAGCGGCAAGGGCTCGCGCAGCACGCGCACGCCGGGCAACTCGCCCAGCACCCGCGCCAGCAGGGTCGAGCCGCAATGGCCGACATGGAAGATCGCGTGCGGCGCGTGGCCCACGCAGGCTTGCGCCCGCTCGCGCAGCGTGGCCAGCGGGATGCGGAAACCGTCACTGCGCCCCGCCAGCACGCGCTCGTCGAGGAACGCGGCATCGCGGATCGCCGCGGGTTCGAGCCGCACCAGCAGCGCGCGGTCGGCGTCGAGGTCGAGCTGGTGGCAGAACCAGTCGGGCGTATCGGCCAGGGTGGCGAGGACGGCAGCCGGGTCGGTCATGAGGTCATGGTCGGGCATGGTGGCGGGGCCCATCGCGCGCAGAGCGCGCTCCTACAGAGCCGGCTCTGCAGGAGCGCGCTCTGCGCGCGATGGGCCCCGCTCAAGCGTGCACCGGTCGTTCAATCGGCGCGCAGCAGGCCGTACTTGAGGATGCACCAGATCGCGCGCACGCCGTCCTTCCAGCCGATCTTCTTGCCTTCCTCGTAGGTGCGGCCGTGGTAGGAGATGCCGACCTCGTAGATCCGCACCTTGGGGATGCGCGCGATCTTCTGCGTGACCTCGGGCTCGAAGCCGAAGCGGTTCTCGCTGATCCGGATCGACTGGATCAGCTCGCGCCGGAACAGCTTGTAGCAGGTCTCCATGTCGGTGAGGTTGAGGTTGGAGAAGACGTTGCTGGCGAGCGTCAGGCACTGGTTGGCGAGGTAGTGCCAGAAATACAGCACGCGGCGGGTCTCGCCGGTGAGGAAGCGGCTGCCGTAGACCACGTCGGCGTGGCCCTCGCGCAGCGGCGCCAGCAGCTTGGCGTACTCGCGCGGGTCGTATTCGAGGTCCGCGTCCTGGATCACCACGTAGCGCCCGCTGGCGCGCGCGATGCCGGTGCGCAGCGCCGCGCCCTTGCCCTGGTTGACCTCGTGGCGCGCGAACACGTCGACCAGCGGCTTGAGCTCGCCCTCGAGCAGTGCGGCACTGCCGTCGCTGGAGGCGTCGTCGACCACGATCACCTCGAGCGATTCCACCCCGCTGGCGCGCACCGCCTCGAGGATGCGACGCAGGGTGCGGGCCTCGTTGTAGCAGGGGATGACGACGGACAGTTCGGCGGCCATGGTTTGGGCGGCTGGGTGGGCTGGCGGTGGAAACCGGGCCGAGTCTAGCGCGCAGCGGCGCGGCGTCGAGCCCCGGACTCAGCCGGCGCGGGCGCGCCGCAACTCGCCGGCGACGTCGGCGTAGCCCAGCATCAGGGCCACGTCGTAGGCGTCGCGGCCGAGGCGGTCGCGGCGCGCGCGGTCGGCGCCGGCGCGCAGCAGGACCGCGCAGGCGCCGAGTTCGCCGTGCATCGTGGCGGCGTGCAGGCAGGACACGCCACGTTCGTCCTGGGCGTCGACCTCGGCGCCGCGCGCGAGCAGCAGCTGCGCCAGCTCGGGCAGCGCGCGCTGCGGGGCCGGGGTCGCCGCCTGCGCGCGCGCGCCCAGCAGCAGCAGCAGCGGGGTCTGGCCCTGGCGGTTGCGCGCGTCGATCGCGCAGCCGGCCTCGAGCAGCAGCTCGAGCAGGCGCCGGCAGCGCTCGCCATCGGTGGCGCCGAAGCTGTACTGCGCCGCGGCGTGCAACGGTCCCGTGCCCTGGTCGTCGAGCGCGTGCGGCGAGGCGCCGCGCATGAGCAGGGTGCGCGCGATCTCGGGCAGTCCCAGCGCCGCGGCCACCATCAGCGGCGTGCTGCCGCCGGGCAGTGGCTGGTCGACGTCGACGCCCGCGTCCAGCAGCCGGGCCACGATCGCCTCGCGCTTGCCGCTCACCGCCGCCGACAGGCAGGTCGCGCCGGTGGCCGCCGCGACCGCGGGATCGGCGCCGCGACGCAGCAGTTGCGCCGCCAGCTCGACGTGGCCGCCGCCGCAGGCGCGCAGCAAGGCGGTGCAGCCCTGCGCGTCGCGTGAGTCGAGCCCGAGGCCCAGCTCGAGCAGGCGCTCGACCGCGGCGTTGTCCCCGATCGCCGCCGCCGCCGCGAGATCGGCGCCGCGCAACGCGCGCGCCGGATGGCGGAAGCCGCCATTCCACGACAGCCAGCGCGCCAGGCCACTGCGCCCGGCGGCGAGGGCCGCGCCGAGCGGAGTCTGGCCGTCGGCGGCCGGACGCTCCGGGTCCGCGCCCGCGGCCAGCAGCGCCATCGCCAGCGGCACCGCGCGCGCGTCGGGCCACGCGGCCAGCGCGTGCAGCGGGGTGCGGCCGCGCGCGTCGGCGGCATTGGGATCGTGGCCGCGCGCGAGCAGCGCGGCGAGCAGCGCGGGCACGCCGAGCTCGGCCGCGGCATGCACGCTGCTGCGCGCATTGGCGCCGCGCGCGCTGGCATCGGCGCCGCGTTCGAGCAAGGCCAGCGCCAGCTGCGCGCAGGCCTCGCGTTCCCCGGCTTCGTCGGCGGGGGCGTCGAGCAGCGCCACGAGGCGGGTGGCGCCGACCGTGGCGCCGTGCCCGAGCAGGCGCGCGATCGCGGCCAGCGGCAGCGGACGCTGCGCCAGCGCGCGGTCCAGCAGCCGCACGCCCTCCGAATCGCCGGCTTCGGCAGGCACCGCGTGATCGAGCAGCCAGCCCAGCGAGGGCGCGGCGTCGGCGCAGGCGAGCTCGGCGGCCAGTCCCGCGAGCGCCGCGGGTTCCGGGCGCGGCTCGGCCCGCAGCAGTTCCGCTGCCATGCCATGGCGGCCGTGGCGCAGGGCCGAGCGCAGCAGCGCGATGCGGTCCGGCGTCGCGACGCCGCCGGGCGCTTCGTCGGCATCGCGCAGGGTTTCGGGCAGCGGATAGTCGGGATCGAGCAGGCGCACCAGTGGCCAGCGCCCCGCGGCCACGGCGTAGTCGACCGCGCGGCGGCCATCGCGCGTCGGCGTCGCCGGGTCCACGCCCACGGCGAGCAGCAGGCGCACGGTTTCCTCGTTGGCCTGGCGCGACTGGCAGGCGATCACCAGCGCGTTGCGGCCGGCCGGGTCGACCGGGTCCGGCGCCGGCTTGCGGAACACCAGGCGCTGCAGCGCGCGGTTCGCGCCGCTGCGCGCGGCATCCATCAGCGCGGTGACGCCGTTGGCGTCGCGCTCGTCGGCGGGCGCGCCGGCGGCGAGCAGCGCATCGAGCATCTCGGCGTGGTTGTGCAGGGCGGCGGCATGCACCGCGTTGCGCCCGAGCAGGTCGCGCGCGCCGGCATCGGCGCGGTGGCGCAGCAGCAGCTTGACCATGCCGGGCAGGTCATCGGGCCCGCTCGCGGCCGCGATCAGCGCCGGCTGCGCGCGCGCCACCTCGGGTTTCGCGCCGCGCTCGAGCAGGAAGCGGGCCAGGGTCTCGTTGCCGGCGGCGCAGGCCGTGCCCAGCGGCGTGAGGCCCTCGCGGCTCACGGCGTTCGGATCGGCGCCGGCGTCGACCAGCACCGCCGCCACCGTGGCCTCGCACGACAGCGCGGCATAGTGCAGCGGCGTGCGGCCCTCGGCATCGGCGCGCCGCGGGTCGGCGCCATTGGTGATCAGGGTCATCACCGCCTCGCCGCGTCCCTGGTAGCTGTCGCGGGTCGCGGCGATCAGCGGCGTGAGCCCGGCCACCGCGCGATCGAGGTCGACGCCGCGCGCGATCAGCGCGCGCAGCAGGCGCAGGTCGGCGCAGGTCGCGGCCATGATCGCGAGCGAGCGCTGGTCGCGGTCGTGCGGGCGCGGCTGCGCGTCGGGCTCGGCGCCGTGCGCGAGCAGGGCCAGCGCAAGGTCGACCTGCCCGCTGGCGGCCGCGGCCAGCACCTGCGCGTTGCGGGTCGCGGCATCGGCCGGCTTGAGCACGATGGGCGCGAGTTCAGGCGCGGGCGTGCTGGCCGCGGGTAGCGTCTCTTCCTCCTCGCGACCGGCATCGAGCAGCAGCCTTTCCGTGCGGCTCGCGACCAGGCCATGCACCAGCGGGCACAGGACCAGCGCATAAAGCCACAATGCCGTCAGTCGCAGTTCGGAGGGTACCGCGCCGGTGAGGCCGGCCAGGCTCAGGGCGCCGGCCACCAGCAGCAGCATGCCCAGCGCCACCGGCAGCCCGGAACCGAAGTAGACCTCGCGCTCGCCGGTGAGGTGGCGCGCGAACGCGAAGCAGCGCGCGATCGCGCTCACGATCCACGAGCGTGCGCCGGCGGGCGGGTAGGCGTCGTCCCACAGGTAGGCGAGGCCGAACACCGGCCACAGCCGCCACAGCGCGCCCAGCGCCAGCGCGATGCCGAGGGACAGCAGCGCGGCATTGAGCGCCGTGGGATCCGCGCCGAGCCGGATCGTCGGCGTGCCCACCACCAGCGCGACGAAGGCGGCGTAGGCCAGCAGCACGACGAAGTAGGTGGTGCCGCGGCGCAAGGCCAGTTGCGCGAAGTCGGCGTCGAGCAGGTAGCCGAAGGCGCCCACGATCGCCGCCAGGTAGAGCGGCTGCGCCAGCAGCAGCGGCAGCAGCGCGGCCGGGTGGTCGATGAACGCCGCCAGCGCGGTCAGCGCCAGCGCCGGGAGCAGGAACCGCAGCCGCGCGAGGAAGCCGGCGAAGCGGCCGAAGCGTGGTGACATGGGGCGCGAGTATAGGGGGCGGGGTCGCGCGCGCGGCTGAATGGTCGCCGGTCGCCGGCTTCAGTGCCGACGCGCGGCGAGCGGATCGTCGGGCGGGAACTGGAGGTGGAAGCCGGCCTGCGCGAGGTTGGCCAGCACCACGCCCGCGTCGGCCTGCGCCAGGCGGCGCTCCGGCGTCAGCGCCAGTTCCATCACGAACTCGAGCGCGCCGAGTCCGCCGGCGAGCGCCGCCGGCAGCAGCGCGAAGGCATCGCGCTCGCGCAGGTACACGTAGGTGCCGGGGCGGCGCGTGGACTTGTAGACGTAGCAGCGCATGGCGATGGGCGGCGGGCCGGGCGCCGCGACGGCGCCCCGCGCCCTTCAGTCGTCGAGGCCGAAGCGCGTCGGCGCCGGTGGCGCCACCACCGGCGGCAGCGGATTCCTCGCCAGTTCGGCCAGCAGCACCTTGACCGCCTCCTCGATCGAGGGATCGCCGCCGGCGGCGATCCGCTCGGGCAGGTCCAGCACCTCGATGTCGGGCGCCACGCCCTCGTTCTCGACCGCCCAGCGGTTGTCGGTGTCCATGAAGCGGAACGTGGCGGCGAGCAGCAGCCCGTTGTCGGCCAGCGGCGGATTGCCGGAGATGCCGATCAGTCCGCCCCAGGTGCGGGTGCCGATGATCGGGCCGAGCTTGAGCTTGCGGAAGTAGTACGGCAGCGCGTCGCCGCCGGAGCTCGAATAGCCGTTGATCAGCATCGCCTTGGGCCCGCGGTGGCTGATCCCGGGCGTCGCCTGCGGCTCGAGGCCGCGGCGCTTCCAGTAGTTGAGCGGCGTGCGGGCGAGGATCTCGATCATGCGGTCGGGGATGAAGCCGCCGCCGTTGTAGCGGTCGTCGATGATCAGCGCCTCCTTGTGCGCGAGTGCGGGGAAATCGCGGTTGAGCTCGCGGTTGCCTTCGACCGCGGTGTTCGGCAGGTGCAGGTAACCGATCCGCCCGCCGGAGAGCTGGTCGACCAGCGCGCGGCGCGAAGCCACCCAGTCGAGGTAGCGCAGGCCGCGCTCGCTGCTCAGGGTCTTGACCCGCAGCGTGCGCGCGCCCTCGGCGTCGGGCCGCGTGTTGACCCGGATCTCGACCACGCGCTCGGCCTTGTTCTCGGTCAGCGCCCACGGGTTGCGCACGCTGCGCGCATCGACGCCGTCGACGCTGATCAGGTACTCGCCCGCGCGCACCGCGACCCCGGGCTCGGCCAGCGGCGAGCGCGTGGCCTCGTCCCAGCTGCGGCCGGGGAAGATCCGCTCGATGCGGAAATAGCCGCTGGCGTCGGCGCTGAACTCGGCGCCGAGGAAGCCGCCGGGCTTGCGCGCCACCGCCGGCGCGTCGCCCTGCTGCACGTAGACGTGGCCGGCATTGGCTTCGCCGGCGATCTCGTGCAGCAGGTAGTCGAGGTCGGCGCGGTGCGCGACGTGGGGCACCAGGGCCTGGTAGCGCTCGCGCACCGCGTTCCAGCGCGCGATGCCGCCGTGCATGCCGGGGTCGTAGAACCAGTCGCGCAGGATGCGCCAGGCGTCGACGTACTGCTGCTGCCACTCGACCCGCGGGTCGATGCGCATCTCCATCTGCCCCAGCGCGAGCTTCGACTTCGCCGGGTCCTGCCCCGGCTTGGCGTCGACGATGGCGTAGTCGTCGCCGGTGCGCAGCAGCAGCTTCTGCCCATCCTGCGACAGCACGTAGCCGGTCACGCCCTCGGCCACGTCCTCGGTCTTGCGCGACTCGAGGTCGTGGTACTTGAGCACCAGCGGCCCCTGCTGCGGATTGCCGGCCGCCACGAACACGCCCCCGGCATTGGCGGCGAGGAACTGGTAGTTGCCGGCCGGCAGGTCCAGCGCCAGCACGCGCGCGGCGAAGCCGGCGGGATCGACGCGCAGCGACTTCGAAGCGATGTCGCCGCGCCCGCCCTTGGCACCGTCACCGCCATTCGCGCCTTGGCCTTGCTCCTTCCCGCCACCCGGCGCCACCGCCTCGTCGCTGCGCGGCCGGTTGAGCGCCGGCCCGTCGCTGGCCAGGGTGGCGGCGTAGACGCGGGTGGCGTTCGTATAGAGGTAGTTCTGCTCGTAGGCGCTGAAGGTCAGGCCGCCGTAGTCGCGATTGGAGAGGAAGTACAGGTAGCGGCCCTGCGGATCGAAGGCCGGGCTGAAGTCGTTGGCCTCGTCGCTGGTGAGCTGGTGGCTGCGGCCGTCGCCCAGGCCGTGGATCCAGATCGACTGCAGGCGGCTGGCGTTGGTCTTGGTATAGGCCAGCCACTGGCTGTCGGGCGACCACGCGTACTCGGTGATGTCGTCGTGGATCGAGCTGTCGACCTCGTGGTTGCGGCCGCTCGCGACCTCGACCCAGCGCAGCCGCACCTTCTTGTCGGCATAGGCGAGCTTCTTCGAGTCCGGCGACCAGACCGGGCCGAAGCGCCACACGTCGCCGTCGGTGGTGATGCGGCGCGGCGTGCCGCTGCCGTCGGCCGCGCGCACGTAGAGCTCGTACTCGCCGCTCTCATCCGAGAGGTAGGCCACGTGGCGCGCATCCGGCGACCAGGCCACGCTGATCTCGCGCGCGGCCGGCGTGTGGCTGAGATTGCGGATGCTGCCGTCCTTGGCCGGCACGCTCCAGATCTCGCCGCGCGCGCCGAACACCGCGCGCTCGCCGCCGGGGGCGAGACTGAAGGACTCGATCTGCGCGGCCACGTTCTTCCACACGGGCAAGGTGTAGGCGGCCTCGGCCGGGACCCGCACCGGCACCTTGACCGCGCCGCTGGCGCCGGCGTCGTGGCGCCAGATCCAGCCGCCCTGCTCGAAGACCACGGCATCGGGGCCGCCCGAGGGCCACAGTACGTCGAAGTCGCTGAAGTCCGTGACCGCGCGCGCCGCGCCGCCCCGTGGCGACACCGCGTAGAGGTTCAGGGTCGGCGTGCGGTCGGAGGCGAAGTAGATCGTGTCGCCGACCCAGGCCGGCTGGTGGTCGCTGCCGGCGAAGTCGGTGAGCTGGCGCGAGGCGTTGCGCGCGAGGTCGTAGATCCACACGTCCTGCGCGCGCCCGCCGCGATAGCGCTTCCAGCTGCGGAAATCGCGGTCGATCGGCGTGTACGCGAACTCGGTGCCGTCGGGCGAGAGGCTGCCGGCGCCGGATTCGGGGATTACCAGCGGCGTCTCCAGCCCGCCCTCGACCGGCACCAGGTAGGGGCGTCCGCCGCGTTCGTCGAAGGGCACGCGGTTGGCGCGCACCAGCACCTGCTTGCCATCCGGGGTCCAGTCCAGCACCCGGTAGTCGGTGCCGCCGCGCACCGGCATCGGGCCGACGTCGCTGTAATACGTGAGCTGGCGCGGCGTGCCGCCCGCGGCCGGGATCACGTGGACCTGGCGCGTGCCCGAATACTCGGCGCTGAAGGCGATCCAGCGCCCGTCGGGCGAGAACTTCGGATACAGCTCCAGCCCCTCGTGCGCGGTCAGGCGCTGCGCGGTGCCGCCTTCGCGCCCGACCAGGTAGATATCGCCCGCGTACACGAAGGTGATGTGCGTGCGCGAGACGTCGGGAAAGCGCAACAGGCGAGTGCCCTCGTCGGCGGCCCGCGGGGCACCGGCAGGCGCTCCGGCCAGGGCCAGCATCAGGGCAAGGAAAGCAGGACGCATGGGCGGCACTCCGGGCAAGGCGGCGATTGTGGCGGCTGCCGATCATGCGGCCCCCTGCTGGAAGTTGGGAACCCCACTGGCTCCCACGCCCGCCGCGCCTTACGCTGGACCCGCATGAGCGACTCCCCGGCCCCCAGCGACGCGCCACCCGATCCCGCCCCGGCACCGCAAGCGCCCGCGGACGGCGTCTCGATGGCCGATCTCAAGGCCGTTGCCGACCTCGCCGGTACCGGCGCGCGCCTGCTGCAGGCCGAGACCGCGCTCAGCATCGATGCCTTGCGACATGCCACGGCCTACGGCGTACTGGCCGGGTTGCTGGCCGGCGGCGCGCTGCTGTCGCTGTTGCTGGCCCTGGCCTTCGAACTGCGCATCCTGCTCGGGGGTTGGGTGGCCGCACTGGTGGCGATAGCGGCGCTGCAGCTGCTGCTGGCATGGGCGATGGGTCGGCAGCGGGCACGTTGGCGCGCGCGGGTCGGCTTCACCCACACCCGGGCCTTCCTCGATGAGCTGCTGCGGCCGCGCGGCGACCCTCCCCCGGATTCGCCTGCGCCATGAGCACCGCGCGCAAGCCCGACTCGCTCGCGCGCGTCGCCCAGGCCCGCGCCGAGGCCGAGCGCAGCCTGGCGGCGCTGCGCCTGCAACGCGAAGCCTGGGGCCGCCGCCTGCAGGCCTTGCCCTGGTGGGCCGTGCTGCTGGGGGGCTTCGCCGGCGGCGCGCTGGCGGGTCGCGTCGTCGGCCGCGCGCAGCCGCGCCGCGACACGCTGGGCTTGCTCGCTGCACTGGGTCCGCTCGCGCGGGTCGCGATGGAAGGCGTGGCGCGATTCCTCGCCGCGTCGATGCCCGTGCCCGCGCCGGCACCGCCCGCGGGGCCGGACGCCGCGGCGCAAGCCAGCGCGGGCGACCGCGCGCCCGACTGAGGCGCGCGGGCCGCCGGCCTCAGCGGCGTCCGAGCAACAGCCAGCCTGCGACGAAGGCGATGCC
>Ga0154020_10009559_pt1 | contig 11153 bp, 9 predicted proteins | sample Klosneuvirus_201_FD_109709 | JGI IMG/M metagenome (GOLD analysis project Ga0154020, IMG submission 109709) | Active sludge microbial communities from wastewater, Klosterneuburg, Austria - Klosneuvirus_20160825_MG | ecosystem: Engineered > WWTP > Aerobic digester > Activated sludge | place...
CAGGATCAGGATTGGCATGACCAAAGCGAACTCTGCCATCGTCTGCCCTTTTTCCTTCCAGCGAAACATCTCTATCCGCCTCGCGCCATGCGCAGGGCTTCGATGCCGGCTTCGAAAGCGGCAATTAATTCGTTGCGATAACGAGCAATCACTGCAATCGCAACCACGCCGATGGCGCCCAGAATCAGGGCGTATTCAGCAAAGTCCTGACCGTCCTCTTCGCGGATGAAGCGTTTGAACATAGTGAACATGGAATCTCCTTTTTGATTTAAAAAATCGGCTGACAGTTGAACTGCCAGCCGACATAATAAAGAAAAGTTCCCAGGGGATGTGTTCACGTGTCGTTAATCAATGATCTGAAGTCTCCCTGAATTAATAGATGATTGTGTTTATAATTTCCTGATTGCACTGTACAGTCGGTTTAGTTATTGGGAGATAGATGGTGATTCTTATGAACATCACAGATTTTTTCGAATTGGTTAATACAGAAGAAAAAACTCATAAGTGGACATTAGCCTGTCATGACGGAAAACTTTCACCTATAGACGAATTGGCAAGAGTTCTGGCGATAAAAATAATGGAACACCGTTTGAAGCCACGTCTTTTTCAAGCGTGGGAGTCACGATTAAACGGCGGCGAACCAATATCTGAGAAAACAAAAGCTACCATAATGGCTTTTACAAAGCCAGCATTTGGAAACCCTGGTGAACCGGACAGTATTAATATTGAGCATTTAGAAGGACTTGTAAGCCAGTATCTTTGGTACTTTGTTTATAAAGAAATTTCAAATGAAACAATCATAAAAGAGATGCCACCAGGTTTTAAGTCCACTGATCCTGGAGGAGATGCTTTATTGATTCATAGACTGGATGATGGTCGCTTAAGATTTCGGTTGTGGGAAATAAAAAAACTTGTTCGCAGAAATGAAGATGCAACTGCGTCCACAAATTCAACTATATCAAGAGCTTATGAACAGCTTAGATCAAATGCATTGGAATACCTTGCGAGATATACCTCAATTGGTCAGGAACTGGATCCTGAACTAAATGATTTCTTCGGCAATTTAGTTGAGATGTGGCTGGATGCCACACCAGAAGCGTCGGCAGGAGTATCTATAAACACATCTGAAGTTTGTATCGGATCAAACAGCTTCAATGATTTTGGAGAAAAATTTCCAGAGTTTATCGAGCCTGTTCGTCTTTTAGGTATGATTACTGCAGTTGAAGATTTCGGACAGTTTTCAAGTAAAGTTCAGGAGTTTGTATGGAAAGGTCTCTAGATCCTCAACTCCTTGCATTGGCATTAGGTCAACACGAAATATTACCAACACCAGAAACTTTGTCTGAACTTCTTGCGAGGGCGGAACTTGGGCTATTACAGCATAAACCGGAATTTACCAATGAATTACTCGGTAATGGTTGGTACCTTCATGCGATTGGATCTTCCAAGTATGCTTTAAGAACATATGGGGTTGAGAGACAGCGTGCTGCATTTCAGGTAGCTGCACATATATTTGACCTTTACCTGCAGTCTCAAGAGTTAGATCAGATAGATGTACTCAAGTTCTCCTTTGCTTCTCAAGTCGCCTATGTCAGAAGTCAACTAGATCCTAATTCCATTGCTATTTATAGTCGTATCAAGACATCATTGCGTTTGGATATGAATTTGGTTGAGAACTATCAAGAAGTGGCTCTTTCATGTGGGGTTGCTTTGTTGGGAATAAATGTTGATTATATTTACAGACTCAACGATGTTATTCGAGCTGAAATTGATCTGTTATTAAACGACTGGGATATAGAGAATATATTTGACTCACCATTTGGAGCTGCTGCTGGAGTTGCATTAGCGACGCGTCAATTAATCAGTTATTTGGTCTATGGAAGAGTGGAAAATTTGGATCGTGCCAGAGATTTACTTGTCACATCTATTAGGTCACAACCATCATCCAACGACCAAATTTCCAGATGGGTAGCAGCTCACTTGCTAAACCTTGCTGATGATTTTCAGAATTCGTCCATTTGGACCGTCCTTCCACCAGATGTGTCTCCTGAAGTTCGAAAAGCGTTCTCAATGGCATCTCCAAAAATATTGACTCTTTGGCCGCCACAAATTCAACTGTTTAGCGAAAACATGGCGAAAGGTGTTAACCCACTATCGGGAGATGTCAAAAGGCTGTTTCTGGCGACTCCAACTAGTGGCGGAAAGACACTATTAGCCCAATTACTTATTGTCTCTCATCTCTCAACTACCGATACGTCAGTTTGTTATGTTGCTCCCACGAGAAGTTTGTGTCGAGAGGTGGCAACATCTTTGGAAAAAAGACTACGCTATCTTGAAAAAGAGATTGTCAGTGGATTACCTGAGGGAAATTGGGTGGATGATTTGACGGACTCAAACCCGCAAGTAGAGGTCATGACACCAGAACGGCTATCCTTTCTACTCCGGTCTGATAGCGAGAAGGTACTGCAAAAGTATGGTCTGTTCATCTTTGACGAAGTACATACTCTTGGCGAGGAAGGTCGCGGCTGGACATTAGAGGAAAATCTAGCCTACCTCCAGTATGCAACTGAAGGTACCCATCATCGCATTGTTTTTATATCTGCCGCCGTTGGTAACAAAATCCAGTTTATCGAATGGTTAGGAACAAATGGAAATGATGTTATTTCCCTTTCTTCTGCATGGCGCGGTCCTCGTCGGATGTACACAATTTGGCGCACAGAGCCCGACTGGCAAAGCCCGTCTGAGGAAATCGCCTCAAAACGCGCAAAATATGCAAAGCGAATAACCTATCCATTGTATGGCCGGCTTGACACTTTAATTCCCCATTCAAAGGAGTTTTATTCTTTTCAAACTACAGGATCAATCGGACAATTGGTATTGCAGGTGGACGAACATGGGCAAAACAGAAAACGTGATGTAACTCGTAGTACAGCGTATTACAAGATGATCGTGCCTCTCATACAACATTTGGCATTATCGGGACCAGTATTGATAGTGGAATCAACTGTACCAAGAGCTATCAATTTAGCCAAGACGATTGCATCAGAACTTGAGAAAGCGGATAATCCGCTAGTAAATCAAATGCTTGATGTGGTGGCAGCTAAACTTGGAGCAGAGCACTCTTTGCATCAAGTGCTGTCTAAAGGGGTATCCTATCACCACGGGTCATTACCTCTAGAAGTTCGAACTTTAATCGAGGATGCAATAAGTCAAGGTCAATTGAATATTTTAGTTGCAACCACAACCATGACTGATGGAGTCAACCTGCCGGTTAAGTCTGTTGTGATTGCATCACAGGGATCATTTACAAATAAAGGTTATGAAGAGTATATAACTGGCCCAAAACTAATTAATGCTATCGGGAGAGCCGGACGTGCAGCAAAGGAAACAGAGGGTGTAGTTGTTTTAGCATTGAATAAACAGGTTTCACCAGAAGATTTCCAACGGTTTACACCGAATCCGGCTGAAATGGCTATTACTTCCAACATGGCAACACAACATGCTTTAGAGATGTTGGCAGATTTTGAAAATCGTATTCGTGAGAGCGAGGATGAAATCTTCCAGGCTTCGGATCAGATTATTTCAAAATTTCTTTCATTTATTTGGTACTTTGCGTTTGAGATAGAGAAACGAAATGAAATGATGAATGATGATAAGCTTCGTCAGTTCCTCGGGAAAACGTTAGCTTGGGTTCAACTTGATCAAGATAGTCAGTCCAGATGGTTTTCAATTGCACAAAAAGTTATCGTCAAATATTCAATCACTGAGGTTGCATCTCGCAGGAGATGGGCGAGATCTGGCACCTCCCTTGGCTCTGCTCAAATACTTGAAGGTATTGCATCCGAGGTGGCTTCGGAAGCAGGTATATTAAAAACCCCAATATCTTTAACCGATTCGATCAAAATTATTCTTGACAAGAATAGAATCAACAGAATTTTGAGTCTTTCAGAATGCCCACACAAACGTGTTTTTACAACCCGATCTGGCCAAAGCCGTCAGGAAATAAAAATACCAATGGAAGACATGCTGCAGAGTTGGATAAGAGGCGATGAACTCGTTGAAATTTCAAATTTATTCTTCAATGAGATTACTGACGTGGATTATCGTTTTGAACAAGTGGGAGAATATATTAGTGAATATTTTGAGAATTTCTTTCCTTGGATTTTTGGGACGATAGTCGAATGGGCAAATGCCAAACTGTTAGAAAATAGAATTTTAACAACATTACCCAAGTCTATTCCTGCGCATATTAGATGGGGGGTTCAGAACAATACTGCCTTGGAGCTAATGTTTCAAGGAATTGTATCTCGCAGCCTAGCTAATAGAATAGGGCGGGTGTGGGAAGCAACAATATTTGAAATGGATGTTCATTCATGGATAAGGTCAATGGATATTAATGAATGGCAAGAAAAGTTCGAAGCTTCCATACCTGAGTTGAGAAATCTTTTGGAGTTTGCTAGAGTTCGTCGTGGTGGTATTGCTGCCAAAGTATTAAATAAAGGAAATGCAACAATCATTGTTCAAGCTCTGGTCGACGATCTTCCATCCAGCTATGTGTCTCTTAAGCAAGAGAATGCGAATGATTTGTCTCATATCGGTCTTTGGCTAAGCGGAAACTTGGTAGCTCGAATATCCAGTCGTGATCAGGCTGATATTGCCGGTCTAATGAGCACCGGTTTGGTCATCGCAAAGGTTGAGATCAAGTCTGGAAATGGCACTTTGGATTTAAGCTTGATAAGTGCCGAATAATCGATACGCCCAATCCAAGCCAAGAATTACACGAAATATTATTATTGATAATAACAACCCTGTTTCAATACACCATGTGATATTGCCAACATTTCTACTCTGCCGGCATCTTACTACCCCAATCCTCTCCAATCCGGATCTCAATATCCACCGTGGACGCTGGGTCGGGCTGGATTACGATCTGCGAACTCTCCAATCCAAATAGATCCTTCAAGTATCGTAAGGCATACAACTTGGACGTGTACAGGATCACCTTTGTGCGGCTTGCATGTCCATTCGGCGGACCAAACTCCGTCACCTGCATGCCTTGGGTATTCAGGAAATTGGCAGTGCGCAGTTCAAGATCAGCTGCATAGGTATTATTCACAATTCTGATCCTTGCCAGATCAGACTGCATCAACGTCATCGCATCGCCCTGTGCCAGTGGGCTAAGCGGACCACCGGGGATAAATATTTCATCCCGTAGAATACGGATCAAATCAGGAACCGGACGTAGGACATTGGCAGGGACGCCATCGATGGTCGTATCGGTTGGGATTGCCATCGTGGTGTCGATCACGCCCTGCTTTATTTCCTCCACATGAATATCCCTTGCCAACACTGCCAGTTGGATCGCATCCTCCAGGGACATATTCGTATGGATGCCGGAGGAAAACTCTGCATAGAGCTGTGGAGCCTGGGAAATCAGGCTGGTGAATGTTTCAGGATGTAATACCTTGTCGCGGATTGCCAAGATGACTTGTTGCTGCCGTTTTGCACGACCGAAATCGCCGCCACTGCAGCCCTGTGACTCATGCCGACAGCGCGCATATGCCAGGGCGCGCTTGCCGGTCAGATGACGATAATCCCCAGGCTTCAAAACAAAATGATCCGGTCCTTCGCCTTCCGTGTCAAGCACCATCTTTTCCTCGACATACACATCGATGCCGCCGATCAGATTGATGAACGACACGAACGTTCCAAAGTCCACCTGCACATAGTAATGGATCGGAACCCCGATGAATTGTGAAACGGTCTGCATCGCCAGTGCAGGTCCACCGCCTGGGAGTTTGGCATTCTCACCGATTGCCCGGGCAGTGTTGATGCGCCCATATCCTGCTCCTGGAATGTTGACCCACATGTCACGCGGGATGGATAACATGCCGGCGGTTTTAGTCACAGGGTCTACGGTCATGACCATGATCGTATCCGTGCAGGTCGCGCAACCATCTTCATCATCGCCGCGCAAGCCAAAGAAGGCGATGTTGATCCGGCTGGCGCCATCCCATTGAGGCAACTCCAATTCCGGTGCGGGGCTTTCAACTGGAAGATCGTTTGCAATTGCTGGATCGGGCAGTGCCGGCATTTCGGAAGACGGTTGGTCTTGTAAGGCACATTCGGCTGGAGGAATTCCAGACAGGTCCGTAAGCGTCCAACACAGCGTCAATTGGCGAACGGTGAAAAAAGCTGCAAGGACTGCCAGTGTGACGAATATCCAATAAGCAAGCGAACGCCAAAAGGGATGATACAGATTGGGATAGCGCGAGCCCGGCATTACATCAATCCTGATCCCATGAACGGCGCGATGATCGCCAGCACCAGACCCAAGACCGCCATCACGCCGAACAAGCCGGCGCGTTGGCGCACGAGAGCTGCACGTTCCTCGGTCGATTCCACCACGGATCGATGCACCGACTCCTGCAAGCCCTGCACACTGGACAAGACCGGACGATTATTGGCAAAGAAATCATAGATGTCACGCAGGAAGAGATTGGCTTCCACATCCTTCGGATCAGGCAGATGGGCACGAGTCACGTCAATGGCTTTGGTGAAATCCTCCACCTCCATGCGCGCCACGAGTAAGCCCAATAAATTGCAGAACGGACCACCCACGGTCGAGGCACGCCGCAGGGCTTCCTGTACGCCGACACCAGAAGACAGAAGTGAACTCAACACAGACAACCCGATTAACATATTGTTTCTCAAAGACTCTGCGCGTTTCTTTGCCATGCCGCGGATACGCACATAGGGCCGTCGTAAACCCAGGAAGATAAAGATCAAGGCGATCACCGGCGCTGCCATCAGCATGTTCAGCGCCGCCATTGCGCCAGCCAGTAACCCGCCGACCAGTAAAAACGTCGAGAAGTCGCGGATCGCTACAGCGTAGAATTCACCGGGCGTGTCATAGGGATAGCCGGCACGTCTCAAGAGGCTGATCACATCCGCGTTATTTTTCGCTTGTTCGGGATCGAAGCGTCCCGGCAGAATGGCGATCAATAACGCCTCCCAAGTGGAACGGCGTTTGGTTTGGGGCTGCGAGGTGAAGTTGCTTAAGCGGTTGCCGCCAAAGGTGCTAAAGGCGGATTGAAAGACGTTCAGTAGTTCAAACGCCAGCACGCTCAAACTGAGCGCACCGAGAAAAGCTAAGAAGGTCATTGGGATTCTCCTTGTGGAATATCGAACCCAAAGTCTAATAACTTCTGCAAGGGGGCTTCTCCCGGCTGTCGCCCGCGAAATAATTTGCTATACAAGGCGCGCCGCAGTGCCTGCATATGTTGTTCACTGCGCATTACATCCCTGGGTGGGCGCGGCTCGGCAAGATGGATCGCACCACTGCCGGTCTCCCATGTCCCACCGCCATACTCATGCGGCCATAGAGGTTGGAGATACAGATCCCAATGATTTGGCAGGCGCTTGTTCTTCAAAGCATGGTGCCATTGCCAAAGCGCTTCAAAGCGCGGTCCCCATAAGCCCCAGACCAGATCGATTTGTAATGACTCGTCCCGCAGGAGGTTCAAGGTCTCCGTGCAGTGATGGCAGATTGGGATGGCATTTTCCGGACGCTGGTATCGCCAAAGGATTTCCACCGGTGCATTCGGGGCGGGATTGAGAATAGGTCGCCAGGAAGCGGGCTTGCCGCAGCGCATACAGTGATTGGGAAATTCATGCCGCCAGGGAATGCCCGCCACTGATGCCGCAACGATCTCATCCAGATAGGGCTCTTCTGCTTTCAGGACGGAATAGGAAAGTTTTACCGCACCGTTCGGCAGACTCCAGGTACGTGAAAAATCCAGGATGAACCCGGCGGAACTCACGATCTGCCCGCGCTCCCAGGCTTCGAACTTCCTGCGTTGGATGTCAGGTCGGACTTCTCCACGATGGGCATCGCGGATGCGGCGGATATCCGCGACGGCTTCCGCCAATAGCGCGAACACCAAACCATCCATGCGAGTGTTTGGATCCATTGCGCCCAACTGCGGCAGGTCAGGCGCAATGGATAGGACGCTTTGAATAAACGGGCGATAGTCCACCTTTGGCCCGGTCTCGATCACATATCGACATACCGGCAGCCGCACCCATTTCCACTTCACGATTAATTCATCGAACAGCACTTGTCCGTCAGCACTCAATGCCACGATCCGCATCGGCGGACAGAAGAAAGTGTGAAAGGTGCGCGTTCCATCTGTGGGATAAATAAAGGCCAGCACGGTTTCGTTCAAGGTCTCCATGAACATCGCTCCGGAGGCTCGTTGTTCGGAGGAGATCAGAAAATGCAATTGCATGTCAGTCCTCCCCTTCGTTTCCAAATAGGATCTTGTTGACTTGAGTCATCATCGGGTTATGCGACCCCATCGCTTTTTTCCAGGCACGGGCCAGTGGATGTTCGACTTGTTTTGGAATCGCATACGCACTGTGCGGGGTGGACTCCATCAACATCAATAACTCGGCAGGAGGCAGGTCGGCGAATTGCCGAAAGACTCCGCGAGCTTCGCGCAGGGGATGTTCTCGCAGTCGGCTGAGGGCATAGCCGAGTGGATCGGAAAGATTCCCGCTTTTGGGGCTGGCGACATACAGCACCCACGAGACAAAGGCATGTACGGATGCCTGGACATCGAGCAGTTCTTTTTGCACCCTGGGGTGGACGTCGTTCTGTTGAAGCAGGACATGCAGTTCCCAAAACTGTGGCACCGCCTCTCCCGTTTTTTCGCCGAAGGCGTGTTGGGTGGTGGAAGTGTTTTTCTTTTCCGTGTTGGGTACGTGTTTAATAGTGTTTAAAACAGTCCCATTTGCGTCCACCATATGACTCCCATTTGCGTCCACTAATACTTCCATTTGCGTCCAGCTAATACTCCCATTTGCGTCTGCCATATGACTCCCATTTGCGTCCAGCCTAATACTCCCACTTGCGTCCAGCGGTTCATCCAGCAGCACCCGAAACGCGCGTGGCATGGACTCGACACGCAGGTCGGCATAGGTATTGGAATCAGGGATGGGCATCTCTATCAGGAAGCGCGAAAGGTTTCCGCCGCGCTGTTCATTCCAGTGCGGGTTGAGCCATGCTTGCACGGTCTTGTAACGACCTGAGCCGATCAACTCTGCCATTTCCTGGTAGCCGCCCTTGAAAGTCACCAGATCACGCCGCTCCCCGGTGCGCGAATTGATGAATGCCATGTCACGCGATACGGTGACCAGCCAGGCTTGTGCAGGGGTCAGGTGGAATTCATGGACGGTGCGGGTGATGAAGAAGTGTGCGATGTGGATGTCGCCCAGGGCATTGATGATGCGACGATGCAGAGATTGTGCCAGTTGATCCGTCTCCAACGTATGAGCAGCCCCGGCCTCCAGACGGGCGATATCCATTACCGTGTTCAATGGCACAGAGATGCGTACGTTTTCAATCGGGGAGAGCAGTTCCAGAACATCCTCGACGGCCAGCAGTTCCTGCAGGGCTTTGTGCAATTCCAGATTTCTTTCGGTCATGGATCGGATCCGTGTATGGATCGCAAGAGCATCGGCGCGTGTCAGGCGCGGGGTCATGAAGACCTGGTAACGGATCGGCGCGCGATGAGGACGTCCGTCACGTCCGCGGCGAAAGCGGCGTGTATTGGTATCTTCTGCGCGCTGTACCAGCCCATGCAAGTGACCTTGAATGGTGTTGTGCTTGAGCAGTCTCCAAAAAGCTCCGTGACTCAGTCCACTGAAACGCATGACCTCATGGCTGTGTAATGGTTTGGCATCTGCCTGTTTCAAGCCCTGCACCCGCCAGGCTGCCTGATGAAACCCGATATACAACCAAATGGCTTTTGGTCCGATCTCCATCCCCAGTCTTCTCAAATATCCTTTCACCACCACCTGCTTATGGGGTTGTACGATACGGTCATAATCCAGCCACTGCACCGGCTCGATATCCAATTCCGATTCTTCATCAGAGAGTGACTCATCAACCTCCTCCACTTCCGTATTTTCACTTGCAACAAAACGCACCGAGACCGGATGATCAAGGATGCCTTTCAAGATGTTTTGGACGATGGCAGTCATGCGCGACTCCAACCAGTCACGAGCATAGGCATTGCGCGCGCAGACGGTTAGAACATTCTTTTCCAGCGAAAGTGCTTGCGTATCCTTTGCCCAGGTTTCATAGGAGGCACGCGGCATCTCCGCTTGAAGTTGCTTCAAGACCTGCTGCCAGATCTCTTCGAGATTCATCATGCTTCCTCCCATGTCAAAATAGGGTGATTTCCAATCACAGGTCTCTCCCATCGCATATGCAGGGTTGAACGCGTTCCTGCTCCGCCTGTGCCTGCAACGTGGGCGGATGCGCAGGCGGAAACGTGGGCGGCACGTAGACAAAGCGCAGGCGGCACGTAGTCCGTGCCGCCTGCCTTCAATTCATCAACCAGTTTGTTTTTTTGTTTTTGGTGGAAACTCATTTTGCACCATCCAGAGACAAAGTGAAGGATGTCCGTTTTTGCACCGGAGTGAGCGTCAATCGTTTGTGTTGGTATTCCTTCAAACCGAACCGTAATAAGGCAGTGATCAGTTCACCGACTGGAACATTCAATCCGTCATCGGATGCCAGTGCAGATAGCTCGTGTTTGAGTTCGGGGGAAAAGCCGCGCCAGGTGGTGATCACCCGCCATAGCACTTCGGGCTTTTGTTTTACACCTTTGGAACGTGCTGGCATCGGAAGAGAATCATGCGTTGGGAAAAGGGTCATGCGCATGCGATATGGGTTGGGTCGTGGGTTGAGATCGAGTTCGCCGCGTTCATAACAACGCAAGGCGTGTTCAATGATTGCCCGTGCCACTTCGCCTTCCGGTACACATAGATCGCTTGCGATGGATTTGACCTGCAACGACAACTTGGGATCCACACCGCGATACACGGCTTTGTGACTTTGATGTTGTTTTTCCCAATGGCGGTTTCTCTTTCGTGGTTCCGCAACGCGCAAGGACTCATACAGATTTGGTGGCGCTGCCACAACGGGCATGGACTCATTGGAGGTTTCAAAAGGACTTCTACGTTTGTTCATCCTGCCCTCCTAATACTTTAAGACGAACTGTGCCAATGCCTGGTATTCCTTGGCAGCTCTGCACAACTCATCCATCTCGAAGATGGTTTGTCCCTGGGCAGCACATTCGCGC
>Ga0154020_10009560_pt1 | contig 11151 bp, 19 predicted proteins | sample Klosneuvirus_201_FD_109709 | JGI IMG/M metagenome (GOLD analysis project Ga0154020, IMG submission 109709) | Active sludge microbial communities from wastewater, Klosterneuburg, Austria - Klosneuvirus_20160825_MG | ecosystem: Engineered > WWTP > Aerobic digester > Activated sludge | place...
CTTGGGTGCGTGAGTGACTGGCAACGCACCGAAGGTGTCGCGTGTCAGGTTGGGGTGCTTCTTCATCCAGTCCTGAACGAACCAGAGCTGGCCGCAGCCACCACCGATGTCGTCTTGGCCGGCTGGATCGAACATGCGCGTGCTGTAGCCCTTGGCCACCATCTTCGACATGAAGGTGGAGGCGAGCTCGCGCTGGCGCTTGTTGGCTGCAGCAACGTGCTCGTCTCGCTCGCAAACAACCGAGACGGTGCACTGCCACAGGCTTGGATCGAACACTCTCGACAGACGAGCAACGTCTTCATCGCTCGTGTTCTTGTCGTGTGCGCAGTAGTTGAAGAACGGCTGACGCCCAGTGTGGGCTGCCCAGAGCTCTCCCTCATACGCAATCTGCGCGAGAGACAGCTTCTCCTTGAAGGGGATGAGCTTGTTGCGTGCAGCATCAGTGCTCTCGTGGACGCTGAACTGCAGGCCCACGTTCTCCAGCTCCCTGCTGATGTCCCTGATGGGCTTGTAGGGCACGTTGGGGCCGCTCGTGCTGATGAGCAGCTTGGCGTGAGGCACCAAGCCATTCAGCACTCGAAGAGCTGGCAAGAGCGCCTTCTGATTCAGCAGAGGCTCTCCCATGCTCATGAACATCACCTGCACCTTGTCCAACGCCAATGGGTCCAACAGGTGGTCGTTGAAGAGGTGAAACACCTGGTCGTAGATCTCCGCGCTGGTGAGGCTGCGGACGAACTTGTCACCAGCACCACAGAAGCGGCAGCCAACGGGGCAACCGCTCTGCGTACTGCAGCAGATGACGGTGCGCTCTTTGAACGTTGGGTACTTGTAGAGCACGGCCTCAGCCACTGCGTCCTTCTTCTCGAAGACGTACTTCCAGACGTTGCCGTCTCCTCCATCGATGCGCTTCACGCTGTCCCATTCCCTACTCTTCATGCATTTCTCCTTTGTCTCTCGTCGATGGTTGAACGGCTAAAAGAAGACCCCTGTGAACGTCACAGTGTCTTCCTGCACCAGCTACATCCGAGGGGAGATGCTCTCCTTGAGACGGGGAGGGGGGAATCTCAAGAAGAGTGTCGGACGAACGCAGCCAGTGCCCTGAGGCTAGAAGTGTTTGATGCTTCTTCCTGCTACTCCCTTGTCCCAAACGGCAGAGCGCATTTGCCACTCACCGCCAGGTAGAGCTTCACCTTCTCCTGCGCCTCGATCCACCCATTGGCGTGGCCCACGAAGTTGCAAGGCCGTGGGCCACAGTTCCCGCATTCGAGGACAACAGACCAGCGCCAGCCATGCGCTTCAGGCGGAAGCAGGTGAATCTTCATCGCTCTCACCCACCTTGTACGGGTCCTTGCACTTGAAGTCCGGCTTGGTGAGGTGGTCGTTCTTGTGATCCCACCCGATGTGGATGTTCTCCTGGCTGACCGCCTGCAGCTTGAGGTGGAACTCCTCATCACGCGGTCCCTCCTTGCCGTTCACGTGGTTGTGCACGTAGGCACGGCCACGCTCGATGGCTCCCAGGTTGTGGGCAATCGCCACGTGGAGCGCCTCGAAGATGTCCTTCTCGTTCATCTTGAACGCACCCATGTCACGAGCGAAGTCGATGATGCTGCCATCGAGGAAGTCGCCGAACGCGGCCACCATGCGCGCCTTCGTCCAGGGTCGCTCATCAGCAGGAGGCGGAGGAGAGAACTCCAGCCCCAGCTTCTCCATCAAGTCGCGAGCGTCCTGCCCACGGTACTCAAGAACCTTCACCTTCGGACCCTTCGTGTCGTCTGTTGCCATTGGCCTCTCCCAAAGAGGTGTGGAAGCGAGATGCTTCCGACTCAGCCTTATGCCGAATGCTGGAGCGCAATTGAGGGCTAACAAAAAGGCCGTGTAGCAATGGCCCTCTTGCCCTCTCTCCTGCTCCAACATGAGCTTCCGCTCATTGGACCCATTGCATGCCACCCCGGTGAGGGTTGACCTTGCTGGGCTCTGCGGAGAGAGTTCTTTGCGTACTGCGCTCTAGGTACTGCCGCTTGGTCCTACTGGAGGAACAACTGACATCGGCACAACAAGTGAGAGCAGCAACACAACAGCTCGACTCGACCCAGGGGACTGTGGACTGACCAGTGCCTTAGATGAAGGTGTTGCTGCTTTCACTATCTCCTTGTCCCAAGAGCCGATGCGGAATTGCCACCGAGAGCTAACAAAGAGGACCTGAGCTTCCAGGTCCTAGTTGTCATCAGACGCGAGCGCCCTGCTGAGCCTTGCGCATCGCATTCGCAACACGGCGGTCGAACTCAGCCTCTTCCTTCTCCGCCTTCTTCTTGGCCCGCGCAGCCAGTCCTTCACGAGCGCAGTCCACCAGCTCTTCACCTTCCGCTTCCATGCCCTCGAACTCCATCTTCGAGGTCCAGCGGTCACGCCCAGTGCGGATGCCCTCGGGCTTGGGCTCGTCCTTCTTGAACGCCTTGCGCAGCGCCACCAGCATCGGGGCGAACGCAATCACCAGCATGATGAGCGTGAGCAGCCCGCCAGCGATGGCTTCCAGCTTGCTCGGCTGGTTGGCCTTCTTCTGCGCCTTGCCGATCTTCTTGCTCTTGCTGAAGAGCTTCTTGCCAACGACACCACCAGCAGCACTTGCGACCGACATGTTGAGCTCCTTGCCCTGTGGGCAGTTCAGCAAAGGACTTGATGTCCTCTGTTGCTAAACCCTTCTCCCACAGCCCAACGCGCTTTTGCTCTGAGAGCTAGAAGAAGGGGCGCAAACAGCACGCCCCAGCTTCACTCACAGCGCCAGAGCGTGCTGGCTCCAGAAGGTCTTCGACTCCTGCAGCTCCTTGGGGTCGGTCAGCGACTTGTCCCCAGGCTCACGAGGAGCAGCCTCACCGCCGTAGCAGGTGAAGATGGTAACCCCGTCCTCGGCAGCGATGCCGATGATGGTCGCCCGCTTGGAGGTGCGGCGAGGCAGGTTCACCATGCGGCTCTCGGGCCGGTCAGGGGAACGCTGCTTGTAGACCACCTCGGCCTCGGGGACGGGAGCGTCACCAGCCACCGGGCCGTACAGCAACGACTCCACGGGCTCGTGGCCGTGGGGCAAGTCCAGCGTCTTGAGGAAGAAGCCGGTGGGCGTGAAGGGCAGAACCTGGTCCACCAGAGTCTGCATGGTGGACTGGCTGATGCCGTGGTCAGCGTGGAAGACCTTGACGATGTTGGCCATGGAAAGCTCCTGCCCTGTGGGCGGATGGAGAGAAGCGAGATGCTTCTGTCACTAGGTCCTTCTCCCATACGCCAATCGCCTTTTGCCTTTCAGTGGATCGCAAAAGCCGCACCCCAGAGTGAGCTCCCTTCATTCCCATAGGTAGAGGAGGAAGGAGTATGAGCAATCAGGCTTCACCGGACGAACCATGTCGACTCAGGGACGTGCTTCAGCCGAATCTGGCCTATACCCAAGCTTTCAACCAAAGATGCGTTATACGCTACTTCCCAAGCAGAGCCAGAAGCCGTGAGAGAGCTCTCACACGAGGGCCTCCAGGGGCTCAGCAAAAGTATCCCTGTGGGAACATCGTAATCGCCTCGCTACTACCACCAGTACCCTAGTGAGCATCTCTTGAGGTGAACCAAGGGGTGAAGGCCTTGCGATCCACTCATGCGAACCGCCAACAGGAGCGCAAGAGCCTCACCCAAGAGTCAACACTCGCCTCGCCTGGCGTTAGGGCTATGTCTTTCACAAAGAGAGGCCGGGGTAGGGGGACAGTGGTACCAGAAATTCAGGGGGGATTTTAGAAGGGGGTCTGGAAGGGGGAAAACGAGAGAGACCGACTCCTGGTCAGAAAGGGGTGGCTTCGAATTTTCTTGGGGGTATCCTGAGACCGTGACCGTCAAGCACTACAAGACGACTCCTGAGCAGCGTGCACGAGCCCGGAGGTACTACGAGGCCAATCGCGAGAGAATCCTGGCTGAGTCGCAGAAGGAGCGCGACAAGAGGACCCCCGCTGAGCACCGACGGGCCTTGGAGTACCAGAAGGAGTGGCGTGCCGAGCACAAGGATTCCGTCAGGGAAGCCAACGCCAAGTTCAGGAGGGAGAACTTCGACCTACTGCACTCCATCAAGATGCGGTGGATTCACGCCAACCCAGAGAAGCACCGGGACCACAGCAGACGTTCCTACCGGAAGAAGAAGGCTGCTGAGCTCGCTGAACGGAAGCTGCTGTTGGACGCTGACGCCTACAGGCCTGAGGAGCAAGACATGAGCAAGATGATTCCCGACGTCCGCATTCGAGTCACCGACGACAAGGTGTTCCTGATGGCCTCAGAGATTCGCCAGATGATGGTGGCCGAGGCCAAGAAGGAGAAGCAGCTCTCCCTCATGGCTGTCACGGTGAAGGTGCTCCGGAAGCACCTCCTGGGTTGGGAGAAGAAGCCTGGCCCCAAGAAGAAGACAGCCTCTGAGAGCTAAGAAAACAGACCCTGTTCGAGGGCCTGCCTTCTTCAGTACCCAGCGCCGGCAACGATGACCTTCGCCAGTCGCGTAATCTCCGCCACGTCCATGCGCCCGATGTCCTCCGGGATGTGGACCTCCGCCAGGTAACAGACCACCTGAATCTCATTGGTCGGATCCACCCCCTCAGACCACATGTCGATTTTGAACTCCTTGCCGGCTCGGAAGAGCGGAATGATTCGCTCGACTTCAGCATCCAGCAAGACGGAGTTGATGCGCTTGCCTTCGTCCACCTTCAAGAGACGCAGTGCCATGACGCTCACCGATTCCCGAAGTAGAAGGGGCCGGCCACGTCAGTCAGAGACACTGGATCCACCACCGCATAGGCGTAGGTGGCAGACAGCACGTTGAGACAGGTGGTGGTGCCGCCATCAGCCATGACTGGCACCTTCGACGCGAACGAGACAGCCGTCACCTGCTGAACCACCACAGGCTGCCGAACCTTGAATCCCTGCGTGCCCACTTGGAGACAGCCCACGGGGAAGAGGTTGTCCAGGTTCATTCGAACCACCGGGATGCCCGTGCAGTTGTAGCCCGTGTACCAGATGCTCGTCTGCAGACCGGTGATGACGTTGCGCGAGAAGTCCATCACCCCCACGCACTCGGGCCCCTCTCGGTAGACGAAGTCGACTGCATTGCCGCCAGACGGGTACACGCTGCCGACGACGCCACCGTCCTGGTCACGCACCGTCAGCGCCTTCGAGTACGCCCCCTGCGGACCGACTGGCCCCTGGACGCCCTGCTGCCCTTGCAGGCCCTGCGCACCGACAGCACCCGTGTCGCCCTTGGTGCCGTTGCAGAGCACCGCAGTACCGCCGTCAGCGTCCGTCAGGAGGATTCCCCCTGTGGCGCAGAGAGAACCAGGAGGCAGAGCCCCCGCCTTCACCGCAGACAGCCCTGCGGGCCCCTGAGGGCCAACATCGCCCTTCGGCCCAGGCGCACCCTGGGGACCAACCGGGCCCACTTCACCAGCAGGCCCCTGGGGGCCAACAGCGCCTTCCGGACCAGAGTCCAGAGGGGCAGAGGAAGCACAACCAACGAGGACGAAGAGGAGAGCGTAGCGGATCATGGAGAACCCCTGTGAGGCGTGGAATCAAGAAGACGAGAGTGTCTTCCTGCTAAACCCTTGTCCCACACCCCCTCTAAATTTTTCCGGTCGAAGAGCTAAAACAAGCCCGGTAAACCGGGCTTTCCTGCTACTTCTTCCTCTTGGCGAACGAGGGCATCTCCCGCTCCTTCTTCTTGCTGTCCTGGAAGGACTTCACCGCGAGGGACATGCCGAAGACGCCGGCCAGGATGCCCAGGGTGGTGCCGGGGTTCTTCGAGACGAGCTCACCAACGGCCTCGAAGGCGGCGTCCCGCCCTTCACGCTCGTACCGCATTCGCTCCCCGGCGATGTCGTTCTCACGAAGAGCGAGCTCCAGCTTCGCGGCCTTCTTGCAGTACTCGCACAGGCTGTCGAAACCCCAACGACCGCAGAACGAGTCTCCGTACTTGCAAACGTGCATGTGAATCTCCCTGTGGGACGAAGAAGGCTTGATTGCCCTCTTGCTAGAACCTTCTCCCACAGGGCTCTGGTCTTTTGCTCTCTTGGCTTGTAGAGGCTGCCGGATGAATCACCTCAAGCCCCAAAAGCCGCACGTTCTGCCGACTCTTCTTTGGGTTAGCAAGAAGTCTGCAGGCGACATCCTCTTGAGGGAGCATCTCTTCGGTGACTTGAGGGGTAAAAAGAAAGGGCCCCGTGAAGGGCCCCTTCTCACTTCAGTTGTTGCTCCAGCTCAGGGCGTCTTGGAGCCGACGTTCTGCCACTGCTTCCCATCCGAGCCATCGAGAGCGGGCATCGGGATGGTCACCTCGGCCGCCTGAGGCAGGGGCAGCGCCGGGGCCGGAAGCTTCGGGGCGCGGACGGTGGGTGAGGCGGCGATGAGCTTCTCGATCTCCTCGACGGCGCGAGGGCTCCAGTAGTTCCGCCAGACCAGCATGCCTTCCTCCATCAGGTACCAGGTCGACATGCAGCCGATCTCGTGATCCACGAACGTCGGCAGACGCCGGTCGTCCACGAGCGAGCTCACCCCTTCGAAGTAGCCGCCAGCCTGCAGGATGGCCGCCTTCGCCTGGTTGTTCGCCAGGTCCCGCCCGTTCGAACGAGCGTAGGCCGAGGAGAACGTCTTCACCTGGTCTGCCGTCTTCCCGCACTTCGCACCGATTTCCTCGGCAGTGAGCCAGAGCAGGAAGTCGGGGTGCTTCTGGTGGCCGGTCAGGAAGAAGCTCCTGATGGCGGTGAAGTTGGGGGTCAGCGAGCTCGCCTGGATGTTGCTCACCGGCACGAGCTGCGTCGCGTCCTTCTTCGTCACCACAGGAGTCGTGGCGTGGAGCTGCGGAGCCACGATGGCGACAGGCAGCGTCGACTCGAAGACGCGCTTGTAGTAGCCGGCCAGGTCTTCCTTCGAGAAGAAGCCAGTGAGTGCCATCTCACGCAGAACGGAGAGAGGCTTCTGGAGCTCTTCGGGGAGACCCTCCGTCTTGGGGGCTGCGATCTCCTTCTTGGCCTTCTTGGCGAGAACCGGCAGCTTCGCGCGGGAATCGTCCGAGAGGATGTCGTCTGCCTTCTTCACGAGATGATCCCGGAAGGACTCCGCCATCGTCCCCCGGCTCTTCAGGAGGGCCTTGGTAACCCCCCGCATCGTCAGGAGAGTTGCGGAGTTGGAGCCCGAAGACACACCCAACTCGGGAGCATCTTTCTTGAGCTGCGCGAGCTCCTCCCCGGTGAAGATGAGGGTGTCGTCGTTCAGCGCCAGGCCCCACTTCGGGAAGGTGTCGATGAACTTCTGCCCCTCCCGTGAGTAGCCGAGGGCGAGCCCGAGCAGCTTCGCAGGAACCACCCAGTCGCCCGTGGCGAGCTGCGCGAAGATGATGGTGATGTTGTTGAACTTGATGCTCTTGGTCTTGAGAGTCATTTCTTGCCTTTCTTGGGGTTGGTTCTTCACTTCGAGATGGTTCTACCAGTTGGGACTGACATTCCCTGATTCTGACGCTTTAGAGCGATGGCCTCCCTGAGCCGGGCTTTCGAATCCCGCTTGTCATCGAACCAGTCGTCAGCAGCCTCAAGAACGCGCTTGTCGAAAGCGTCCTTGTCGTAGGCCTCCATCACCTTCTGAGTCATGAGCTCTTCTTGCTTGACGCGCTCTGCAGTCATCCGCCTCATGAAGTTCAGCATCAAGATGCAGAAGCAGAACACTGAGGCGTGGACTGAGAACTGGGCCCACTGCACCCAGTTCAAAGGACTCTCCCAGTGCCTTTGCAGGGCTCACACACAGCATCCTGCGTTCTACCGGTGCCGCTACAAGGCACGCAGTCGAACATGTTCTTGCCGAGCATCCTTCTCTCAATCTCTCCCCACTCCGGAACGAAAGGGAGCTCGGTCAAGACGTCACTCATCTTGGGAAGGGATGCAGCAGCCTGCTTCAAGAGCTCTGCCCCGACTGCACAGAGCTTGTTCTCGTCTTCTTGGCAGTGGCTGCACTTGTCGAGGTGTTTGTGGAAGTCCTCGGGCGTAATCACTTGTGCTTCCTGCAGAAGTCACTGCCGTTGGTGGCGTGCTGCCACAGTCCGCACGGCCCCGAGAGACATATCTTGCACCACTTCTTGCCGGCCTTCGCAGCCTCTCTCTTCATCTTGTTCTGCTTCCTGAGTTCCGACTTCTTGATGGGAGGAAGCTCGTGCGCCTCGTTCAGGAAGAACATCTTCCCGAAGTTCGCCGTCATCTGCTCGCGTCTTCCAGCCGCTGCAGGAAAGTAGCAGCCAGCGCATCTGTCCGTCTCAGGAACAGAGTCCTTCAGTCTTTCACTGACCCATGCATGGCCCGCTGCCCACGACCCAGGGACTTGTGGGGAGAAGTTGCACTTCGAGCGACCGTTCACGAGGATGTGGACGGTCTTCATCGGAGTCACGGACTTCGGTGGGTTGCTCTTGTTTGGGTGAGCTGAGGAGAGCCTTCCCGTCGCCGTAATCTTCCCCGAGAACACCAGGTTGTCCCAGATGATGCGTGCGTGTTCGAGGGACGCCCTCTCCCCATCACCCAAGCCGAGTCGAGGGTTCTCCTTGTCTCGAATCTCGTGGGAGAACTTCTCCAGTCGATCGAGTTCGCGCATGTCCTCCAGAAGCTTGTCGATGCGAGCATTCGCTGCGACGAGGTCGCCTCGAAGCTTCTTCTGACCTTCCTCGTGAGCACGTACCGAGGCGTTCATGTGGTACGGGTGCTCGCCGTCGTAGTCCTCGCAGTTCTTGTCGAGGCACTCAGGTCCGAGAAGCTTGTCCAACAGGATGAGCGTGGCGAGCTCCCGTTGCCCGCTCGGAGTGATGGATGCCTCCTTCTTGGTTGCCGCTCGGTAGGTGGCCCAGGACTTCCACTCAGTAAGCCACTCCTTCAGAGAGTTCGGCTTGGCATCGCCGACCAACTTCTGCAGTTCTTCTGGAGTCATCGTCCCTCCCTCTGAACGATGCAGGTGTTGGCCTCAGTGTCGACCTCCACGGTGAGGTACTCGCCGTGCTCGAACCACTGCTTGCAGATGGCACGGAGCTTCTCGCACCGATGCTCCATCAGAAGATCCACCTCATCCGCAGCGATGTCCTTGCTGCGAGAGATGTCAGTGCGAACTGCCTCCTGAATCGCCTCGTCGAGCGCGTCAGGGTTCTTCATTGAGACTTGGAACTTCAAGTGTGACCTCCTTTGCCGGTGGCATGTAGAAACTGGGGGTGATGGTCTGCTTCTCCAACGTGAAACCCATCTTGTGGAGCTTCTCCTCGAAGCGCCGATTCAGGACGCACTCGACGTAGATCCACATCAAGGGGTAGGTCGTCCGAACGTGATTGAAGAGGAGCGTGAAGGCCCCGTTACCTGGGCGCGTGGCTTCGATGTTGGCGAGATCCAGAACGGGACTCACTAGGCGATCCACTGCGATGATGAACCGTTTGTTGTGGCGAACGTACAGGTGGTTGAAGCCTGGGAAGGTGACGTTGGCGTTCCTCCTCTTCCTCTGCATGAGGAACTCGTCCAAGGTCTGCATGGTGTGCTCCTGTGGAGAAAAGAAGAGGGGCCCCGTCTCCAGGGCCCCTCTGTGAATCAGTCGTACCACCACCTGTTGAAGAGCTCCTGCTTCTTCTCAGGGAATCCCTTCTCGTCGAAGGCATCGGTGAAGAGAACGTCCTTCAGCCTCTCCGTAACGAGGTGGCGGACCCTCTTGTTGCCCTGCATCTTCGGGTACTGGAGGTGACTCCCGTGACGCCTGCGGCCACGCGACTTGTTGGACCTGCTCATGAACGGCTCCTTTGGTTAGCGACCTGTCATGGCGACCTCCTTTGAAAACTACACGGGCCAGCAATACGGGATGTCGTCTGGAACATCTGGGAAGAGTGTCCCATAGAAGCTGGGCAACTTCCGAACCAGGTTTGACTGGTGACTGCGATGGAAGTCCTCTCGCCCCAGCCACGGTGGTACGTCGTAGAGAGGTGGATCCACCAATGAGAAGAGCATGGTGTTCTTGTAGCCACGCCTTACCCATTCTCGGATGCACACGTCTCGGTAGGCTGCGAGTGCAAGCGGAAAGTCTCTCCACATCCTCACCGCTGGGTGGTTAGCCCACGCCTTTCTTCCGGTGAGAATGGTGGTGAGAATTTGGTCGGCCTCGACCCGCTGCTTTCCGAGTCGTCGGTAGTCCAAGGACTTTGCTGAAGCAGCGAAGTCAGGAAACGGCAGGAAGGTCTGCATTCCCCTTCGTCTCCTTGATGACAGCGACGATGTGCTTCTGTTCGACCTCTACTTCGACTCCGTCTTCCTTCTTCACCATGAAGACAACCTTCGTGGGAGCCGTCGGGTGGTCACCGTAGATGTGAGTGACGACGCCCTCGAACTCCTCGATGTTGACCCCGGTCTTCATCTGCATGCCTGAGAGGGAGACAAGCTTCGCCTGCATCTTCCTGACAAGCACCTTGGTCCCCTTCACGACGCTCACTTCCTGAGGCTCACTCAGGACGTCCACGGATGGCCTCCAGGAGCGTTCCAGCAGTGTACTCCTTCTCCAGCGTCGCATCCTCCAACATCATCGGCATGAGGAGCATGCGCATCTGAGAGTCGGGGGCGATGACGGTCTCGTCCCGACCATTGGTCGACTCGGCAATCTTCTTGTCGAGGAACGCTACCGCCTTGTTCGATTCACCGCCAATGGCGGCACAGAGATCTCGGTACTCACCGAGCGTCTCAGGGCACTCGTTTCCGTCTTCGTCAGTTCGCATCAGTTGCCGCCTCTCGCGTAGATTTCGCAGATGTACTTGTCGTTTTTCTCCCGCATACAGTCATCGTACCTGTCGTTGTAGAGCCAGATGACGGCGAGAAGGGAGATGACGATGATGACGATGTAGACCACCGGATGCAGGCTGTCGTTGTTGTCACTCACGGCTCACCCGTAGTCCGGATCGGGAGCAGCCCTGTTCTTTCCGTACTCCTTCTTCAACTTCTCTTGGTCGTCGCGAAGGCCGGCCCAGTTGAAGCTGGACCCAGGGAACTCCTTCACGCGAACCATCCCGTTCTCGACCTTCACCACCTCGGCCAGGCCGCCGGCTCGGTCGTCTTCTCCGTGGTCGATGTACATCGCCCCAGGCAGGTAGATGTC
>Ga0154020_10009561_pt1 | contig 11150 bp, 6 predicted proteins | sample Klosneuvirus_201_FD_109709 | JGI IMG/M metagenome (GOLD analysis project Ga0154020, IMG submission 109709) | Active sludge microbial communities from wastewater, Klosterneuburg, Austria - Klosneuvirus_20160825_MG | ecosystem: Engineered > WWTP > Aerobic digester > Activated sludge | place...
GGTATAATGAGGTGAGCCCTGAGGTGTACAGGAGTTTCGGTTTCCCCGGTGCTGAAGACCTGGGCAATATGTTCCAGTTTTACCGCGATTTCGATGAGGTCTGCAATGCCACCAGGAATGTGGAATATTCAAGAGAACTCAATCCGGAACTCAAATCTTTTGACACGTGGCTGGCGCAGAATGCCAGTCGTATACCAATGGACTGATCTGGCGCTAAAATGCTATAAATCAGTCAATTGTCAGTTAAAAAGATCCTGTAGCATTTGATGTTGCAGGATCTTTTCTTTTGCTTTTCTATCACCATGTGAATGAACGTTGAAACCCCGACTCAATTGCAGGAAGACAACTTTCGTACCTTTATTGAACCAAATATGAAACGCGTGTCGTTGAGAATTGAACTTATAACTTGATACGACCGCATTTTAATGAGCATAGGAGATAGTGTTACATCTTCATTCTATACCTAAGTATATTCCACCAGTCCAGTAATCAGCATATCCAATGAAGCTCTATATAAAATACATGGTATCGATCCGTTGCAAGATGGTCGTCAAAGCCGAACTGGAAAAGCTCGGACTGACCTACGGAGTCGTGGAGTTCGGAGAGGTTGAAATAGCGGAAAAGATTTCGTCAGCAACGCGTGAACAACTCAAGAGTGGATTATTAAAGTCGGGGCTTGAATTGATGGATGATAAGAAAGCCATTTTGATTGAAAAGATCAAGTCTGTGATCATTGAAATGGTTCATTATGCTGATGACAAGCCGAAAACAAATTTTTCAGATTACCTCACTGAAAAACTGAGTTATGACTACACTTATCTGGCAAACCTTTTTTCAGAAGTGACCGGTGTCACGATCGAGTATTTTATTATCGCGCACAAGATTGAACGGGTAAAGGAGTTGCTTATCTATGACGAACTCAACCTGACTGAAATCTCCTATAAGCTTAATTACAGCAGTGTCGCTCATCTCTCCACCCAGTTTAAGAAGGTGACGGGGCTGACCCCTTCTTTTTTCAAAGAATTGAAAAAGAAAAGAAAGAGTACAAGTCGCAATGTGTGAAAAATATAATGATCGCACAGAATAGTATAAAGTATTGCATCTTTTTTAGCTCAACTTTGCTGTAAGATCAGCTTCCCATCCAGGTGAGGCTTTGACCTGCAGGACAAACCTGGAAACCTTGCTGTCTGAATGTCTTTCCGGATGATCTTCAATGCATCTTCCGGTTTACATTTTCGGTATACGCCGGAGATGAAATTGTTTATGAGGTAGTGTCTGGTTTCGGGATCATAATACAGATAGGAATATATGATGAATAATATGCTAAATTTTTTCATAGCCATATTGGTGGTTGGATGGCTCATTGGATTCGTGGCTTTGGACGCAGGCGGACTGATTCATATGCTGCTGGTGGTAGCGGTGATTGTGCTGCTGTTAAAGTTTATCGCAGGATAGGTTTGTTTTAGAAATCTAATTTACAGACCCGCATGAACACAAAAAGCACCATTCCTTTTTATATACAGTGGCCACTCCTGCTGGTAGGGTTCTATGTTTTGATTAGCATGTTGTCCATTGGACAGACGATCCTCCTGCCACTCATCTATGCTTCGCTTCTGGCAGTGTTGATCAGTCCGCTTGTCAATTACCTTGAAAAAAGGAAAATAAACAGAGGGCTGGCTATAGCATCTGTCCTGGCTCTGGCGCTACTGATCTTAGGCGGTGTCATCTTCCTGATCGTTTCCCAGTCCAATCTCCTGATAGAAGCAATGCCCGAACTTTCCAAGAAACTGCAGGGTGTACTACATCAGTTTGCCGAATGGGCATCAGGTTATTTTAACGTCTCCGTCAGGGATATTGAATCCTGGTTTGAAAAGGAAAAGGTCAAATTTCTCAAGAATAGCAATTTAGGTATTGGAACTACCTTGACCACTGCAGGTAGTGTACTTGCCACCATTTTTCTGACCCCTGTGTACATCTTCATGATCCTCTTTTACCAGCCGCACATCGTCGTATTTTTCTATAAACTGTTTGGTGTAGCCAACGAAGGTAAAGTGAGTGAAATCCTGGGGGAGACCAAGACAGTCATCCGGGGTTATCTCGTGGGTCTTTTCCTTGAGTTTGTCATCATTGCTGTATTGAACTCCCTGGGATTGTTATTGCTGGGTATCGAGTATGCCATCATTTTGGGTATAGCAGGTGCCCTTCTCAACGTGATCCCGTATGTCGGAGGACTTGTAGCCGTTGGTGTTTTTGCCATGATAGCCCTGTTGACTAAATCGCCAATCTATGTAGCTTATGTGATGATCTTGTATATGGTCATCCAGTTTGTCGATAATAACTATATCGTTCCTAAGATAGTAGGTTCAAAAGTCAAGCTCAATGCCCTGTTTTCTATCCTGGCGGTCGTATCCGGTGGTGCTCTATGGGGTGTCCCGGGCATGTTTCTATCGATCCCGCTGATGGCGATCATCAAGCTGATTGCTGACCGCATTGATCCTTTACAACCATGGGGGTACTTACTCGGGGATACCATGCCTCCGCTCATGGAAATGAAAGTCAAAAGATTTAAGACGAGGACCTGACAGATGCCTCCATCTGTGAATTATGCAATTTTAAAGTGGAATTGTATAACTTTTTTGGAGTGATTTACCTGAGTTTTGCATTATAAAATATTCCTAATGAAAACGATTCAGGATCGAATCACAGACACTCCACTATTGAGTACTCAAAATTGTAAGCTCAGAGCCAATACGGAGATCCTTGATGTCGATCAAGCAAATTTATCTGAAACACACCAGATCAGTATTCACCACCCCGTTTATAATCACAAGAATCTTCAACAACATTTGTTTAACCAAATCCCAAGGATACAGAATTCACTCCACTGTATGGGTGTCCGTATGCGTGGCTTGTCCATGTTGCAGGCTTAAAATCCACACCACTTTAGTATTTACATAAGCATAGATGATCTGAACACACCTTAGGTTTAGAAGGGAACCTGATGATAGAGATGTGTTTCGATACCTATTGCTCTACAGCGGCATCATGTCAGAAAGCATGATATGATCTCGTCATAAAATTTTGCATAACACCAGTTACTCGATTGCCTTTGGCAGCAACCCTGCCAGGCGTTTTATCTCACTGTGTAAATTTTTTATGATGAAGTTATTTTCAAAAATTGTTTCGGCAATTTCATTTCTATTCCTCGCCCCCGCTGCGATGACTGGCCAGGCGCCTGATCTCGGTACTACTTCTTCCTTTGCCATGTTTACGGCAGCCGGCGCATTTAACAATGATGGCTTAACCGTCGTTACCGGAGATATCGGCACCGACGTAGGAGCCTTTGCCGGATTTCCTCCAGGCATCGTTATTGGTAGCATTCATGTTGCAGATGCGGTAACAGCACAGGCAGCAACTGATGTTGCCATAGCCTATAGTGACCTTGTTACCCTCACATGTGGTCAGGTCATTGGTACAACATTAGGCGGCGGCCAGATACTCACCCCCAATATATATTGCCTGGGCGGAGCATCGGTACTCAATGGAGATTTAGTCCTCGATGGTGAATGCGATCCCTCTGCTTTCTTTATTTTCCAGATCGATGGGGCACTGTCTACAGCGGTCCTGGCTACCGTCACCCTGATCAATGGAGCTTCATTGTGCAATGTATATTGGCAGGTCAACGGAGCTGTTACAATAGGTGACGGAGCGATCTTTCAAGGAACGATCATAGCAGCAGGCGCGATCACCTTACTGGAAGGATCCACCTTAAATGGTCGTGGATTGACGACTGCAGGCGCTATTGAGATGCACAACAATTTAGTTTCCCTCGAAATGCTACCCGCAGCCTCTGTGATCGTAGCTGATGGACCCACCACCTTTTGTACAGGTGACAGCGTCACCTTGTCTGGAAATTGCGGAGGTACCTGGAGCACAGGTGCTACTACATCATCCATCACGGTAAGCACAGGCGGCGATTATTTTATAACTAATTCAAATGACTGCGGTGCAGCAGAATCAAACCATATCATCATTACGGTTAACCCCTTACCTGTATGCACCATCACTGGTGTTTTTTCATTGTGTGCAGGTCAGACAACCGAGTTGTGTGTAGCAGCCGGATATACCACCTATGCATGGAGCACAGGAGGTACGCTCAATTGTATCACAGTCGGTTCCTCAGGCACGTATTCTGTAACCGTCACGGACGCTAATGGATGTACAAGCACCTGCAGCCAGGACGTTTCAATCGAAGATCTGGTATCACCTTCTATCACCTGCCCTTCGGATATCAGCATCGAATGTGACGCGGACACCCAGCCGACAGGCACCGGAACTGCGATTGCATCTGATGATTGCGATCCCGCACCGGCAGTCGCATTTAGTGATGCGACGATTGGTGGATTATGCACGCAGGATTACACAATAACACGGACCTGGATAGCTACTGATGCTTCAGGTAATACAGCAACGTGCGTGCAAACTATCAGCATAGCAGATAATACTCCTCCTGTCATCACCTGTCCGGTGGTGCTCAGTCCAATACCCTGTGGCACAATACCTTCTTTTGGTTTCGCCACAGCTATCGATGCCTGTGATGGCACTGTTTCCTTTACGATGATAACGGATTCTTTTCCCGGTACCTGTGATCAGGCATACACACTGGTCAGGACGTGGACAGCATCTGATGATTGCGGTAACACATCAACCTGTAGCGCAACGATCGTTATAGAAGATACAGCGGCTCCGGTGATAACCTGCCCTGCAGATGTAACTGCCTTTTGTTCGCTATCCACTGATCCGGTGATAACCGGTTTTGCAACAGCAATAGATATTTGCGATCCGACCCCACTCATCACCTATGCAGATGACCTGGCGCAAGGGTTTTGCCCGATGATCCTCACGAGGACATGGACAGCAACCGATGATTGCGGGAATACATCTACATGTGTTCAGATCATTGAAGTGTCTGACAATACGGCACCCGAAATCACCTGCGCGACTGTGACCTCTCCAATAGAATGTGGATCACTCCCGGTCTTTGGCACACCGACTGTCATAGATGATTGCGATCCGGATGTAACTATTACGTTTGTCACGGATTCCATAGCAGGTATTTGCGGGCAGGAATATACTTTAACACGCACCTGGACTGCTACGGATGACTGTGGTAATACAGCAACCTGCAGCAGTACAATTGATGTGCAGGACAATACAGCCCCCGAGATCACTTGCCCTATCGCCCTGAGCCCGATTGAATGTGGAACAACACCTTCCTTCGGAACCGCTACAGCGACTGATGCATGTGATGTGTTACCGTTGATTACCTTTTCAGATGTCAGCGCTTCTGGTGTCTGTCCGCAAGATTATAGTGTAACCCGAACCTGGATTGCAACAGACGAATGTGGCAATTCATCCAGTTGTTCAGCTACCATATTTGTACAAGACAATACTGCTCCAGTCATTACTTGTCCTGTGGTGTTGAGTCCGATCGAATGCGGAACAACTCCTTCCTTTGGCACAGCCACTGCGATCGATGCCTGTGATGCAGTAGTTGACATCATCTTTTCCGATATCACCATAGAGGGCTTATGCCCACAGGAATATGGTGTGACCCGTACATGGATAGCTACTGATGATTGTGGTAATACGAGTACATGCAGTGCGACTATAGCAGTAGAAGACAATCTGCCACCTGTCATCACCTGTCCGGTGGTCATCAGTCCGATCTCATGCGGGGAGATTCCTGTCTTTGGGGTCGCGACAGCAACAGATGCGTGTGATGGTCTTGTAGATATTCTTTTTTCGGATGTGTCTGTTCAAGGCATGTGCGCTGCAGAGTATAGCATAACCCGTACATGGATCGCTACAGATGATTGTGGCAACTCAGCTTCCTGTTTTGCGACGATAGATGTTGGCGGAATCAGTGGATTGATTATCACCTGTCCTCCAGGGGTTACGGTGCCATGTGCATTTTTAGTGCCTGCTATCGATATCATGCTTGTACAAGTGAGTGGTAACTGTGGTTTGGTCACTATATCTCATTTGGGTGATGTGATCACTAACCAGACGTGCTTGAATGCCTTTACACTGACCAGGACCTATCAGGCTTTGGACGTATGCGGCAATGTGGGTACCTGCAGCCAGATCATAACCGTTCTGGATGATATAGCTCCCGTCATCTCCTTTATCAATCCATTGATAGCCAATGGGGACACTTTAGAGACCCAGTGTTACGGTCAGGATCCTGAATGGGATATTCCTTCTTTCGGATCAGGTAATATCACTGCAGCAGATGAATGCGGAGGTGAAGTGACCATCACTTACGCCAGATCACTTGAGGATGAAGGCGATTGTTCAGTAGATGGATATATTAATCTATACAGACTGACATGGACAGCAACTGACTTGTGCGGTAATAGCAGCAGTGCATTTGCTTTCTTAGCATTGGTGGATACCATAGCTCCTGTACTTGTGGGCATCCCAGCTGATACAACTGTAAACTGTGATGATTTGCTTCCACCCGTACCCGTGTTTGCTACGGACGAGTGTCTTTGTGCATGTGTGGTATTGTTTGAGGAATTCGACAGCACGCAGACTCAATGTCAGGATGGCCTTGTGATCTTCAGAACCTGGACTGCAACGGACAGATGTGGAAATGTGACGATTGATACGCAACGTATCACGTTGATAGACCGGGAAGGTCCGGAACTCTTTTTCATGCAACCGGAGATGGAAGGCTTGACAGATGGTAGTGTGATCGAGTTCAGTTGTAATGACGGTGGAATACCCGATTACTTTGATGCACTGGATGCCCAGTCCATCATCGCCAGAGGTACTTGTGGCGGATCATTTGAGGTGGTCTTTGCAGAAGAAACTGATGTTCAGAGGAATTGTGAATTTTTCGGATACCTCGAGCAACGAATTTACCGCTGGACCGCATCGGACCTTTGCGGCAACTCGACCAGCTTTACCATCACCATTCATGCTATCGATGAAGAAGCGCCTGTGATATCCGGAGTACCAGCCATGGCCTGTATCTCAGATCCTGCACTCAACAATATAGAAGTGACCGACAATTGTGATCATGTCGGTTTGAGGTACTGGGATGTGAATATTCCAAATCCATGCGGTGAAGGGATGGCAATACGAAGAACCTACGAAGCGGCGGATGACTGTGGTAATATAGCTCTTGATACAGCGATTATACTGCCTGAAATCGCGACAGCACCACTCATCGTGTTTACGAATCCGCTAATCATTCAAATGGATTCCGGCATCGTGATGAGTATCAATTGCGAGGCAAAGAATCAGCGCTATACTAATTTTGGCGTGGCTGACATAAGGGTGGAAGGTGCATGTTCAGAAGGGACCGTCATGGGATTTTCAGAAACAGTACTAGCCACCGGAGATTGTCAGGATGGTGGATTTGTTGCCGTCGTTCAGCTCAGATGGACAGCAACTGATGTCTGCGGTAATTTTGCAGAAAGAATGTTGCAGGTCAATATCGTCGATGAATCAATGCCGGTTTTTGTCAACTTTACTCCGGTCCTCTTTATCGGCTGCAATGATAGCATCCCCGAGATGACTGCTACAGACAACTGTGGTGAAGTCATCATGTCGCATACAGATAAAATCATCCCAGGGCTATGTGTCTATGAATATACAATAGAGCGGCTTATTTCGGCCACAGATGCATGTGGCAATACGATCACACGCCTGCAACTCATCCATGTCGGAAATAATGGCGGACCAGTCATCACCGGCGTAGAAGAGGATATCTGTGATGATCTCACGATCCCTGTAGTGACAGCATATGATGAATGTGCGGATCAGTTTGTCGACGTCACGATGATTCAGGATACCCTCGATATCACCTGCAGGGACGGGCTTGTCATCCAACGTATATGGTCAGCTACAGATGCATGTGGTCATACTACCGTTATTTATCAAACGATCATTACACATGACGAGACACCTCCTGAGATTTATATTCCTACCTATTCAGTGATCCTTCGTTTCCTTGACAAGGAAAACAACATGGTCTACCAGTCCCAAACGGGAATTATAAAGTTGTTGAATGAACTGAATGATGAGAGTGTACAGATCTATGATGATTGTGATCAGGAGATCATCCCGGTTTTGACAACCGATACCTTGTTTGCATTAGATTGCGAATTGGCAGGGTATGCCTATCGGGTCATTTATACATGGACTGCAACAGATATCTGTGATAATACAGCCTTTATAACCTTTACAGTGGATATCATGGATGACCTGGTTCCGGTATTCATGGAAATGCCGGCAGATACAATGATTGTCTGTGCCCCACTGCCTCCGGTACCGAATGTGGTGCTGTTGGATTCACTGGAAAATGTAACGATCGTCTATACGGAAACAGTGGTATCAGGACCTGGTGCCGGACAATTTACGGTGACGAGAACCTGGACGGCTACAGATTCCTGCAATAATGTAACGACCTACATCCAGACCATCCTCTGGCAACCTGAATCAACGCTGGAATGCAGCATTATTCTTCCGGAGGTGATACAATGTAACTCGCACGGCAATATCATCACCAGTGTGATCATCGGTGGAACCGGACCTTATATTTATGAATGGCGGATCGTCGGAGAGAAATGCTTTATACAGGGTGGTCAGGGAACGCCAGAGATAGCTATCTATATGGGATGGGCAGATGTGAAAGTTATATTGACCGTAACGGATACGTTTGGATGCATTACGATGTGTATGACCCTCCTGTCTTGCATCGAAGCTTTCGAATTACCGATTGCCGGCAATATAGAGACTGGCAGTAGCCTGGTACATCCGGAACCCATGGAAACCCCTTCAATATTGAAAGCTAAGCATGAAACGAGTCGGGGAATACAAAAATTCACCTTGTGGCCAAATCCTGCAAAGGAGACGATCAACATCGGCTTTGAATCAGGAAGAGAAGAAATGGTGGAATACAGTGTGATGGATTACCTGGGTCAGACTTTGTCCACCAACAGGATACTTGCCCATCAAGGGTATAATATTCATCAGGTCGACGCGGCATTCCTTTCCAGTGGAAGCTATCTGATCCAGTTACGATCTGAATCAGAATTCTATATGAAGGGGATCATGATCATCCGAAATGAATAGAATAAAGTTTAGGTGAGAAGAGCCTGGGATTTATTCCAGGGCACGTCAGAGGGCCTCTCCTTACACAGGGAGGCCCTTTTTTTATGCTTCAACCCGGGCATGTGATGTGTGAATTATATAAGACTTTCCGGATATTATGTAATGGTTATCCTTGCTGATCTATCCATCTTTGGTAAAGTTAAAACACGTCACTGACCGGTACCTGATGGAAAGTCCTGAATTACAAAAATCAATAGCACACATTACCGTCGAGATCATCGAGTATGTTCCCAACGCTGTCGTGATCAAGACGATCCTGAAAAAATCAACCGGCAATATCAGTGTCATGTCCTTTGATGTCGGTGAAGGCTTGACGGAAAAAACTTCTCCTTTCGACACCTTCGCCCAGATCATTGAAGGAAAGGCAGAAATCATCATCGCCGGAAAATCCAATTTTCTGCTCACCGGAGGATCGATCATCATCCCGGCGCATGCATCTCATCATATCAAGCCAGATGGACGTTTTAAAATGATCCTGACGGTCATCAAGAGCGGATACGAATAATGAGAAGGCAACTACCCACAGGCATCAATGATGCTGACCAAACGGTCTCCGGCAGACAGACTTTTAATGAAGGCAGGACTATCCAGGGTAAGCCAGCGCATACATGGATGTCCATTACACCTAACGAGCCAAAACCACTTAATCTTACTCCTCAAAGGGGCGCAGAACTGAGGCAGTATTCGCCTTCAGAAAATAAGCTACGGGCCACTGCATTTGCTGCGCGGGTTCATAGCCTGAAGTATTACATTGGACTCATCGGGGCAAAATGCATTATCTGATTATCTTGCCGGGCAGGATTCCGCCTTTTCCCCCAATTCAGCCGACAGTATAAAGAATAATTTTAGAGGTCTATGAATAAAATAGAACGATCAGCTTCCAATATTCGATTGATCTATGTCATGACGACCATCTTTATGGTGGGTCTTTCTATCTATTCCTTTGTGCAGATCAACAACCTCTTTAAATCTTCCAACCTGATCTATCACACCAACCAGGTCAAGAATGCCTTGCGTGACATATCAACCTCCTTGCTGGAAGCGGAGACGAATAAGCGCGGTTTCCTCCTGACCAGGGATTCATTGATGCTGCACAAGTGCAACAATGCATTGCGCTCACTGGAGAAGGCACAGCATGATCTGGATAGCCTGATCAGCGGCAATGCTGAACAAATGTTGCATGCCTCCTTCCTTTTCAAGGCCATTGAAGAAAAAAAGAAGAGTATCCGTGAGACTGCTATAGAGGATGTCCCCAGGGATGTCCCAGCCAATCTGAAGGCACATATTGATGAATCCGCACGGCGAATGGACAATGTCAATGCATTTCTGAATGAGATGACCAGGGAAGAAACTTCATTACTCGAGCGACGTACCCAGCGGTATACCCGGTTGTCGCTCATCGCACCGTTTTATATCATAGTGCTATTTCTCGGGGCGCTCCTCATCCTTTTCTTTTCCTATTTCAAGTTGAATAATGAGCTTTTTACATCACAGAAGCTGCATGCAGCTTTGGTCAAACAGGACGAGGACAGGGATGCATTGGCCGAGAAATTAATCCTCGCTAACCAGGAGCTTGCTTTCCAGAATGAAGAAAAGGAGAAGCGCGCATCCGAACTGGCTGTCGCCAACCTGGAACTAGAGTTCCAGAATGAAACCAAGGAGAAGCTGGCGGGAGAATTGATCATCGCCAACCATGAACTCGCCTTTCAGAATCAGGAGAAGGAGAAAAGAGCCGCAGAGTTGGTGGCAGCAAATAAGGAACTGCAATTGTTTTTAAATATTTCCAGTCATGACCTGCAGGAGCCGCTGCGTAAAATCCAGATGGCTGCATCGCGGATAGAAACAAGTGATTACCTGGCCTTGTCAGAAAAAGGGAGGGTCCACTTTGTAAAAATGCAGGAGGCAGCCCTCAGTATGCAGACACTCATTGAAGATCTGCTGACCTATGCCCGGACTAACTCTGA
>Ga0154020_10009562_pt1 | contig 11149 bp, 6 predicted proteins | sample Klosneuvirus_201_FD_109709 | JGI IMG/M metagenome (GOLD analysis project Ga0154020, IMG submission 109709) | Active sludge microbial communities from wastewater, Klosterneuburg, Austria - Klosneuvirus_20160825_MG | ecosystem: Engineered > WWTP > Aerobic digester > Activated sludge | place...
TACGTTTAATCCGGCTGGAACCGCCCCTGGTACTGTCGGGTCGGATCACGGCTGGGGCAGCCACATGTTCGTTATGGGCGGCTCGGTCGCCGGCGGAGATGTATACGGCAGCCGAAGACCGGACGCCACCGGGAGCGGCAACTATTTCCCGACGCTCACCAAAGCCGGCCTCGACGACGCCGACTCAGGAACCGGCGCACGCGGACGGTGGATACCAACAACATCGGTCGATCAATACTCCGCCCAATTTGCGAAGTGGTTTGGACTTCCGCAAGACGCGGCCACGCTCGCAACGGTGTTTCCGAACCTCGCAAATTTCAATACGGGCACCTTTCCATCGCTCAACTTCTTGCCGTAGATCGTTTTGGCGAGGTGATCTTAAAAAGGCGGGCTTCGGTCCGCCTTTTTCAATTGAAGAGCGGGAGCCTCGCCCGGCTTGTTCCTTTCTGGCGTGCAAAATACACGCTCTCCGGCCAATTGAATTTTCGCCCTGTTCGACCTAAACTCTAATCAACCGTGAACCTGCCAAATTACATTACTGTCGGCCGCATCGTCGTAGTTCCGCTCCTCGTGGTGGTGCTGCTGACGCCGGTTGCTGAAAAGTGGTTCGGCATGAGCGGCTATGCTCTGGCGATAATACTTTTCATCGTAGCCGCACTCTCAGATATTGTTGACGGCCAACTCGCTCGCCGCCGCAAACAGGTGTCGACACTCGGCAAATTCCTCGACCCCATCGCCGATAAACTGCTGATCTCAGCCGCCCTGATCGTCCTCGTGGAAAAACATCTGGCACCCTCGTGGGCCGTCGTCGTCATCATTGGACGCGAATTCATAATCACCGGACTCAGATCAGTCGCGGCAACCGAAGGTATAGTGATCCAGGCTCAAGGCATGGGCAAGATAAAGATGTGGGCCCAATGCGTCGCCATCGTCGCCCTGCTCGTATGTGCAGCAAATGGCACGCCGCCCGTCTCAAACTTCGGCCTCGATTACCCGGCAGCCTTTTGGGAAGTCCCCGAGGTCCAAACGGCGTTCGAAAATCTCGCAAAATTCACGATCAACCCGAACGACTGGAAGGTCTTCGGCTATCTGGTCGGCAGATCGGCCCTGTGGGTTGCAGTTCTTACGGCGATCTGGTCAATGTACGGTTACTTCGCATTCTTCATAAAAGAAAGATCCGCGCGAACGGACGCCTGAGATACCTGACTGGAGCGCAAGCATCCTGCTTGCCAACGCTTGTTCCTCCGGCGTAAGGCCGCAGCCGTCACACGCAGCCGTCACACGGGTGTCCAAAAAAAGAGCAAAGCCGGACGTTCGAACGCCCGGCTTTCTTGGCTAAAGTAGTTTATCCGTTACTGGATCTCAACCCAATCGCCGGTGTGGATCTCCTGGCCGGTTCTTGTAATAACAACGGTCGCTGTTCTTTCCTTGACGTTAAGCACGACTGCCTCGCCAACGACCTTTCTTAGGTACTTCGGGCGATCCTTCCGGGCATTCTGCGTTCTGACTTCCTGGTCGTTCGCTTTGTCACCGGTCTTTCGGGCAGACTGATTTGAGAATTTGCCGCCTTTATAAACGTCGCTCTCAAAACCATAATCGCGCGAACTTACACCTTCCCGATCGGAATTAAGGAACAAGTTGCCCTTCTCCAGCGGACGGAAAACCGTAAGTCGGTCGCCGATCTTCACGCTGTCATCCGCTCCGAGATCAACGTACGCGATCTGGTCACGGGTCAACATCTCATGCCCGTCGCGAGCCATTAGAATGCGGCCCATGGCTTTGCCCGACGGGTCGCCAAAGCGGTTAAACGGAGCTAGCGGTTCGACGACAGGGCTCGTCCTGATAGGAACAAGCTCGATCAGATCACCGAGCAGAAAGTTATCGCACGACGTCTTGACCCGCACAACCGAAACTTCGCGTTTCACATTCACGACCTCGACTGCTCCTACCTCCTGCACGTAAAACCCGACGTCCTTAGTGGTCCATTTGCTCTTCACACCTCCACGCGGCCGCACAACGGCAAAGACGTCGCCGACATTCACGCCCTTATCATTCCCCATATTTATATAGAGATAGTCATTCTGAGCGTAAAAATATTTGTCTGACTCGTCCTGGCCGGCAATGATCTTGTTCGCGGTGCTGATCGCGTTCGACTGGATGTAGCCGGCACAGTATAAATTGTTTCGTCCCGCGATCGCCTGCGCCGGTTTCGGCCTCTCATTCAGCGTCACCTGGACAACAGGTTGTTCGCGATTACCTTGGGCAAACGCGACAAACGGCATTGCAACGGCCATTAAACTCAATAAGATCAGACGGGATGAGAATGATTTTTGAAAATTCACGATTTTCTCCTTTTGCGTTTCGGATAATTTCGCCGCGAGAACTCTGGAAGGGTCATCAAAGCACGGCTCTAGACGGTGATACCCACTGGGCCACAAGTATTATAAAGCCGCACGGGATGTTTGGTCAACAAGTTTTTACAATCTTAAACACGCCCCGCGATTTGCGTGTAGGAAGGCACTTTTGCTAGTATCTTCGTTTGCGGTCAAACACCCAGTTCGACCCGTCAGCCGGTGTAGCTCAGTTGGTAGAGCAGTTGATTTGTAATCATCAGGTCGTAAGTTCGAGTCTTATCACCGGCTCCACATTAAACCTAATAAATTCAACCATTTATGGGAAATTAAAGACAGCTCTAGGGGCTGTCTTTTCGCGTGTTGGACTAAATGTTGGACTATTGCGAGACTATCTTTTAATGGTTAAAATAGATTCTAGGCACGGTTCGGCGTGCCGGTTCATCTTTCCGATCACCTAGTGCCGATTGCATCACATGCACAATGAGCGATGAATTTCCTTCACCCGGCACGTTGAACATTTAAGTAATTTGGAGGCATGAGCATGAATAGCATTACGGACAATCCAAATCCTGATGTGACGATGTTACAAAAAACCACGGGTAATCGGGGCGGTAACAACGCTAAGACGATCGCGACGAGAAAAATCTTCATCGAGGCATACGAGGAGCACTTCGGTAACGTGACAGCGGCATGCAGCATCGCGGGAATTTCTCGTCAGACATACTACCGTTGGATGAAAAGCCTTTCGCGGACAAACGTGAAGTTTCGGGAACGACTGCGATTAACTAACCCTAAAGAACGATATCTCGATTTTCTTGAGAGTGCTCAGGTGAAGCGGGTGCTAGAGGGTTCCGATGCGATGATCAAACTGGGTCTCGAACGGAAAGGACAATCACGAGGGTGGGCGGGTGAAAGACCGAAAGAAGAACAGGAGAAGATCGATCAAATAGGGGAGGCTTATCTCGGGTGGGTAGCAATCCATCCGGATGGCACGTTGAAAGACAAAAGAAGATGGCTCGGCATATTCGCTGAGAAGGCCGGTGTCTCCGCTGAGGAACTCGGCGAAAAGGTTGGACTCCCTCTCGCTAGGACAACCGAATTCGGTAGGTAAACGTTCTGAACCAGACTCCAAAGACAAAGTTGTAGACCTCGAACAGCGTGTAAGTATGGGCGTGACTTTCGACCTCGATCTTCGAGATCGCGATGATCGAAATGCTCACGCTAAGTTTATTCCAATGGCAGTACGGGCTTGAGCAGACCGTGACGCGATCCCAAACCCGGGAGCGTCAAATGTACCCGTGGTTGGAACAGGGGAAGCTGCCCCCCCCCCCGCGGGCATAAACAACGGTAAAACGCTACCGTTTCAACGCCCGCGTCGTAGACCTGACCGACAGCCTGACCGACGTGAACTTCATCGGAAACGAATAGCATCGTTTCCTTATCGAACTGAAGACCGGCCGCAGATCCGGTCTTCACAAGAATAGAAAAGCGTCGCATTTAGGGTCGCTTTTTTTATCTTGGAGGCGGCACAAACGAGGGACAATTACCATTTCCAACGGGTAATCTTATTAGGTTCTCGGTGAGAAGAAAATGACGCCAGATAAGCACGGGCTTCGGAGTAATTACTCGCCAGTAAGGAATTTGTACTGTCGATCTGGCTGATCCGGTCGAAGATCGTCAGTGATTCCTTCAGTTGGGTAAGCCCGGCTTCTTTCTGGCCACTCATGATCAGGGCATTTCCGAGGTTGCTTTTCGAGATCGCCACATCAATTTGTGATTCGAAATATTGTGGATCGCTTTCGAGTACTTGCCCGCTCAAATCGAGGGCCCGACGAAGATAAGGGACAGCGATCGCTGCGCGGTTTTGTTTGATCAGGATCTGTCCCAGCAGAATACCTGATATAGCTGAATTTCGGTGATATCCGATATCTCGCGGGCTGGTAGCCAAGAGGTTTTTCATCATTGATAGGGCCGCTTGAGCGTGTTCGAGAGCTTTTGCAGGCGTTCCGCTTAAGTCTTCCGCCGCCGCAAGGCGGTGGTTCGTTAGCCAAAGATAGTAGCTAATACTCGTGTCATTTGGATTTGCCGCCTGCTCCGATTTGAAACCACCCATTGCCGTTTGCAACTCAGAGATCGCGGTTTTGTAGTCACCGGTCAAATTTAGTGCGGTGGCCATCTGAAGGTGTGAGCGGGCGATCAAAAACCCGACGTCCGCAGGTGAATTCGCTAGACCGCGTAGTTCCTCGCTTATTTCCACTGATCGGCGGCTTGCCGCAAGACTTCCGGGGATATCGCCTGACATTGCCTCAAAGGCCGCCAGTTGGCCATAGGCGTCATGAAGATGCCTAAGATGAATAGAATTCCCTGGCTCGTCCTTAGCGATCTGATCGAAGATCGACACCGCAGTTTTACTGAGTGTGAGTCCTTCCGCGACCGAGCCTCGAACTTTTTCTGTGTCGCCGAGTTCGGTATATGTCACACCAAGCTGCTCGCGGTAATGGATATTATTTCGCTCGCTGCGCAGCAGATTTTCGTATATTCCGACAACTCTCCTCAGAACTTTATCCTTTTCATCCACCGGCATGTCCGGAAGCGAGGCACGATTGAAATATGCGGTTGCGAGTTCGTCCTGCAGCGAGTTGTCGTTCTCAGATTCTTCAGCGAGTAGGTCGAGCTGATCGACCGCACGCCTGAGGAGGAGCCGCCGGGCCGGCAGGCTGCCTGGAAGGTTTTGGATCGCACCGTGAACCTCGGTTACGAATGCATCCGAAAGCTTTCGCAGATTCTCAAAACGCTTTTCGGCAAGCTCACGTTCGCGTCGTGCCTCGCGGGCATTCAGAATTGTCGCTGTCAGTCCGACGAACAGGCTTAGAACAAGCAGGGCCGCAAGGGCAACCATGGTTCGATTCCTCTGAACAAATTTCTGTGCCCGATAAGAATATGAGATACGCCGAGCCGATACCGGCAGATTCTGGCTGTAACGCAGTAGATCATCGGCAAGACGCTCGATGGAACCGTATCGTAGATTCATATCATCATGGGCGGCCATCGCCAGAATATTTTGTAGATCGGATCTTCCGTTCCGTTTCCGCCGGTGATGTCCCCCATCTGCCGTCGCACGCACCTGGGTCGAGCGATCGAGCAGTTCACCAAGTATCTTTCCTAAACTGTAAACATCACTCGCGGTGCCTATCACTAAACCCGCTGCTTGTTCGGGCGAGGCGTAACGAGGCGTCATTACGCGCTGGTGCTCCTGCGTGGCTCCAGCATCTGTATCATCGAGGAGTTTCGCTATACCGAAATCAAGCAATTTCGGCTCGCCGCCCGCTGTGATGAGAATGTTCGAAGGTTTTAGATCGCGATGAACGATCAGTTTCTGATGGGCGAACGAGACCGACGAGCAGACCTTTCGAAATGTCTCTAAGATCTCTTTCTCCTTAAGGTTTTTGCAGAACTCATCGATGGGCACGCCATCGACATATTCCATTACAAAAAACGGGAGGCCGTTTTCCGTCGTTCCTCCATCCAGTAGCTTTGAGATATTTGGATGATCAAGGCTTGCAAGTATCTCGCGTTCACGCACGAACCTCGCCAGGATCGCGTCCGAGTCCATTCCGCGCTTAATGATCTTTATCGCAACCTGCTGCTTAAAATCTGCTCGTTCGCCCAGGAAAACTATTCCCATTCCGCCGCGTCCGACCTCTCTGACAACCCTGTATTTATCTATTAGATTCCCGATGAGATCTTCACTCAAGATCTTTTGGTAGGAATTTTGAATAACGCTCGCGGCCGAAAGGCCTTCTAGAAATCCGTCTGCTTCCTTCTGGAGCTGAAACAGTGAATCTACCTCTTGTCGCGTAGCCTGGTCAGTGCAATTCTGGACCAGAAATAGCACACGGCTTGACGCATCGAGGTCGAAGGCGGCCGCAAAAACCTCTTTAACTTTCTTGTAATCGCTAGAATGCATGAGCGGATTTAGATACGCAAAACACCCACATTCAGTTTTGAATTGTCTTGAGTTCTCGAAAAAGCCAGATCCTGGCCATTTCCCAATCGCGTTTTACGGTAGCCGGCGATATATCGAGTAACTCTGAAACTTCCTCGATCGTTAAACCACCAAAAAACCTGAGTTCCACGATCTCTGCCTGTCTTTTATCTAGATCTTCAAGTCTTTCGAGAGCTTCGTAAAGTGTAAGAATATCTATGTTTTGCGTCTGAAAGAAGCTTATAGCGTCATCCAACGCTACCATCGATTGTCCACCGCCGCGCTTTTCTCGTTTATTAGCGATCGCGTGGTTGACCAACACCTGACGCATTAAACGCGCCGCTATACCAAAAAAATGCGCCCTGTCCTTCCAGGATATTCGGTCTAAATCTCCGACCAGCCGAAGGAATGCCTCGTGGACAAGCGCGGTCGGCTGCAAAGTGTGGTTTTCGCGAAACTCTCCGCGGAAAACTCTGGAAGCGACCGCACGCAATTCGTCGTAAACGATTGGCAACAACTTTTCGAGTGATTGCTTATCACCTGCTTGAAGAAGTTGTGTGATCTCACCGGCCTGATCCATTTCCTTGCTAATAAAGGGTTAGATTACAAGGTTTATCGATCCATGTCGATAAAAATGAGCCGGTTTACGGCTAAATATTGCATGAAGTAATAGAGATATAAATAAACAAAACACCGCTCGCGGCGGACATAAGACGGAAACGGGTCGAAACCATAGTCGTCACGAGATATACCCAAAAAATATGTTAAAAAACCAGAGGTCGTTAGGTTTCTTACGCAGCCGCGTCGCGTTGCTCGCAATAGCTGGAATTTCGGTCCTGTCAGTCGTTGCCGGTAGTTCGGCGAGCAGCTTTTCGGGTTCGATCCGTGAATTTTTTGGTGCAGCCCCCACCGAACAAACCGTCCTAACGGAGAATATTTCAGTTTTGGATGAACGCACTGCGGCCCCGCTGGTTCTGGCGAACGGGCCGATCATCTTTCAGAGAGGTGCTTCAGCAGCGTTTGATACTCCCTATAACCGCGGCGGCCAGCTTTACAGAGTTGATCCGACAAACCTAAGCGAAAACCCATTCGGCGAGGGCAGTCAGCCGAACTATTCATTCGACGGGTCAAAGATAGTTTTCTTGCGCAATACTCAACTGACGACGAGCCCCGCGAGTAGTTATTCACCAACGGGCTTGACGCTATTAGGCGGTGGCTCAAATATTGTCGGCCTTTATCCAAAGTACTCACCTAACGGAAATGCGATCGCATATAATTCGACAGCAAACATCAACGGTTCCTTGTACTATCACACAAAGATCATCGGCGGTAGTTGCTCCGCATGTGATACCACAACCAACACCCACGACTTTAATCCCACCGGCCCAAGTTCGTATCTTTATCCGTCGTGGAACCCGCTCCCGACCGCTCCGGTAACTGCCCAAGTCGTATTCGTGAGAACCTCTGCCGTCAAGGCTGATGTAGACAGCGGTAATTTTACTGGCGATCTTTACACCGAAACTTTCACGATCAACCCTGACAGCACAATAACCGAGGGCCAACGCCAGCCGCTCACCAGCAGTCCGGCTCATTATGCTTTTCCCGTATACTCGCACGATGCTGCGAAGATCGCTTTCGTAAAATTCAACGCTGACGGCACCAGTTCGCTGAACGTGATGAATGCGAACGGCACTAACGCCACGGTGCTCGTCACGTTGCCCAACGGTTCAACCGCAGTACACCACCCAGGCTGGTCGCCGGATGATACGTCGATCGCATATTCAGATACAAACCGAATCTACCGCGTCGCGGTCGCTACCAATCAGGTCACTGCCGTAACGAGTGCCGCGAATGCCGACTATGATCTATGGCCGACATGGGCTCCAGGAACTCGAACGATCCGGGCCATAGCTGCGTCCGGACTCACTGGACAGCAAGTTACTGTCCCTATCGAACTCGACGCTCAGGGCAATGAATCGGTAGTAAGTTTTTCGGTAAACTTTGACCAAACAAAACTCTCGAACCCCGTCGTAACCCTCGGCAGCGGGTCACCCGCCGGTACGTTTCTTGGTACTAATCTAAGCCAAACCGCGGGCGGAAAGATCGGCATACTTCTCGATCGCAATGGGGCAGTTTTTGCATCGGGCACGCGGCAGATAGTTGATCTTCGCTTCGATATAGCATCGGGCGCCGCGATGGGAACGACGCCGGTCAGTTTCGGCTCCACGCCTACCGCTCAGTCCGTCTCCGATCTGTCGGGAGGAATTCTCCCAACGGCCTACACCGGCGGAACCATAACGATCGCTCCCGGAGCGACACCAACGCCCTTTCCTGCCACGCTTTCTTATGAAGGGCGGCTGAGGGACCGTGTGGGCAAGAGCGACTCAGGTATTCCCGTCGATGGCGAGACGGATGGCACATTTACTCTGACGCTGCCAGCGGCTACTTCAACAAAATTGATGCAAACGATCGTTCTCACCGGGCCGAACGGCAACGAATGGGACACCATACCGCAGCCGCCGCCCGTTCCGGCCAATCAGGTGAAATGGGTTGTCGGAATTGCTGACGGCCTCGATGCTCCTCTACTGAACTGTTCGAATGGCTCACTCTGCAGTACTCCCCAGGTCGGAAATCTCGGTGTTTTTAAACTCTTTGTTCCCGATTCCACACCAACTTCATTCTCGTTGAATTCGACGTTCAATCTCACTATGACATTTACGGACGGAACCAGGGCGACCGGCTCCGCAACCATCGGACGCACGCAGGCAGACGTTTCCGTGGTCTTTTCGCCTCGGCCGTCAGCCACGGCGACAGTGGGCGACACGGTAGCGTTTTCGGCTATCGTCAACAATAATGGGCCTGAGATTGCGTCGGGTGTAACGTTCGACGGCTTTATCGATACTGGCTTTAGCAATCTTGCAACAACCACCAATGGCTGCAGCGTTTCAGGCAGCCATGTCATCTGCTCGCTCAGTAGCATCGACCCAGGTCCGGCGGGAGCAACCTCTGGAAGTTCGACGCGCCGGATCAACTTTACCGCCCGGGCCGCGACCGTAATCTCAGCCAACATACGTCTGACGACCTCGGTCGATGCCAATAATACTATCGACCCAAACCCGGCCAACAACCTCGACAACGCTCCGGTCGCGATCGCGGCTCCGCAGGCCGATCTCGAAGTGCGATCAGTCGCGGTTCCGCCCGCTGTTTCGAATGCTGGCGACAACATAACGTATCAGCTATTACTTCGTAATCTGGGCCCGTCTCCGGCCACGGGCGTACAATTCAGGTTAAACTTTTCGGTTCCGGCGCAGGTCGTGACGATCTCGGGTCCGGGATGCAGTTTGGCGGGCGGTTTCCTCGTCTGCAATATAGGAAATATTGCGTCGTCGGTCAGTAGTTCGACGATCAACATTACCGCACAGCCGCTAAGTGCCGGAGATTTCGTCGCTACAAGCACAGTAACTGGATCCGAACAGGATCCCAATCCGGCTAATAACACTTTGAACTTACTAACCGTGGTAAAGCCGAAAGTCGCACTTACCGGCCTTGAAGTAACGCAGGCAGTTCAGGATCTTAGGAACAGCGTACCGTTGATCGCGGGAAAACGTACATTCATTCGGGCCTATGTAAAGGCTCTCAACTCTGCGTCGGCCGGCGCCACTATATCGGCTAAACTCATCGGCTCAAATTCCGCCGACGGCATCAGCCGTACTATCAAACAGTCCAAAAACTTTGGCGGTCAGATCGCCGTGAAGGAGATGCCTGATCGCATAGATCCGGATCAAGGCTTTTATTTTGAACTGCCTGATGAATGGACTGCCGCAGGAACATTGCAGTTCCGTATCGAAGCCGATTATCCGCTCACCTGCAGCGAGCCGGACCCGACACCGAATTGTGCGACGAGTGTTACGTTCAACGCTCCCACCAGCGCGCTCGACATCAGGTTCTTTCGCCTCGCATATACGGTTGGCACGTCGACATTTCAAACAACGACGACAGATGTAAATCAGGTCGTTGAGGAATTCAAAGCGATCTTCCCGACAAAGGATGTCTACTTTGACAGTTACAGCAGTTCGGTTCCCGCGGGCGTAGGCAGACCAAGCACATTGGCGGATTTTCAAAGCATCGATAGCAAACTTCTTACCCAATTCCGCCTTGATTGCCGCAATCGAGCGTCAGTTTGCCCGAAACACTACGTCGGTTTACTCACCAACAGTGTAGGTGGTGTCGTCGGTCTCGCCAATGATATCCCGGGCGATGTGTGCGCAACCTACGTCGACGGTACGCTGATCGCCCCGCACGAGTTAGGCCACGATCTCGGGCTCAGTCACACTAACTACAACCTTCAGAATGGTATAGCACCTGCCGAACAGGGCTCCGGGCCACACACGCCAGCCGACGGGACGATCAGTAAGAACAAGATAATGTACGACCCGAGCGCCATCTATGGTTTCGACGTCAACGATACGGGACGCTACCTGACCACCAATCCCGGCCGGGTGTATGGACCGTATACGCCGGATTTCATGAGCTACGCGCCGCAGCGTCACTGGATATCGGAACATAACTACGGCCGCTTACTCACCAGCATGCAGGGTATAACCGGTAGCGATCCGAATAACCGGCCTGCGAGTGAGCCAAAAGTCGTCCCTGAATCGGTCGAAGCAAACGATATTGTTTTCTTAAGCGGAGTTTTATCTCTCGGTCCCGGCGTCTCTCCGCAATTGTCCTCTGTTTACGTGGTAAATTCTCCAGGTCCGGTCGATCTTCCCACCGCAGGCGGCTACGCTGTGCGATTCGAGAATATCAA
>Ga0154020_10009563_pt1 | contig 11148 bp, 18 predicted proteins | sample Klosneuvirus_201_FD_109709 | JGI IMG/M metagenome (GOLD analysis project Ga0154020, IMG submission 109709) | Active sludge microbial communities from wastewater, Klosterneuburg, Austria - Klosneuvirus_20160825_MG | ecosystem: Engineered > WWTP > Aerobic digester > Activated sludge | place...
CAAATACACGCATGCATGCAGTTCAACGACTAAATGTCAGTCGGTGTTAGTATTCATAATAATACTAGCGCTTAAGATATAGTCTAGACCCACACGAGAGTGTGTTCCTTTGAAGAGAGATATATAGCATCTCAGAGCTTAGGAAGCTTTCTACGTCGAGTTAAAATATTAAATTAAAACTCATCGTATTAAGTGGTAGTATCGACTTACCAACCTTCAGGACATATTAACGTGTCTCGTGCGAGGGAGTTCTATCTCCAGTTCGTCTCGAGCTACGTCTCGTCGAGCACCCCTGCTGACCTCCTGGTGAACATCCAACGCCAGAAAAAGTGCATGCAAAATCATGCGCTAGTGATTGTTATGTAAATACACCATTATAACAATCGCAAGACTGTCAAATTGCGGGAAACCCCTTAGAGCAATTACTACCACTCGGTGATCGAAAGATACGCCGCAGAACCCCTGGGAAACTAGGTAAAAATACTCATTCGAATGAGTATGGGCATGGTAAAAATGTAATTGATTGGGCAATCCGCAGCCAAGTGCTAAACGTGTAAATTTGCAATCGCAAATACAAATACAAATACACGCATGCATGCAGTTCAACGACTAAATGTCAGTCGCGTCTGTAGATATTGATATCTACTTATGTTAAGATATAGTCTAAGCCCACGTGAGAGCGTGTTCCTTTGAGGAGAGCTATGGTAGCTCAGAACTTAGGAAGCGATGATTAAACTCATCATGGTAGTACTGTTTGGCCTATGCCATCAACTTTATCCTCATCTCTGACGGTTCCGCTGTGCTCCGTTATTCCACCTAAGCGTGGAGATGTCGAGAAGTTCGCAATTCCAAGAATAAAAATAAAAAAACAATATGTGGAAAACCACTCAAATATGTTTTATTTTTTGTGTTAAATTTGAATCAAAGCATGATTGATATTATTGATCATGGCTGGTAACGCGGACACGGCTGAAACGTTCAAACTCAAAGCTAATCACAAACACGGTGAAGGCGCATTTGGTTATGATCATGTCGTGATAAATAAACAGCAACCGGTTGCAATCTGGTGTTATAATCATAATGGATTGTTCCATCAAAAACCAGCAGATCATTTATCCGGAAGAGGATGCAATATTTGCCGCAAATCCAGACAGAAAACAGATGCTGAATGGAAAGAGGCATTTGGCATCAAACACGATAACAAGTACGACTATTCGCGAGCCAACAATATTAAAGCAAAACATAAATTGCCGATAATATGTCCAACACATGGACTTTTTGAACAAGAGGCTACATCACATCTTGGCGGGTGTGGTTGTCCAACTTGTGGATTTGAAGCCGGCGCTGATATTCGACGTGTCACCAATGAGGAGTTTAAAGAACAATCAACACACGTACACGCTGGTAGATATTTGTACCCGAGAACCGACTATATTCGCCGAGATCTAAATGTTATCATCACTTGTCGCGAGCACGGTGATTTTCAGCAGTTGCCGGGGAATCATTTAGCTGGAAAGGGGTGTTCCAAATGTAGATTATCTAGCGGTGAACGCGAGATCTCTAGATATCTAACAGAACTGGGTATACAATTCGAAGAACAAAAGAGATACAATGACTGTAGAAACATTCTACCTTTACCATTTGACTTTTACATACCGGAGTACAACGCACTAATTGAGTTCGATGGTATACAACATTCTGAACCTCGGGAGCGATTTGGCGGCGAAGATGGATTTGCGAAGACTGTCATCAACGATGGGATAAAAAATAGATACGCGGCGGCAAACAACATTAAGCTTCTAAGGATCCGCTATGATGCGAACGTTGAGACTGCGATTGACACATTCATAATGAATGAGTGTTTATGAATGGTTGCGTTGTATGGTTTATTTTTTATTTATTTTTTCACAATTGAAAACAAACAAACATTAGATCACCGCGGCAAGATGAACGACGAACTAAAATACAACGACGATGGACCCCAATCCGCTGAACTAAAGCGGGCGCTCTGGGACCAAGCTTATGTAGTTGACGATCATTCTCCAGACCTCTACAGGGAGGATCCGATGGGAAACGTATTATACTGGCATAACTATGGAAAAAACACAGCAATGGGTTGGGGTATTGATCACATCTTACCCAAGTGTTACAACGGTTCAAACAAGTTTATTAACCTTCAGGTGATGCAGACAAAAGCAATAGGTGAGTCCCAGGATAAGTTTATGCAGAAGAAAACAAGATACCGAAACCACACCGTTCAGGAAATGAAAGTGGCGACTTGGGTAAACTGACCAAAAAAGAAGGCGAGTGAATGCGCGTGCGCGTGCGCTTTATTTTTTCACATTGATGCGCCATACCACGCGCAGAACTCGTCTGCGCGCCTGTACTTTTCATCGGTCTCGTATCCGTCGTACGCGTGACCGTATGCTGGGCAATGCCACGACACTTCTCCGGTCGGCAGCTTGATACAAACGACAGGCCACTTCATATCGTCGACGAACCGACCAATGATCTCGTCGCGAGAGAACTCGGGCGGTATCGCCGGCTTATCAAAACGGATACCGCACTCGAAGCCAAGCTCTGACGCATAGTGCAACGCGCGATACACAAGCTTCTCGCGCACATCATAGTTCGAGTCATTCTTCTTGATCTCGATGAGAGTTTGTTTAAACGCGTCAAGACTCATATTTGCGCACCCAATAACAAACCAACGCGACAGATTCAAATTTGGAAAAAATAAATCATATTTCACGCCCCGATATTAGAAGGTCAGCTCAAACTTTTACCATAACGGTTTGTGCGTGCGTAACACTTATTTGCATAATGTCCTTTACGACGGCATCTGTAACAATATACATCGTTGTCGCTGTCGCTGTCGTCCTCGCCGCTGTCGCCGCCATAGTTGCTGCTGTCGTTATTACTGCCGATACAAATTTTCTCATGTGATTCAGCATCTGCTTTTGTCATAAATTCTACATCGCAACCGTCACAAAGCCACACATATTTGCTGGATTTAACGTTATTTCTGTCGCGTCGTGGTTTTTCACTTGATACGGCGCCTGTTTTAACATTGGGTTTGATCTCTGATGTGCATTTGTTCACGTAATGATCCCCACCGCAATGGAAGCACGTGTCAGTAGCACCACGTAATTCTTTTTCCAAGGCTAATATGCTATAATCGGGTAAATCAATCTGGCTATATGATCCTCCTCTCACGTTATCAATTCCGTATTTTTTCATGTAGATCTTGACATATTTGTCTTCATCAAACTCGTCGACGTTGGATACGGTCTCGATAATTGATATCGGAGTGTATTTTTTAGTCCAGGCGGAACCGCGATTGGTAATATGCTCAAGCAAACGATCATCTAATCGATTGGTTTTACCAACATAGTATTTATCTTGCGAACATTCGAGGACGTAAATAATCGCATCCATCACTCACTTGATCCAATATAAATAAAAAATAAGAAATTCAATTTGCGCTGTACGGTGCGCAATATATCATACACGGATGTCGCAAAAGACCTACGAGTTCTTGTGTGTCCAGCAGTATCTGGAATCGCGTGCGCGTTTACTCTGGCACTGCTTGCCAGAATCATCAAGACGGATGCATAGATCTTCTAATTTATTTCTCACACATATATCCAAATACGGCAGCGACTTCCTCTTAGGTTTGGTTGTAACATCACGAGGCGCTGATGTTGACTTACACGTGCCGCTCATTGTTCTAGATGATAAAGCTATCGTGCATATATTCAAATGAAAAAATAGATCATATACGTGAATATGAATATGTGATGTACGCGTGTTATACGAATCCGTGACCAAGCAGTCTATTTCGGTGCTCAATACAATTACTACGGATTTGATCAGCGCACCTGAGGACATCCTGATACTTATTATCATTTCGCAAACGCGTGCACAATATTGTCATTATGTCCGCATAAAACATCATCCATTCGGCTTCAACATTATTCGCCACGGACCGCTCCTTGATTTTATCCTGCACGTGTCGCGCATAATCGTTTAATTTATCACATGAGCTGATATCATCGAGATTGAGTTCTGCCGTCGCCTTAAGCATAATCCAAATAGCACCGTCCTGACGATAATCCATCGATAAGTTATATTGTTCCCAAGGCATCAATATGCCGCCGATACTGGTAGGTGCATTCGGGTGCATGGTTGATTGCGCGGTCGGGTTCGCCGGCGCGGTCGATTGCGTCAGCAAATGACCCAATTGACCACGTGTTATTTCGAGTTGGTGTTGTAACTCTCGTTTCTCGGCTCCACCTTTCATATGTTTAATAACATTTGTAAGTCGCGCAATCTCAGCGCACAATCTCACATGGTCATAATATCTTTGGCAGAGCGTCGCAGAAATATGCTCCTTACAGTGAGGACAGTAAGCCATGGTGAAGAGTAATGAATTATCATGTAACGATTTCAATTTCAAAAAATAAACACTCAAATGGCACGTACCACCGGCGTTAGAATGTCAGCTCAAATCTCGTGCCATGGTTCATCTCCGTTGAAGTAACTTTGATCTTTTGTCCGACCAATAGCGCAATGATGAGATCCATAGCCTTATCAGTGACACCATCGTGGATAACGATGGTGCTCCGGAGAGTTAACACTCGACCATCCCTGCACAACAGGAGATAATCGATGCCCAAGTAGGCATTATCGGTCATGATCCTCCGTACCTCCCCGTAGACGGATTTAACCACATCGGCATTATACTTGGCGACGGTCAAGCGTAGTTCATCACCGAGGCACTCACGTGAGGGAGCGGTCATCTCATCAAATAATTTTTCCATAGACGGCGTGGTTTTCGCAGATGTTTTCGCGTCGGTTTTCGTGGTGGTTTTTTCGATTGTCTCACCCTCGGTGGTTTTTTCGATTGTCTCGCCCTCGGCGGTTTTCACAGGCGTGGTTTCCGCGGCACCCATAGTCATATCTATCTTCTTGACTTTGTCGCCCGATGAGTGATATACCGAGGGAACTTCCGCATCGTCTTTCGTATGTAAGATGATCGTCGTCATGATGTGCCGTGATGTGCTGCGGGTCGAATACATATATATAATATGAATTCAAATTTTAACCGGCTCTCGTAACAATTGAATTTGCACATATATGTATTATTCTTGATAGAGCGATAACACGATAACACGATAACATGAAATCTTACGTTTACTTTATCGGCGAAGAAGGAACCGACTTTGTGAAGATTGGTAAGGCCAATCTTATCCGAGATCGCAAGAGACAACTTGACACTGCAAACCCTCGCGTGCTCATTGAGAAGGCGCGTGTGAAAGTATATTCTGAACGTGATGCTCTCGCGATGGAAAAACTGATACATCACGGGCTTAAATCAAAACGCGTCGCAAAGGGCAACGAATGGTTTAAGTTGACCGATCCCGAGATCAAGAAGGCTGCGCACAAATACCAGAAGGTCTATGATACTGAACATCCGGAACCCGTGCGCATGCAGTCGGCGCCGACTCATAAACCTACTATCGCGCGTGCACGAGCAGTTACTAAAACCACAGTCGCACACGACTGGAAAGAAGCTGAAATCGCTTCTAAGAAACTAACTATCCGTGAAGTCGATTCGGATGAAGATCGATTCACCAGCGATGATAGCGATAATAGCGATGACATCGATGAGACATATCGACGCGCAGTTGCGGATTTCAAGAAACTGCGTCTGGGTGAAATGGTCGACTCCGATATACACGCGGACTCGGAAGAATCTGACAGCGAATCCACACCAATACCATCTGATGAAGATTTTGCACCCGATGACGATTCATCGTCTGAATTTGTCGAGTCTGACAGCGACTACTAGAGATTTATTTTTATCCCGGGTAAAATTGATATCGTGTTCGTACGAATGTATGGGGTCGCGATGAAGCGATACGAGATACGTAGCGCGCAGACCGAATTGAATTTCTACAGTTATGTGGGCGATGAACGCGTAGCACGCGTCGAGATTGTCATTCATGCGGATCATCTGGAGCTCGCAGACATAGTAGCGACTATCCGCGGGGCCGGTCATGGTACTGATATACTCGAATTTGCGGAATCTTATTGTACGCGCTACAATCTCCCGATCGTCGGAGAAATGTCTGAAGCCGATGACTGGGATTACAATTACCATTTCTACACCCGTAATGGCTACCAATTCTATAGCGGCGACAATGGCAGCGGCAACGGCAGTAAAAACAATCTCAAACCCACTTCAATGAAACGGGGAAATAAACTTAAATGGACTGGTAGGTTCTATGTCAGGAAGGAGAAAGATTTGCTACGTACACACGCACATACAAAACAACTGGTAAAAAATTAATACAGTTGAGTGGACCGCAACGCGTATTAGTTTTTTATTCATCGTCGACACGAGACTTCTTCGTCGCGGGCTCATGTTCGTCGACCTCGTCGACTTCGACACACGTGTACACGTAAGTGCTCACGTACGTGCGCTTGCGCTTGCCGGTGACGATGTTCTTCGCGCTGACCGCGCCCTCGTTATCATCGGCAAGAATCTCCTCGGAGACATACCATTCAGGCGTATAGCCGAACGGAGCGTCTTTCGCCGAGGACAATTCGCGCAGGTCCTCGTCCGCGCGATTTATCGCCTCGGACACCTGTCTGATCTGGCTCTTTAACGAACGCTTCCGAACGAGCATTTCAAACGCCTTCTTACGCTCCTCTGACAATTCTTCGGTACCCCTGTACAAGTTCTCATTTGCCTCGAGAACATCTTCGAGTTTCGATTGCACGCTAGCGAGCTCCTTCTTCAAAGCGTATCTCGTCTCCTTACCCTCCTTGATAAACTCAGTCAACTCCTTACGTGACGACATGTTTTTTTCAAAAGTACAATTACACACTTGTACAATTACACACTTGTGCAACGGACACGCCTAACGTATTCGACGTAACTACACAATCAGTGCAGTAACAACATACGATTACGCGTTTCAATTTTGATAAATTTGAAAAGCGCGATATGTACCAGTTACACGGGCGCTGCTAAACACATAAAAACCACAATGGATCGGATGAAAGACCCCGAAGCGACATTTACCGTTGGGAGGGGCCCCGGCAGTTCAGCCCGGTACATGAACTTTCTCATTTACGTCCCAACAAACAGTGTATTGGTCGGCTGGGAGTACCCGACTAAGCGGGATCGTGAAATTGCCCACGATGAGATGATGTACAAACTTGACCCTGATATTGAGATCCGAGCTGGCAGTATGCATGGGGGACGAGACGGTCCCAAATTCGCCAATTGATTTTTTGTTTTGAAAAAAATGATACGCACGTTTATAATGGTCTTATATGAGTTTCTTCTCTTAATGAAAACAACCGCCGCGTTCATTTTCACAGCGATTATATTAATTATCGGAATCTCAGTTATTTTCGAGTTAATTGTTGCATTTTTGATCGGTCCTCGGGGATCGAGGTTGCGCTCAAAACATTAGTGTTGAGCGCTATATAATTAAGTTTGTTTAAACGAGTTTTTAATTTTCTTTTTTGTTTTACGACATAGTCTCTGTGATCTTTGTAAGTTGTAAGGGCATTCCCCGGGATCTTGAATTCGAACATGCCATTCATAGACAATTCAATATCTTCAATACACGATTGTAACACATCCCGCCTAAGTTCTAGGACGCGTATCTGTCGTTTTACGCTGATGATTTGATTTTCAATCGTGTCCACTATCTGCATGTGCTGATGATTTAACTATATCGGTCGTGGTTCGATTCATTTTTTTAAACGCGAGCGTGGGGGAAGCGGTGATAATAGAGCACTGTCGATGATTTTTTGTAAAAAAATTGAATCCGGTGCTTCTAGTTGTATTAGTACATTCTAATACAACTCGCGCGTAAGCACTCGCACCCGCAAACACACACGCAAACACACCCGCAAACACACACGCAAACACACACGCAAACACACACGCAAACACACACGCAAACATCCCACCATGAGCTCATTCACCATCGACGAGATTTGCACCATTAGCCGCACCGAACGTGGCGCATGGGGCAAAGTGTTCATCAAGATTGGCAACGAGACCTATACGTACAATTTCTCGTACATGAGCCTTGAACTGACTGTTATTCCCGACCACGAGGATAAACTCTCGTTCCTCGACAAGCGGTTACTAAACAATCTTGTCATGGACCACCTCTGGAAATAAGTGCGCGAACTCCCCAAAAAAGACCATTGTTGGCGACGCTTGTCCCAACAAAAACCCTTTTTATAAAAATTGAATCCGGAGTCTGTAAATATGTACGGTCGTGAACGCGCCCAAACACACGCGGACACGCGCACGCGAACACGCAAACGCGAACACACGCACACTAACGCACACGAACACACACGAACACACACGAACACACACGAACACACGCCCAAACATACACATGGCCAACTTTATCGTTGACATAAATGTGAGGCCGGGTTCCAAGCCCAAGTACATGATCTTCGCGATTGACAAGATTTCTCTCGAGATCGTGCAGGGCTGGCAATACACAAGCGAATACCACCGAGACCGCGTGTACGACGAACTGGACGATCTGACGACCATGTCCTACGAAATGGTTCGCGGATACATGTGGGATTCCGTGTGCTACATGGCGAAACCCATGGAAAGCCGCAACTGAATGCGCGAAGCAAAAAAGGAGCTAGTGCGCGGACACCGCGTGTTAGCAAAAACCTTTTTTATAAAATTTGAATCTGTCGTTTATACATTATGCTATTTAATACATGGACAGTCAGACTTTGGTTTTTCGCCGCATCATAATTTATCACAATAAAGTCATGATAGGGAAAATTTGGGTCCTCGTCGATGGTGTCGAACATAGATACACATTCACTTGCGATACTGTTGATCCCACTATCACGCCGGTCGATGATGCGCCGGTGCTAAGTCCGATGAATCTAGTCGCAATGAAAGACCACATCGGCACGGAAGTCGGATACCTACCGTGAATTCATAAAAAAGTTTTACCGGCCTTGCCAGTTTCTTTTTTTTGCATTTTGTGATTTGGAGGGGAGGGCTTGTGGTTTGGGATTTGTGGGTTGGACGGGTCCATACTCACGTGTGCATGAACCTCACTCGGATACATAATTGTACTTGTATGCGAATCCGAATGCGACACGCTCGCACATGCCGCCGTTGCGTTTGCCTTTCAGCGCGCCACAGTCGACGAGCGCCTGTAAGAAGGCTTCCGCGGCCGCGTGTGAGTTCGTGATCTCCGCAACAATGATCTCTCTTTCATCCCAATACCCGCGCAAGCTCGCGGGATAATCGTACTCCCAGTCGTAGAACCCTGGAACCACTCCCACTTGTTCATCCCAGATGTGGTTTCGAACGAAGATCAGTTTCGCATTTAGCTTGTCCCTGTTCTCGTAGATGAGATCCTTTTCATCGTAGATGCCAACGCTATTCACGACGACAAACGCAGACTCGGTCATGTTGTATTTGCGCACACGCACAATCACGCACGCACACGCACACTCACGCACGGATCACAACTATCTAAATACACCAGATTCAATTTTAGACAATGGGTAAAAAAATTCTCCTGTCGCCATCTACTCCTGAATGCCGCGTGCATCAATAATATAGATTGAAGGCCAACCTATATAACGTGATTCGCGCGCCTCCATTTCCGCGTTCACGTCCTCACGCGTAGAGTAATACCAACTGTCCCTATGTTGTGGAAGTCGCTCGCCCAACTCGGAGTGATTTTTCGTTCCGTGAATCAAATATCGCCAATGTTCACGTGGAATCATGCCCGCGGCGGGTTCAACCTCAAGCTTATTTATGAACGGGATCCAGTAAGGGGTTGGATTTGGCAACAAACATGCATTGCAATATCCGAGGCCGGGTTGTCCATTTCCATTCAATAAGATAGACGTGAATCTAGGTTCCCCGCATACACAGACTGCAGGTTTTGGCTGCTTGCAAGCGCGACATTTAACATTTGAGCTAAAGTTAAACTCGCTGCACGGATCACGTTTACAAACCCAATCTCCGGGTTTTAACTTCGGCGTCTTACACTTCTTGCATGCGGCATTACGTCCGCGAATTAAGACATTACAGATGGGACATACCCAATCGGAGTCCCAACGACGCATTATACGTTCACCACGAATATTCAATTATGGAAAAAATCAATTGTGAAAAAACAACCGTGGTAAAAACAACCGTGGTAAAAACAACCGTGGTAAAATCAATAGATGCTCGTGAAATTGTACACGGATTCGGCAAAATTGCGCTCGTGTTCGCAGAATTCTCTGTAGATCTCGATCATTCGACCAATGCTATACTCGGGAATAGCTCGTTGATCCGGCGGAGGTGATAGCCTGTCAATGAAGTCGTCGATCGCGTCATTGGGTTTTGGTTTGTAAACGTCAATGAGAAATTGCATAAACTCGCCACGGAGCTCACGATTCGCCATATTGCGATCACGTTCAGACGTATTCGGGTTATCCCATGCACAGAGTTCTTCCACGTACGTGGTGTCTCTGAGAAACTTTAGCAACGAGACGACCCAGACTTGGGTAGTCGGCACACGGCTGCTCATCGCGGAATGTAATCGAGGGTGCGAGAACATATTTATAACAAGCCACTTCAATTTTTTATAAAAAATCAATCATCGGATGTCAGATCCAACACTATTGCGCTTGATTTTGCAAGCGGATCTTTTTTCACGTGTGGATGCTGGTGTGGATGCTGGTGCGGATGCGCAGGAGCATCAGGCGTCGCGAGCAAGTCACTGTAGAGTCTAGGCAACTTAGCACTGATCGCCTTCTTACGCTTAAATAACTCGTCCACCTCGTGTATCGCATTAGAAATCTCTTCGGGTGACATCAAGTCCTCTTTTATATCACCGTATCGTATCCACATTGATCGCGTGGATGCAGCGGAATCTAACCCCAACGCGGCCACAATCTTACTTTTCAAGACACATGCTTCGTGATCGTATTGCGCGGCAGCGGACCGCACAGCCTCGATTTCGGCAATTACGCGATCACGCGACATTGAACAAATGCGCACAAACGCACACGCGCACAAACGCACACGCGCACAAACGCACACGCGCACAAACGCACACGCGCACAAAC
>Ga0154020_10009564_pt1 | contig 11148 bp, 8 predicted proteins | sample Klosneuvirus_201_FD_109709 | JGI IMG/M metagenome (GOLD analysis project Ga0154020, IMG submission 109709) | Active sludge microbial communities from wastewater, Klosterneuburg, Austria - Klosneuvirus_20160825_MG | ecosystem: Engineered > WWTP > Aerobic digester > Activated sludge | place...
AAGAGCGCGGCCACGATGAGCACGAGCGTGAGGCCGCCATAGCCGTAGCTCCCGATGGGTAGCAAGCCAATCGCAATGGCGACCAGAGCGCGCGCAATCAGGCGGAACTTGTAGGGCACCAGCTGATGCTTATGCAGCTTCGACACGAGGATTTGCACAAGGAGACACAACAAAGCCGCAGAGAGACCACAACAAAAGAGAATGGCATCGCTCCGAGGGAGCAATGCATCCTCGCCGCCTGGGCTTGGGGTAGGCGAGTGGATTCCCGTTGATGGGGTCTCCATTAAGTTCAAGGTCTCGGGGCCAGGGACAGTGGAGTATTGGTGGAGGACATCGACGAGGGCATAGTCGACAATCGACTGCTGGATGCTCAAGAAACCCGAAGCGCTGGTAGCAATGGCAATGCTGAGCGGCAAGTGGAACCACGACCAGACAATGCCATGCCACGGAGTGCGTCGAAAGGGATGGCGACGCTTTTCTTCATCGACATCGAAGTAAAGCCATTTGATAGCAAAAGAGGTGACGAGGCCCGCTGCGATCGCAAGAAATACTTGCCAGACAATAACATCGCCCTTCCACGGCAGGTCGATCATAATCGAGACGACCATCTCGCCGAGCACGATGAGGATGAAAAGAGAGAAGCGCTCCGTCACGTGTTCAATGTTGAGCGGCTGGCGGAGACGCCAGAAGAAAGGGGTGGCAGTCGCTATGAGAGGAGCGGTATCGGGTAAGAGGCATGCGGCAAGCCACCAATATAGCAAGCAGTCGTCCCCCTCACCGCTGCGAACCAAGACGCTCACGACTACTAGGACCACCGGAAATAGAGAGATGATCATCTGCACGAGCGCCCATGGGGAACCGCGCTTCCTTCGTAGAGCTGCCCATCCATACATGACGATAAGTGGAGCCATGGCGATCACGAAGCCGACGGCAAAGGATCGCGTGCCACCAAGCTCAAAGGCATCGGTTGCGGTTACGCTCATCCAGCCAAGGCCAAACATCTGCACGAACATCATCGCCTTGGCCGCCAAGTCCTCGCTGTCCAGCAATGTGTTGTAGTACATTGTCTGCGACCAGATGCGCCACACACATAAGAAGAGCGTGAGGAAAGAGAGCCACCGTGACTGATCCTCGGCGAAAAGGTGCACCAGCTTGTCAACGACAGAGACCACGACCAGGTCGTAGAAGGCCTCGAGCGACGTGGCCGTGCGACTTTCGGAGCCGAGCTCACGAACCAAAGTGCGCGCACCAGTATCGGGATCTGTCTCGATCCACTGGTGGACATGCGGCGAGGCGCACAACCCGCGGCAGTACAATTCGCGGTCAGACTCGGCCTCGACAATCTTCATGCCCGATTTACCAAAGCGTTGTAAGGTCCTGCTGCACGCGCCCTTCGCACAGGCAACCAAGTAATCACGCTCCGAGGAGCCAATCTCGACAAGCGCGCGGAGGTGGTCCGCGTCCGACAGATTGTGCTTGCGCTTCAGCTCTGAGAGCATCTTGGCCTCGCGCTCCTCGACGACACCGTCGACGAGGATAGCTTGTAAGAAGGTAACATACTCACGCGGCAACTCATTGCGCGCAGTGGCGAAGCGCTCTTCAGACCATCCAAGGCGCCGCAGCTGAGCCACATGCTCCGCCAGAGACACGCCGTGCTTGGCGCGTAATGCCTCGAGAGCGGCATATTGCTCGCGCGAGATGCGGCCCTCGCCCTCGTTCAAGACGGCGCCAAGGTAGTCGGCATATCTCCGCAGGCCCTCGTTAGAGTCAGTGGCCATCGTGAGACTGCTAGGGACGAGGAGTGAATAGTGGGGCATGACATCTTTGAAGTGGAGGATTATTCATGGTCCAACTCGCAACTCAACTCTGCAGCCCTGAGGATGCCGCAGCCCCAGCCCCACCACCCCATATAGAACCTCATTATATATCAACATTAATTAAAATATCATTGATCTGGGCTCCCCTGGTCCAGGCATCCCAAGAAGGGGTCAAAAAGGAGAGGGTCGGGGATGAGAGGGAGTTGGAGGCGCAGAAAAGGCGACGGTCGATCGATGGACTATGATACATGAGCCTGAGACAGTAATTGATATACATTCGCTAAATGATGGCGAGGCGATTGCGCTTGGCCGCGTGGCGTCCCGAGGTCATGACAAGCGCAATTATTGCGAATGACTCGTCGACGACCCGAAGATGAGTTGATTGCTAGGTCTCCTTTCCCCAAGAACCTCTGGCAAGACCGCTTGGCCACCATGTCGCTCCCCACTCCTTTCTTCAAGAGACAGGTGCGAATTGCTTGGATATGTTGTTTAAGTAAGATTGATCGATGACCTCAGCTGGCGCTGCGGTGGTGTTCTCCCTCTCCTTCCTCTGATGACGCATTCGTGCCTCTTTCCATATATTACATTATTATGATTTACCATGTTATCGTTGCATCAAATGTCTCTGGAAGGCGTGATTCTTGGACGAGGTCATCCGAATTTTCCGAGAGGTTTTCTGTGCTCGATCTTTGTGTCCCGCCTTCGGTTGTCCACGTCCTATGACATCCACCGAATAAATTATTACAATATTATTAGCGTGGGATTTTTATAAAGTGGCGGGTTTCATGGCCTTGAAGCGGTTGTCGAGTGACTGATGGCGATCTCACTTAGTTCTCGCCGATGCGTCTTGCTCTTGTCGCCATCGTCGCCCTCGCGCTCGCCGTCGCCGTGAGCGCTTCTGAGCCCCGCCGCGTCCTTGAGCACAAGGCTGTGCGCGTCATTCCGGTTGGCTGGACCGGCCTTGGCATCGCTGAGCCCTCGCAGACGCTCACCTTGTCGCTTGCCCTCACTCTCCGCAACACCAAGAACCTCGAGGATCGCTTCTGGGCCGTCTCGAACCCCGCCTCGCCCTTCTACACCGAGTACTCGACCCTGGAGGAGCTCCGCGAACGCTATGCCCCCTCGCCCAAGACCCTCGCTCGCATCACTGCCTTCCTCGAGAAGCACAATGCCGAGAACATCCAGATGACCCTCTCTGCGGATTGGGTGAGCTTCACCATCAACGTGTCGAACGCTGAGTCTATGTTCGCCACCAAGTTCGCTCGCTTCCGTCACTCGTCTGGCTCTGAGGTCATCCGCTCGCTCTTGGTACCTCCCCTCTTCTCATTTTCACATAATCCTACTCTAATTAGTGAATGATGTTCTCCCTCGTTGTAGCCCTACTCGCTCCCTGTCTCCATCTCGAGCGACGTTGCCTTTGTCAGCGGTATGCATCGTTTCCCGCGCGCGTCCGCCTCGCCGATCGCTTCCTTTGGTCAACCGTTGAAGCGTCAGTTTGGCGATGCTGTCACTCCTCAGGTCATCTGGAAGACCTACCGCACCAACGGCACCCAGGGCAAGTACGCTTCCTCTTTCCATTCGAAGATATATATCATATTTGTTATATTTTTATGTGTATGATGTCATCTTGTCCATATCAGGGCGTCGAACAACTTGCAATCGGTGGCGCAGTTCTTGGGTCAGTACTTTGACCCCAATGACCTCGCCCAATTCCAGAAGGCCTTCAAGCTCCCCTCCATGAAGGTCCAGAAGGTTGTTGGCCCCAACCACGCTGGCGATCCTGGTACCACAAGTCTCAATTTATTATATAATATGTATATAATATGTTTATGATATCCTCTGTCTGTAGGCATCGAGGCCACCCTCGACATTGAGTACATCACCGCCACTGCCCCCCTCGTGCCTACGTGGTTTTGGTCGACTGGCGGTCTCCACGAGGGTACTTGGACTCTCTCCTTCCTTCTCCTTCTCATTCTCCTCCATCTTCCTTCTCGTTCTCCTTCTCCGGCTCCTTCTCATTCTTATCTTCTCGTTGTATAGGTCAGGAGAACTTCGTCTTGTGGGCGCAGGCGTTGAACAATGCCTCTCTGATTCCCTTTGTCAACTCCGTGTCCTATGGCGACAGCGAGGACTCCGTCACTGAGGACTACATGACGCGCCTCGACCAGGAGTTCCAGAAGCTGTAACTATCTTCATCCCCCTCATTATTGATCTCGATGTCATTTTTTGGATCTAATCTTCTTCTTCTTTTTTTTCGTTTGACTTTTTCTGTTTAATAATGGAGTTTCGTTTAGCGCTCTCCGCGGTGTGTCGATTCTCTTCGCCTCCGGTGACAATGGCGTCGGTTGCCACAAGTCCTCTTGCGTCAACGAGCCTAACTGGCCGTATCCCACCTCTTCCGAATATATATTTCAGTATTATTCGAACATGACGGATGGGTTTTGTAGTGCCTCCTCGCCGTACGTCACCACCGTGGGCGGTTTCGTCTACGCCAAGGGTCAGGCTCCGACGGGCGACACCATCTCCTCCGGCGGTTTCTCCAACTTCTACAGCCGCCCCTCTTACCAGGACGCTGCCGTCCAGGCTTACCTCAGCAAGTACCCCTTCGCGCCTTATTCGACGTTATCTGATTGTTGATAAAACTTTTCTGAAGATATATTAGAATTCTTTCTCGTTCTTGTCATCCCTTTGTACTCTTGTAGGAGTGGTAACCTCCCCCCTAAGAGCCAGTTCAACGCCACTGGCCGTGCCATGCCCGATGTGTCCTCCTACTCGGAGAACGTCATTGTTGTGCAGGGAGGCGGACAGGAGCCCGTCGGTATTTCCACCTCCTTACTCTCCTCCCCCTCCTCCTTATCATCATCATGATCTTCTTTTTCCTCTTCGCCTTTATCTCAATCATCTGATGAAAGCCAACGGTTCTTCCCACCACCTCCTCCACCTCCTGCCACTCTTCTTTCTTTTCCCTCTGATTAGAGGAGTCTCATCACTGTTATCATAACGCATATCTCTCATTAAGCTGGTACCTCATGCGCTGCCCCCGTCTTTGCGGGTATTATCTCACTCGTCAACGACGCCCTCCTCCAGAGCGGCAAGAAGACCGTCGGCTTCCTGTACTCTCTTCTCCCTTCCCTCCCTTTCCCCTTCTCTCCTCCTTCCTCTCCTCCTCCTCCTTTCCTCATCTCTGCATAGCAACCCGGCTCTCTATGGTTTCGGTGCTTCGAGCCCGCAGGCCTTCATTGACGTGACCTCCGGCAACAATCAGTTTGGCTGCTGCAATGGCTTCCAGGCCACCGTACGCTCTCTCCTTCTTCTATTACTTCGATTCTCAATCGATGTTATGATTTTAAGATGGGAGTTGATATGGAATGGTTTTGATCCTCATCTTGGATAGAATGGCTGGGACGCGATCACTGGCTGGGGTGGTCCCAACTTCCCCGAACTCCTCCAGGCCTTCCAGAGCGCTCAGGCCAAGAAGCTCTAAGGCTTTGTCCACTTGATGCTGATAGGAAATGTCCTTCCATAAATCAGCATCTCACCACCCCATCAGTTTATGTATGTTGTGTTCAGAGAGGGAGGATGAAGGTGGTGGAGGCGCAACGAGAAAAGAAGAGGCCATATTATTATAGTGATTAGAGCACAGTGGCGAACACAATAGAGCCCGGTTGGAGGAAGAGTGGACCCTGAGCTGCGACCCCGAGCGCCTCCCACGGCGGCGGGAGGTGCGTGCCAGGTGCCAGGCCGAGCGCATGGCCATTGCAAGCAATAGGGCCGTGAGGGGCAGTCGGGTCGCCTGTGATGTGATATTCCACTCGCGCGCGGCCACTTAAGGCGCCGGTGAGTGTCACGGCAATCGGTGCGCCCGAAGAGCCGTCTTGCAGGTTGATGGCAAGGAGGGTGTACTTCCCTTTGGTCGCTGCAGCAGCAGAGAAGGCAAAGAGGCGCACACCAGACTTGGAGGCGTCCACAGAGATAGTGACATTGTAGGCACTCGCACCGCCGCCAATGAGATTCTTGAAGAGCCACACGATGAAGTAGTCGGGGTTGGGCGAGAAGTCGGTGCGAGTCAGGAGCTCATAGTCGCCGCCAGAGAGGCATTGTCGCGCGCCGAGCTCGACGCCGTTAAGAGGGAGAGCACCGAGCTGCCAAGCATAATAAAAGGAAGAACGAAACGTGTCGGTGAGCCCAGCGATGCCGCCGCCACTATGGTCGGCCGTCTCTCCTGCCCACACGGAAGGGTAAGGCGCTCCGCCCTTGGAGTTTCGCTGAGCAGCGCTCGAGGCAGCCTGAGCAAGTCCATCAATTTGCAAGAGACACGAGGGCTCGAGAACGAAGCTGCTCCCAGGGGACAGAATGCACTGAGGATACTGGTGATAGGTGAAGGCAGTGATGAAGTGAGGTGGCAGGTAAGGCGCCACTGCCGCGATCGGTTGCCAACCTACTTGGTCTGGTCCGACAAATGGAAGGACAGGGAGGTTCTTCGCGGTGAAAATGGAGGCTGCCATCTTCTTGATTGTTACCAAGTCAGCAGCCCAGGCCTTCGGGTCGATGGTATTCGGGACAACTTCATTGGTAAACTCGAAACCCCAAAGCGCGCTGACATATGGGGAGGCGGCAGTGGCCTCGAGCAGCACCTGGATGTTGGAGAAGTCCATCGGCTGAGTGGCTGACGGGCGGCCGTAGCATCCATTAAGGCCGAGCGCAATCTTGAGGCCCGTCTCAGATGCAAACTGGAGCAAAGCATTCCATCGCGACGTGGTCAAACAGTCGTATTCGTAGGGATGCACCTGAGAACAGAAGTACTTGCCAAACGGTCCGTTGCCAGCAGACATCGGCTTGCAGTCACCTTGCTTGGCGGAGAAGACGAGGCTGTCTTCTGGAGACCCTCCGAGGCGAAGGATAGCTGGAGCGAGCGCAGAAGCGAGGGCACGTAGCTGCGGATCGGCGAGGTTGATAAACAAGGCGCTGCTGTTGCCCCACTTCTGGCCAAACCTAGGATCATCCGGGCGCCAGAAGTCGAGGGTGACAGCAGGTGAAAGAGGATGCGAGCGGACGCCAGCGGGCTGCGAGGTGTTGACCGAGGCGGTGATGGGCCCATTGTAGGGTACATTGGAACAGCTCGCTCCAACGATAGCATCATTGCAAGCGGCAGTGATGCCTTGTTGCTGCGTCGGGCTCCATATACCATCCGTGCGAGTCCAGCAGTAGTTAGAGGTGGCAGACCACGTGAACACGGCGCACTTGGCGCTCCACTTCACGCAAGCGTTCTGGCAAGAAGAAAGAGACAGGGTAGTTCCGAGGCAGATATATGGCTTGGAGGCGTTCTGACAATCGGGGCCGCTGTTCGGCACATCGTTCGTGTTGGCAAAGTAGACCCAATTAGCCGAGCTCGGGGTTATCAGTTGGGCCGAGAGGAGCACGGCCACGAGCAGCCACACCGATGCCATCTACCAGTAAATATCGAAAATGAATTTTATGTTAAATAACTTAAATGATATAATATAAAAATCTGACTTGCAGAAAGAGAAGAGGGAAGAAGGGGCGAGGATCGGCGGTTGAAGACGCAACGGCACAACACCTCATAGCAATTTCCAGAAGCTCCGGAGACCTTCAAGATGTTCGGAACGCAGTTAAAACATACCAAGAATTCTAACTGGGCTTCTCTGCGGAATGAGAGCTCACAGGGCTGAATGCAAAGCAAATAACCGGCTGGTGCCGTCCGCAGAAAGCACACAGACATGGTCTCCCGGACTTGCTCCGAAACGTTTCGGTATCCCCTCGTTCGCTGTGGGTTGATCACTTCATTATTGAGCAAGTTTGCTCTCAATAAAAGCCTCTCATCTGAATACCAGGAGGCGTTGCCGCCTCCAAGGTAACTGCCGGCGTTTCGGCTCGCCAGCGCATCCCTTTAATAGAGACGGCGGTCCTTGGAAATCGAACTTTCAGTGGAAATGAATGACCCGCGCTCACAGTCGCGCTCGGGCCACTGGATATTCATTCTTGAACAGGCGAGGATTCAACAACTCAGATGGTAGTGACGGCATTGAAGCTTTTTGAATCATTATCAGTTCATCATCGGGAGTGATGGTAGGAACCTGTAGTCGCAGCCCACGAGCTCGATCGAAGTGCCTGAGAATGAGAGCATGTCAGAAAGACTGCTGTAACACTCAGTGTTCTCCGAAAATTGATCACGATTCGTTGGGCGATTCAAATACTTCATGACAATATCGGGCGCTCACTTCGTGTGGCAAAAAGAAGTTATATGCGTATCCATACTGTCGGTATTGGAGGAGTTACCGGAAATACGGTACGAGTACCCCTGCGTGACGGGAGAGAGTGCCTGTAGATCACTTATTATCGCAGGTCTGGGCAGAATAGAGTACAATTAAATATTTTCTTCTGTTCCAAGTGATGGCGAGCGAGGAAGAGATTATCTCTGCGGAGGAAGAAGGGGAAGAGGAGGAAGGGACTGGAGCGATCCTCGAGGACGACTTGCCCCCGACGAGCCCCTCGCCTTCCGCCCTCTCTAATTCGTCCGAGATAATATTCGTCAAGAATTCGAATTTCGATCATTCGAGTGATAAGGCCTCCCTGGTGTTATCTGAGAAGATTCTGCGCTCCGCCAAGGTCGCCGCCGAGGTCGCCTCCACCACCACCTCGACGAAAGCGATGGCCGCCTCCTCTCATGCCTCCCTCTCCTCCTCCTCCAAGAATCCCCCTCTGCCTTCTTCTTCACAACAAAAAACTAAAAAGCTCGGTCTTTCGAAGCTTAATCGAATCCTAAACTCGACACAAAGCGCTTCAAACGCGGACATCGGCGACCTCGAACAATCGCACGCGAGCAATGTGGGCCATGAGGAGGTAGAGGCGAAGGCCAAGAAGGAAGTTGAGAAGAAGGTCGAGGGAGTAAAGACGACGAAAGCGAAAAACCGGTTGAGTAACGTGGAGCCCTTTCGAAGGAGATCGCCTTCGAGCGCCGCGAGTTCCGATGGTATAAAGAGTGCTAAGCCTTCCTTCATGGCCCGACATCGTTCTCTTGACAACGATGCGGATTCAAGTAGCACCGACGACAGCGCAAACGATTATCACAGTGATGCGCATGTGGAGGAGGTGGTGGAGAGTGAGATGGAAGAGATGGAGATGGAGATGGAGATGGAGGGAGGAGAGGAGCAGACATTTAGGGAGCTCTGGTCTGAGATTCGCCCGCAATGTCGCCTTGAGTTTTTCTGCCCGAGGAACAACAAACACATGTGTCGAAAGGTGAGCAAGTATTACGGCCTCCTGTGGCTCAAGATCCTCTGCGTGATTGTGATCATGACTGGGGTCGTCGTTGGTTTGTCGATGATCACGTTCTCGCGGCCGACGGATGGGCGGTATTACGATAAGTGGGCAGTGGTATCGCTGTATTCGATGATGGCAGTCTCGACCATCGGTTTCTCCTATGGTTTCTGGGTGCTCCTATATGGCTTTAAAAAGACCCTCCTCTTGCTCATCTTTGTCATCCCGGCATTGCTTTTGTCATCTTCATGGTACTACATCTTGGTCGCCAATGGGATTGAACCGTGGTGGTATGGAGTGGAGGTTTTTATGTACATCATCTTCGTTGGTTTGGTGGCGGTGAGCTGCGTCATCATGCAACGAGCGGTGCGCCAAGAGGGCGACAAGTTCCTCGTTCTTGTCGGCGTGCCTATCTTGGTGAAGATCTTAATTTGGATTCTCTACTCCTATGGTGTCTTCCCACTTTTTCGGAGCCTCTCGGATTCATTTTACAAGTCGCTGATCCGAATTTTTCTGCATCCGATTCTCATGTTTGTAAATCAGTTGATCTGCATGGTCTTCGTGCGCGCCTTTCAGAACACGACGCCTTACCTCGCCACTGGTCTTGTAGTGGCCTCATATGTGGAGAACACAGTCTTTGGTCGACTGATGATCGTGGCCCTTGATGATGAATTTATTGTGACTTTTTATACATCGCTGTTGGTCGGTTTGGTCGAGTTGGTGTTCCGAATGACCTTCACTAGGCGCATCAAACTGGTCGATTGGGTTTGGAGGAAGATCTGTTGTGCTAAGTGTACGAAAAATACGTTGGATGTTGAGCTAGAGATGGAGTTGCAAGCGGCGTGCATGCACTACGAGATGACCATCGACAATGCCGGTATTGTGGTCATCACTATACTCACTTGGATGTTCTGGACCCATCGCACAGTGTTCAACCTCGCCTACACTGCATTCACGGTGACCTCGCTTGGTAAGGCGACGCTTATTGGAGGAATTCAACTTTTTGTGAATGTTTGGATCGATGTCATTGCCCTCCTCATCGAGAATATCCAGGGCATTCCTTCCTCCAGAATCATTCGAGAGGAACCCTATCGCATATTTGCTTGGACCGTATTGTGTTTCATACAAGGCATTCTCCTCGTATTGTATGTGAATCGTGCGTTGCCTTATGTGGGCTTTTGCACTTCATTTGACCCCTGTACGTGCACCTATGGCCACGACCTGCGGCTGTTCTCAAATTGTGCAAACTCCACGATCGTTGCCAATATCACAGGTTGATTCGAACAACTGTTGATCACATTAGCCTCGATTCTTGTACCAATAAATCCAATTTCAATTTCTATCCAGTCGGGTCAGATTCCCTGCCCTTGATCACTACCCAGTACAGCGCCAGACCTGTGTCCTCCGCAAACCCAATTTAATCGCGTCTCTGCTTCACAAGAAAATGCTCTGATTTCTCGGAAGCAACAACCGGATAATGCAAAAACAAATGCTACTGACAAAGGGCCGCCAGCAGAGGTGAGTTTGACAAAGGGGCCAGCAGAGTTGGAAGTTAGTTTATTGGTCAACGTGTGGGTGGCAATTTTTTTCTCAATCTGACTCTCACAGAGACACGCAATGGTCGTCTCGACACCTCATTGAATACTCCTATCAAAATATGGAGACGCAAAACAACGCACTCGATCGCTACGCAAGATAGTACACCTCAAAGCGTTGGTAGGGCATGGAATCGTAGCCTCGGTCCGTGGTCGCGCGGCTAATTTGCATGTCCTGATTCGCATCATAGAAAAACACGGTGGAAGGAATGAGACAGAACTCATCGTTTCCAAAGCAAGGGCCAACCCATTCGTAGTCAATCATCAGTCTGCTGCTAGTCGATGTGTCATCAAAGCACTGGTGTCTCCGCGTCTCCCAATCTCTCCTTCCGTTTCTCCGGATGTAGTGCTTGTGGCAGGTTCGCAATAATGCTCTTCTTGGCAGTACTCACCGTCAATTGTCCGTCCTATGGCGCCGCGGTCGCTTTCAAGAACCTCACTGAGCACTGACCCGCCTC
>Ga0154020_10009565_pt1 | contig 11148 bp, 8 predicted proteins | sample Klosneuvirus_201_FD_109709 | JGI IMG/M metagenome (GOLD analysis project Ga0154020, IMG submission 109709) | Active sludge microbial communities from wastewater, Klosterneuburg, Austria - Klosneuvirus_20160825_MG | ecosystem: Engineered > WWTP > Aerobic digester > Activated sludge | place...
TAGCATTTGAGGGAATTTTCTTGGATGAGTGAGCATTGCAACCATATCCACATTTTGTTTCTGAATAAAAAGTGAAATGCCATTCATCACATTCGGGTCGGTACAGATATAGCCTGATGTTTTTGGATAATGTACCAATTGGCGGATTTTATGCGACATATCTTCAGAGATCTTTTCACTGTCGGTATGTATTTTATCATCTACAAAAAGAAAAATTAATTCAGAATTCATAGATGTAGCAAAAGGAATCAGCTCATTTACTGCCTTAATATTGTCATCTTTCAAATCGGTGGTATACACCAATTTGGCAGCAGGCTTAAAAGTTGCTTTTTCCGGAACAATAAGAACCTGACATTTTGATTTGTTAATTAACGCGGTAGTAGTACTTCCAACAAGGGTACGCTCTACAACTCCTGCACCGGTAGCACCTGCAATCAGCAAATCGGCACCATCACCATCAGCCGTTTCGGTGATTGTTTCTGCAGAAATTCCCCTTTTAATAACCTGACTTATTTCGATCATACCGTGTGATTGCCTCATTTGCTGCATCAGCGTATTCATTTTGGAATCGGCTTCGGTACGGGCAAGATTTTCGGCAGCCTCAATAGCAGTGTATGGCATTTCCGCAGTGTAAAACATGGGACTTTCATACACGTGTATGATAGTTAGAGAAGCCTTCATGTGAACAGCTAAATCGGCTGCATACTTAACAGCATTCAGTGAAACATCGGAGAAATCGGTAGCAACAAACAGCTTTTTCATGGTATGTGAATTTAGACTTTTAATTTAGCAAGAGTAAAGAGGTAATCGAATGAAAATTTGTCCCATTCAACCGGAGTAAGTAACAGCAACAGAATCAGCAGTAATCTCACAAAAACATGCGCCGTATCCCACATGGGTTTTGCCATACTGAAACCGGTAGCAACAATCAGCAAATCGATACATAATAAATACAGTGCAAAATATTTGAAGAATCCGATAATAAGTAGAAATCCACCAAGTAGTTCAATCCAACTGGTAGAAATGGCAACAACACCTATAAATGAATCAGGTAATTTATGATTGCCCAGATTAGCACTCATGGTTTGCCTCAATTGCTTCATTCCGATATTAAAAATTTTATCGTAGCCCTGAAAAAAGAAAAGAATCCCAACAAATATGCGGGCGGTTGCAATGGCTATAATAAGATTTAAATCGGTTATCATCCCTAATTGTTCTTTTATTGAATTTCAGGTCATTATCGTTGACAAAGGTATCAGAACAGTTGTTGTTAAAATATGACAGATATCAACTGCACCAATGCTTGTCCCGTTTGTCAAAGATAGCAATGAATTTGGCTATTGAGGATGAGATCGGGGATTTAAGGCGGGTGGGATTTTTGTAAAGTTCTGAGTATTAGTGAATAATATGGCTTTTCAGAGACAATTGGCGGTTGAAAACAGCGTTCTTAACCAACTAAATCGTATTTTTGCATCATGTTTAAACCAAGAATGGCGAATCGGAGCATTTTAGGGCTCATTTTAGTCTTTTGCACAAGTTTCTTACTAATACCATTCAGAGGTATTTCTCAGGAGCAGGTGATCACAGCCGGTTTTCAGTTCAAGCCAATTTTTTCGAGCAAATTTTTCAATATGGAAGCAAAAAGTGCTGAAGATCGGGGCGTTTCCTTTGAAATCAAACCATCATCGGGTTATTGCATTGGAATGGTCATCAGAAAGGGATTTACGAATCGGATTTCATTTGAATCAGGCATTAATTATGTGAAACGCAATTATAATTTATCAATTACCGATTCTGCTTCCACGCGGGAATCGGGATTTTCAATTATTGGCTATGAAATTCCCGCTTTGGGCCTGGTTTTTATTCAGCTTTCTGATCATATATTCATGGATGTTGCTTTAGGTGTTTCCCTCGATTTTTACCCTTCTGATATTCGAACTACCGACGATTATTTTGAACATTACTCAGCTCGTGATTCCTGGTTTTCGCCATCTATATTAGGTAATTTAGGATGGGAGTACAGAACCGAAAAAAGCGGCTATTTTTATTTAGGTGCTTCCTATCACAGACCATTTAGTGACACCTTTTATTCCTTTGTGGTTTATCCGGAAGCAAAGTTGCCAAAAGCGGAGTCACGATTAAATCTTCAGGGGAATTATTTAACACTCGATTTGAGGTACTTTTTTCATTCGGATCCTGCCAAAAGGAAGAAGAAAATCAATAAGTAACACTTTTTTTAATCTTCTTAAACCTGCATACTTTAAGGATTTGGAGTAAATTTGTTAACATTAACTTAACAATTGCCGGTCGAATCGTAGATACCTTTGCACCAGATAAAATCAAGATGAATCCTGAGAAGATAAAAATACTGTTGGTAGATGATGAGCCGGATATTCTTGAGTTTATGGAATATAATCTGAAGAAAGAGGGATTTCAAACACTTTGTGCCCGAAACGGGGAAGAGGCAGTAGAATTAGCAGTCAAGAACAAACCGGATCTCATTATTTTAGACATCATGATGCCGGTTCTGGATGGTATTGAAGCCTGCAGACTGATACGGAACAATTCAGAAACCAAGAACGTACTTATAGCTTTTCTGACTGCCCGCAATGAAGATTATTCGCAAATTGCAGGGTTTGATGTTGGCGCCGACGATTACATCAGTAAACCTATTAAGCCACGTGTATTAATCAGCCGGATTAAGGCTCTTCTACGACGATCCGGAACAGAATCGGGCAGTGAGGATTTTGTGAAAATCGGAAATATTGAAATAGACCGTGAGAAATACCGGGTGAGCAGTAATGGTCAGGATTTAACCTTTCCAAGAAAGGAATTTGAACTGCTTTCATTGCTCATTTCAAAACCAGGCAAAGTATTTACCCGCGAAGAAATTATGACCAAAGTATGGGGCGACGATATCATAGTTGGCGATCGTACCATTGATGTACATATCCGTAAGATCAGAGAGAAACTTGGTGATGAATCAATTAAAACCATCAAGGGAGTTGGTTATAAGTTTGATGCATAAACCAATATTTTTATTGGCTGCTTGACGATCTTTTCTTAACTTTGAAATCGGATTAATTTAACATAATACCTTGAATACGCACAAACCCCGTAGAATTGCTCTGAATACGGCCTTTTCCATATCGGTGGTTGCTGCAATTCTTATGGCAACTTTGCTGTGGTATTTGCAAATCGAGAAATGGTACCTCCTGGCGGTTATTACTCTTGTATTATTACTCATAACAACTTTTCTTTTTATCAATTATGCACTCGATAAATACTTTTATCAAAACATCAGAATAATCTACAAAAACATTCTGCAGTTAAAAAATGTACAGGGTAAATCCATAGGCAAAAAAATTGCTGATGAGCATGTGCTGCCGGAGATCAATAAAATTCTGATTGAATGGGAGCAGGGCAATAAAGATGAAGTTGTACATCTTAAAGAATTAGAATCGTTCCGTAAAGAATTTTTAGGAAATGTTTCACACGAATTAAAAACACCGATTTTCACTATTCAGGGTTACATTCACACATTGATCGATGGGGGAATTGAAGATCAGGAAATTAATATGCTCTATCTCCAGAAAGCCGGCAAGAGTATCGACAGATTAATTTCTATTGTTGATGACCTGGAATCTATTTCAAAACTAGAAGCAGGTGAGCTCATTCTGGAAAACAGAACATTTGACATTCATGAACTGGTTCTGGATGTGATGGAATCTCTTGAACTGAAAGCAAAAGAAAACAATATTACCTTGTCTTTAAAAGAAAAAGAAACCGGCAAAGTTTATGTTTATGCAGATAAAGACCGGATCAGACAGGTCTTGGTGAACCTGCTGGTCAATTCTATCAAGTATGGGAAAAGAGGCGGTGCAACTGAAGTTGATATTGATCAAAATGATGATGAAGTAGTTATTGAAGTGAAAGATAATGGCATTGGAATTGAAAAGCACCATCTGAGTCGCTTGTTTGAAAGATTTTATCGTGTTGATAAAAGCAGATCACGAGAACAAGGTGGTACCGGACTTGGACTGGCAATTGTCAAACACATTATGGAAGCGCACGGACAAAAGATTAATGTTGAAAGCACTCCTGGCATTGGAACTACTTTTACCTTTACATTAAAGAAAAGCAGATGATTGAAAAGCAGATGATTGAAATGATAGATTATAGATGATAAATGATAAATGATGGATGATAGGTGATTTGCCGGGGAGTAACTAAAGGCATTTTTTCAAAGTTACCAATCAATTTGCAATAAACAACTAAGAAAAATTATGAAATCCGATAAAAGAATATTGTATCTGGTAAGACATGCAAAATCGGGCAAAGGAACACCTGAGATTGCCGATATTGACCGAACGCTGAGTGATACCGGAGTGGAAGAAGCTTATGACATGGCAACCCGGTTATTTGATATGAAGGAAATTCCTCAGCTTATAATATCCAGTTCTGCCACAAGAGCCATTAGCACAGCTTTAATATTCCAAAGAGTATTACAGGTTCCATTCGAGCAGTTCAGGATCACTGAAGCCTTGTATGAGATGGACATAAACGATTTGTATGAGTTTGTTGCCGATCTCGATGATCGCTATCATTCCATTATGTTATTCGGGCACAATCCATCATTAACACTGTTTGCAGCGAAAATGGACCCATCTGTGATGCATATCCCAACAGCGGGAATTATTCGTTTCGATTTTGAAGTGGAAAAATGGAGACATAGCAGCTATATAAATGCAGATCAGCGGATCTTTATTGCTCCATAATACATTTACTAAAACAGATTCCTTTTTCCATAAACTTAAAGTTGAATACAATGTTAACTATATATTAAATTTAACTGGCAAAATCATTAGTAGGCATTTTTTGCCAATATTTACCGCAATTGAAACAAAATATACAAGTATGAATAAGGAACTTAAGAAAACCATTACAGCGGAATTGCAGGAATTGCTTGCGGGAGCTTTGGTAAAAAGAAACAGTAAAGCAGCCGGTGAAATCACCGATCACATCAAGGATGCTGCTCGTCATTTGGCCAGAAAGTTTGTGAAAAATCTTCCCGGAGCCACACATGCCAAAGTAAAAAAATCGACAGCTACCGATAAGAAACCTGTTGTTAAAGCTGCGGTGAAAGCAAAGAGGAAACCCAAAGGCGCTGTGAAGACTAAGGCGAAAGTTGCTGCTAAAGCTAAGGTTAAGACAGCACGTGGGGCAAAAAAGTCCTGATAATGTATGAAAAATAAGGAAATCCCATTAGTCAACCGGGAATTAAGCTGGTTGTCGTTTAATGAGCGGGTATTGCAGGAAGCTGCAGACCCGCTCGTTCCATTGCTGGAGCGACTTCGTTTTTTAGGTATTTACTCCAATAACAGAGATGAATTTTTCAGAGTCAGGGTGGCAACCGTAAAACGACTGACTAAAATGGATAAACACCTTCGCATTTTACAAGGTGAAAAACCGGTTGAATTGCTTGAAAATATTCAAAGAGTAATTCTGAAACAACAGGAGAAATTTGAAAAAATATTTCAGGGTATCCAAAAAGAATTACACCAGCATAAAATTCACATCATTGATGAAACTGAATTAAATGCTCCCCAGGGAAGGTTTGTAAGAGATTATTTTAAGTCGCATGTACAACCGGTTTTGTTTCCGGTAATACTTGGACCGGGAAATCCATTTCCTTATCTGAAAGATAAATCCATATATCTGATTATTCGCCTTCAAAAGAAAGGTAAAGAACCCAGATATGCTTTGATTGAAGTTCCTTCAAAACTAATTTCACGGTTCCTTTTATTGCCTTCCACTAAAAATGAAAATCATTTAATTTTACTGGAAGATGTGATCCGGTATAATCTGGATGACATCTTTGCTATTTTTGATTTCGACAAAATTGATTCCTATATCATAAAAATTACACGGGATGCTGAATTGGATCTCGACAATGATCTTAGTAAAAGCTTCCTCGAAAAAATAAGCAAATCCATTAAGAACCGGAAGAAAGGGCTGCCGGTACGATTGGCTTACGATGGTAAGCTGGCGAAAGATATGATGGAAATGCTTATTTCAAGAATGAAATTCAGGAAATTTGATAACCTCATTCCAGGCGGACGTATTCATAATTTCAAAGATTTTATTCGTTTCCCTGATATTGGGTCTCCGACATTAAAGTATCGTAAAAATAAACCTTTAGATCACCCTGCATTTAAAAATGCTGCTTCACTCTTTCCGGTAATTGCCAAAAAGGATGTATTGCTTTTCTTCCCTTATCAATCCTATCACTATATTTTGGATTTGCTTCGCGAGGCATCTATTGATCCCAAAGTGGAAAGTATAAAAATTACGCTTTACAGACTTGCTAATAATTCCATCATTGCAAATGCACTTATAAATGCATTAAAAAATGGAAAGTCGGTTACCGCAGTTGTGGAGTTGCAGGCTAGATTTGATGAAGAATCGAATATTTACTGGGCAAATCAGCTTCAGGAAGAAGGGGCTACTGTCATATTTGGTGTGCCGGGATTAAAAGTGCATTCCAAGTTATTTCTGATTACCCGAAAGGAAGGGAATCAGGTTACACGCTATGCGCATATTGGGACTGGAAATTTCAATGAGGAAACTGCTGGATTATATTCGGATATTAGTCTGCTGACTGTTGATCAGCGCATCACCGATGAGGTTGTAAAATTGTTTAATTTTTATGCCAATAATTATAAAATTGGTAGCTACAAACATTTATTGGTTGCACCATGGGATATGCGCAAACGTTATATCGCACTTATCAATAAGGAAATTGCCAACCACAGGGCCGGTAAACCTGCCTATATATGGCTTAAGCTAAATAGTCTGGTGGATGAGGAAATGATATCACGACTGTATGTAGCCAGCTCTGAAGGTGTACCTGTGAAATTAATCATCAGAGGTATTTGTTCTTTGGTGCCCGGAGTAAAGGGTTTAAGTGAAAATATTGAAGTGATCAGTATTGTGGACAAATTCCTGGAACACAGCAGAATTTTAATTTTCTGCAATGAAGGAGATGAGAAAATTTATCTGGCATCTGCCGATTGGATGAGCCGAAACCTGGATCATCGTTCTGAAGTAGCTGTGCCTGTATACGATAAAAGTCTGCAAAAGCAACTTAAAGATTTTATTCAATTGCAATTTAATGATAATTGTAAAGCCCGGTTGATAAATCAGCAACAGGATAATCAATATGTTAAGGCTAGCTCTAAAGTCAGGGTCAGATCACAGGATGAATTTTACAAATTGTTACTGAAAAAGTGACCACTATTCCTTATTTTTATACCCTGTAATCGTAACGGAATTGAATAATCGGGAAATACTACGTTTTGCTGCTGTCGACATTGGCTCCAATGCCATCCGTCTGCTTTTGTGTAACGTTTACGAAGGAGGGGAGGAGCCACTGTTTAAAAAAGCGGAATTAATTCGTTTCCCGCTCCGCCTGGGAGAAGATGCTTTTCTTAAAGGCTACATTGCTGATGACACCATCAGTAAGCTGGTTAAGGTAATGTGTGCCTTCCGCTCACTTATTGATGCTTATGATGTGATATCCTACCGTATTTGTGCCACATCGGCAATGCGCGAAGCTGCTAACAGAAAACAAGTCATTGACAGGGTATTTAAAGAATCGGGACTTACCATTGAAGTTATTGACGGACGTACCGAAGCAGAAGTTATTTATTCCAATCATATTGCTGAAAATCTTGAAAGCAATAATTCTTATCTCTATATTGATGTTGGTGGCGGAAGTACCGAACTAACCCTGTTTTCGAAAGGGAAATTTATTTCCAGTGGATCATACAATATTGGAACCATCAGAATGCTGCATGATAAAGTAACGCGTGATCAATGGCGCGACTTTAAAGATCATGTTCGTAAGCTTGCAGTTGGTAATCAACCCATGGTTGCCATTGGTTCCGGAGGGAACATCAATAAAATATTCAAACTTGCCAATCGCAAAGAAAATCAGGTGTTGTCATTTGCTAAACTAAAAGAGGTTTATGAGTATGTCAGCACATTCACACTCGAACAACGTATCACCGAGCTTAAACTTAATCCTGATCGAGCCGATGTTATATTGCCCGCATTTCGTGTTTTTATTGCAGTCATGAAAGCTGCTCAGATCGATGGTATCAGAGTGCCGCAGGTGGGACTTTCTGATGGTATTGTTCACCTTTTGTATGAACGTTACAAAAAGCAAATTTTAACCGGAGTTTTTTAATTGAATCCGATTCTTATTTTTAATAATCCTACTCAATTTTCTTAATTCAATGTTAAGTCAAAAATGTATCTATGTTAAACAGGTGTATTTTGTTTTTCTTTTATGTGTTAATCCCTTCTGAAGTAGCTGTAAATTAATTGTTTCCGGTTTAACAATGAATTAACCTGATTGTAACAATCAGTTAATTTGGTATGTATTTTTTTGCATCGTGAAAAGGTGCACAACATCGCCTTCAAACTTAACTAACCCACTACCTCATTTCAATGAAAAAATTTCTCTCACTTGCAGTACTTATTCTTTGCTTATCGGGAAAACTGCTTGCTCAAACAGGTTCCATCAGTGGCCGGATAATGGATGGAACAACCAAAACACCATTACCTGGTGCCAGTGTTGTAATTGATGGTACCACTCAAGGTGCTATGACAGATCTGGATGGTTTGTTTAAAATTACCGCAGTACAACCCGGAAAAGTTAATTTGAAAATCAGTTATGTTGGTTACGTTACTCAATTGCTTTCAGGAGTTGAAGTTACAGCAGGTAATGAAACCAAGATTGAATTAAAACTTATAGAAAATGTTAGTCAGTTGCAAGGTGCTGATGTAGTTGCGCAAAGAAGTACGCATACAGAAAATGCAGTGATGATGGAAGTAAAGCAAAGTGAACAAATTATAAGTGGTGTTTCGAGTCAGCAAATTGGACGATCGCAAGACCGTACTGCTAGTGAAGTGATACGACGGATACCCGGAGTTACATTAATGGAAAATGGATTTGTGATGATCCGCGGGTTGAATGAACGTTACAACACTGTTTTGCTGAATGGTATAATTGCACCCAGTATGGAAGCCGACAAAAAAGCATTTGCGCTGGATGTTATTCCTGCCGGAATGCTCGATCGTTTAATGATATATAAAACGGGGTCTCCGGAACTTCCGGGTGAGTTTGCCGGAGGTGTCATTAAAGTGGTTACCAAAAATGTTTCTGAAGAAGATGAGTTTACTGTTGGTTATACCAGTGGTGTGAAAGCCAATACCACCTTCAACGATTTTTATCAGGCACCAAAGGGGAATTCAGATTGGTTGGGAAAGGATGATGGAACCAGAAGTTTGCCCGGAAGTTTTCCTACCAGTTTGTATGATGTTAAAGATCCTGGTCAGTTAGCTGATTTAGGAAAGAAATTGCCGAATGCATGGACTTCAGCAAAAATTCAGGCAGCTCCCGATCAAAGATTCAGTGCTTCCTTGATAAAGAATTTAAAGTTTGGCAAAATGAAAGCTGCGAATATCACTGCATTACAGTATGGCATGACTTTCGATTCTTATGAAGCACAAAATCTTGGTTTCAATTCATATGATCTGAATACGCAACAAAGCGATACTATTTACGATTATAATGACCGCATGTATCGTGAGAATGTTAGATTGTCATTATTACACAACTGGACATTCCTGGTATCACCGGCAACTAAAATTGAATTCCGGAATTTCTTTAATCAGCAAGGTTCCAACCAATCTATTTTGAGAACAGGTTCTAACTTTGAAGAAGGAAGTCTTGTTAAGAGTTATGCTTACCGTTATCAGGAGCGTACTGTTTACAGCGGACAGTTACATGGCTCACATGAAATTAATGCCAATAGAACCAAAATCGACTGGACAGCAGCTTATTCCTATTCACATTCGGCAGAACCTGATTTCAGAAGAATCAGAACAAAGAAAGACATCGGTGCAGCAGCAGACAGTATCCCTTATCAGGTTGTAATTGCTCCTTCAGCTTCAACTATTGATGCCGGAAGATTTTATTCCGACCTCACTGAAAATACCGGTAGTGGGGCACTTGATTTTGAACATGCTTTAAAATCGAATGCTGATTTATTGATACCTAAATTCAGAGCCGGTGTTTATGTGGAATCAAAACAGCGTGAATTCAGTGCCCGTTGGATGTCATATAAACAATCGAAAATCACAGGTTTCGACAATTCGCTTCTTTATTTGCCACTCGATCAGATTTTCGCTCCTGAGAACATTAATGATTCCACAGGATTTAAATTGGAAGAAGGAACTAATCCAAGTGATAAATATAGTGCATACAATTCGCTTACTGCAGGTTATGCAGCTTTATCGTGGCCGATCACTGAGAAATTCAATGTTTCCGGTGGTGTAAGAATTGAGCATAATATTCAACAATTAGAAAGTCGTTCATATTCCAACGCAAAAATTACAGTCGATAATACCATCACTAGTATATTACCTTCCATAAATCTCTCTTACAATTTTACTGAGAAAATGCTGGTTCGTGTAGCTTATGCACAATCTGTTAATCGACCTGAATTCAGGGAACTGGCACCATTTGCATATTATGATTTTACATTTAACAATGTGTTAAGTGGTAATAGCGAATTAAAGACACCAACCATTCAGAATTTCGATCTAAGATGGGAACTATATCCATCGAACAGTGAAATGATATCAATTGGTGCTTTCTACAAAGATTTTCACAATCCGATTGAAATGTTTTTTGTTCCCGGTTCTGGTTCCGGTGGGACAAGAAACTTCACATACAACAATGCTGATAATGCTACGAGTTTAGGTTTTGAAATTGAAGTTAAGAAGTATTTTATTTCATTTTTTGATACCACAGGAAAAGATCAGGGATTGTTCATTCGTCGTTTTGTTAGTCGTTTAGGTTTAAGTGCCAATGCAGCCTGGATTGTTAGTGAAGTAAAATTGGGTGATAAAGCTGTTGGACAGAGTGAAAACAGACCGATGATGGGGCAATCACCATACATTTTTAATGTTGGACTATTTTTCTCGAATGTAGAAAAGAAATTCCAGGTTACTGCTTTGTATAATACCATAGGGAAGCGAATTTTTGCAGTGGGCACTTATGGAACTCCCGATATA
>Ga0154020_10009566_pt1 | contig 11147 bp, 7 predicted proteins | sample Klosneuvirus_201_FD_109709 | JGI IMG/M metagenome (GOLD analysis project Ga0154020, IMG submission 109709) | Active sludge microbial communities from wastewater, Klosterneuburg, Austria - Klosneuvirus_20160825_MG | ecosystem: Engineered > WWTP > Aerobic digester > Activated sludge | place...
TAGGTTTTAAAAACTCTTCGAAGGAAACAATCACAGGAAGTAGACGCGGGAAGTAAACAAACCCTTGTCCCTGTGGCGGCGTTCAACCTGCTGAAAACGGCGGTGACGAACGTGCTGTTCCCACCGAGTGCTTGATGTTTGGCACGCAATCTATAATCAGCCAAATCGACTCTGTAAAATACGATTTGGCTGGATATACAGACTTGTCCGGGGAGAGACGCTGATTCTATAATCAGCCAAATCGACTCTGTAAAATGCGATTTGGCTGGATATAAATCTGATGGCTGCTGACGTAATCGGACGGGATGACGAGAAAACTGAGCTGGATCGGCTGCTGGCGTCGGCCAGTGCGGAGTTGCTTGTTGTCTATGGACGGCGACGCATCGGCAAGACGTTTCTGATCCGGCAGCACCTGAAATCTCAATTGGTTTTCGAACTTGCGGGGCTGCACGACGAGAGCCTCCCACGGCAACTGGAAAACTTCGCGATTCAGTTGAAAGCGCACTGCGGCAAGTCGATTGAGATCCCGACGTCGTGGCTTCAGGCGTTTGAACAGCTCAAAGCGTGGCTGTCGAAGACCAAAGCGAAAAGGAAGCGAGTTCTGTTCTTTGACGAATTCCCCTGGCTCGCCAGTCGAAGATCTGGATTTCTGTCGGCCTTTGAGGCGTTCTGGAACACGTTTGCAAGTCGGGATGTTTCGCTGGTTTGTGTCATTTGTGGTTCCGCAGCGTCATGGATGATTCAAAAGGTGATCAATTCGAAGGGCGGGCTGCATAATCGGGCGACCTCGCAGATTCGATTGAAGCCATTCACCCTGGCGGAAACAAGGCGTTATCTCCTGTCGCGAAAGATTGACCTGCCGGATTTCCAGATTGCTCAACTCTACATGACGATCGGCGGCGTTCCCCATTACCTGCAGCGATTGGAACCAGGGCAGTCGGCCGCGCAGCAGATTGACAGACTCTGTTTTCAGAAAGACGGATTGCTGGCCGGGGAGTTTTCAAATCTTTATCGCGCACTATTTGAGAACTCCGATCAGCACGAAGCGATCGTTCGGGCGCTGGCAAAGAAGCGTGTGGGAATCAATCGGACGGAACTGGCCGAAGCTGCGGGCCTGCCGAGTGGAGGTACGCTGACGAAAGTCCTAAGCGAACTTGCAGAATCCGGATTTATCCGTGAAATGCCATCCCACAATGCCGCTCGCAAAAACAGCATCTGGCGGCTGACGGACGAGTATTCATTGTTCTACCTGACGTGGATCGAACCCAATCGAATGACAGGAAAAAATGTCTGGCTTACAAAATCGAGCGGACAGAAATGGAAAAGCTGGTGCGGCTATGCATTTGAGAATCTCTGTTTATTCCACGTTCTACAGATCAAACAGGCACTGGGAATCTCCGGAGTCCTGTCCGAAGAGGCGGCGTGGCAATTCACGTCGGATTCGTCAGGCGACAAGGGGGCTCAGATTGATTTGCTGATCGATCGCAATGATCAGTCCATCAACATTTGCGAAATGAAATTCACGGAAAGCCCCTTCGTGATTGATAAACGCTACGCAAGCGAATTGCAGAACAAGCTCGCGGTTTTTCGGCAGCGAACTCATACTGGTAAAGCCCTGTTCCTGACGATGGTGACCGCTCAGGGTGTCAAGGCGAACAGCCATTCTCAGGCGTTGGTCACCAACGAGGTGAAACTGGCTCCGTTGTTTGCGGACTAGTTTTGTCCCGAAGATCATTTCTCCCGGATTGAACTGCGTGGCTGAGCGTGCGATGTCCTTCAGGAAATCTATATCCAGCCAAATCGACTCTGGAAAAGCCGATTTGGCTGGATATAGAATCTGAGAACGGCCCCAGTCAGATTGCTCTGAGACTGTGGTTTTTGGCGATGGAGTTGTGTTAGTGTTGCCTTTCGCTCTGCGAAAGTGGCGGGTTCTTCGGGGAGTGACAACGGCACTGGAGGAGCTCGTTTCGTTCGCGGAGCGAACCACGACTATGGCTTCAATCACTCATCGTACTTCAGCAAGAACTGAGGGTTGAAAGCCGAATTGGTCGAGGATCAGTTGAAGCTTCCGCTGCAATTCGATGTTCTGGGGCAGGCCCGCGAAGAGGTTCATTGGATCATCTTCATTCAGCCATTGGTTTCGACTGCACAGACCAAATTCGCCGTCACGCAGGAAGGCGGTGAACGACGTGCCATCCAGCTTTTCCGTGATGAAAAACGTCTGGCCTCAGATTGAACAACGACGATGGCATTCGCCGTCGGTCTGACCTGTGAACGCCGGACATCGTCACAGCAGCAGCGAACGTTCTGAACTTTTCTTGTCGCCGAGGACGTCACCAAATGTTCCGGCGTGGTAGAGGAACCAGTCGCTGCCGCTTTGGCCAAAGAGCTGATCGGTGGCGTTGTCGTTGTGGATCGTCGAGGAGTTCAGCAGCGTCGATCCGTTCAGTCCGCCACCGAGGGCACCGCGGAGATGATCGGTGCGAGTGTTGTACGACGCATCGGTTCGCTTCCAGTCGTTCAGGATCGATGCAAGAGCCAGCAGATTGTTATCGAAATCCGTCGCTGCACCGATGAGGACGTCGTCGCCGGAACCGCCACGCAGGAGGTCCGCGCCGAGGCCGCCGATCAGGACTTCGCGACCGGAGCCGCCCAACAGGGAATCATTCCCCTGACCGCCCACAAGTACGTTGGCACCGCAGCTGCCCGTAGCGTCAATCGTGTCGTCGCCGTCACCGCCAAATATGGAGGCATCGGCTGTGACCTGGATGGTCTTTTTACCGATTTTGGCCGTTGCGAGTTGTACCGAATCCGCGCCGGCTTGCGCGTAAACGACGATCTGTGACGGGGCCGCAAACGTCCCCACAACGGTGCCGTTGATCGTTACGGTCAGATTTCCGGACGTGCTGGCTGGTTTGACGTTGATGGTGTCGTTTCCTGTCGTCCCGCCGATGACCAGAACCCCGGCCTGCAAAACAACCGCGTCAATGCCAATGAGATGATTGACGATCGACGAGTCCGAGCCGTCCTTATCGGTCGCTGTGGCCTGAATCGTGAACTGTCCGCTCAATGCGAACGTATGCTCCAGCGTCAGTCCCGCGCTTGTTCCGGCCTGCGTTGTGAACGTGCCATCGCCCCAGGAGACATGGTAGATGAAGGTTCCGTTCTGATCGGGAACCGCCACGTCGGACGCGGCAATCGTGAATGGGCGTGATTGACCGCGAACGCCGGATGCAGGCCCGGAAAATGCGACGTTCGGTGCCACGTTGCTCACAGTCACCGTCGCGGTATCCAGGCCGATACCGCCGTTTCCATCGCTCACCGTGAGAGTCACAACGAAGACTCCGTTGTCAGCGTAAGCGTGCGACGCCAGTGGACCAGTCGTCGTCTGGCCATCGCCGAAGTCCCAGCTGTACGTCAGCGAATCGCCATCGACGTCGCCTGATCCGAGGCCATCGAACTGCACGGTCGATGTTTCTTCCGTGACGTGGTCAAAGCCCGCATCAGCAATCGGGTTGTCATTCACGCTGGCAACCGTCACTGACACCGTTGCCGTATCCGATCCGCCGTTTCCGTCGCTGATGGAGTACGTAAAGCTGTCAGAGCCGTGGTAGTTCGGAATCGGAATGTAACTGACCGTGCCATTGACGTTCAAAGTCACAGCCCCGTGTGCTCCCTGAGTCACGGCGGTGACCGTGATGACATCGCCGTCAGGATCAGTGTCATTTGCCAGCACTGTCACGATCGCTGAGTTGTCCTCATTCAGACTCAGCGAATCATCGACAGCATCCGGTGCCCGGTTGGTGACTTTGAACGCGCGGACAAAGTTACGGGCGCTCAACAGAAGATGGTCGCCGCCCCAGGCCATTTCCATGACGGCGGACGAGCCGGAAACCTGATTCTGATAATTCCAGACTTCCAGTCCGGTCGCGAGATCAATGGCGTGAACTTTCGCAGTGCTGGAAAGCACCGACTGCACGAACACCTGATTCTGAGTGAGCACGATCTCACCGGTCAGAGTACTCGGAGCCTGCCATGTTCGGATCAGACTGCCGTCAGATTCGTTCAGCAGGTAGAGCGTGTTGCCAGCTGTGACGGCGACGATCCCGTTTCCAACGGCTTTGGCACCGGAGGTAACCGGCGTGTTGAATGTCCACTGAACCGTGTGCGTGTTTCCATCGACGGCATAGACCGCATAGCGTGTCGCTCCGTTGATGTAGCCACTGCCCTGGTAGAACACGAGGCCGCTGGAAGAGACCATCGGCGAAGTGGCTGAATAGCCGTCCGGATGGGTGATGTTGGCCAGTTTCAGTCCGTTGGAGCGGCGGTAGACTTCGTTGTTAAAGGCGTAGGCATATTGGTCATCGAGCGCCGCGAACGGCGGATCGTAAGCTGCGCCGCGTCCCACAAACCATTGCTTCGTTAGAGTCGATGCGGTGTAGGCGCTGATGCCTCCGTAGTAGCCGTCTTCGACAACCAGCTGATTGTCCATGATCACGGGGCGTTCATTGGATCCCCATTGAGCCGCGTACCGCTGTTCAAGAATCGTGTTGCCCGTCAACGCGTCTAGTCCGTAAATCCGTGGCAAATCCGCGTCCGTCCCGCCTGAGATTCCTGAATGGCCGGCTAGGTTGATGTACACAATCCCATTCGCGACAGACGGTTCACCGACGCCTTCGAACGAGTTCCCCTGAAACGTCCGATGCCAGTCCTGCGCGCCAGTTTCCAGATCGTACGCAAAGACGTGGTAAGTGCCGTTGAAGGCGTACCCTTCCAGGTCCGTTCTGTAGACATGCGTGGCGTCAATCGCAACCGCTCGTTCCGACCATGAACCGGTTCCTGTCTGCGTGTAGTTCAGCGGCTGATCCCAAATCAGCGACAGGACTGATGCGTCAAAGGTCACCGGCTGATAGCTGTCATGCCCCGCCTCACCACCTCGCTGAGTCCACACATCAGCCGTGAGCAGAATCCGCGTTTCCATGACTTCGGCCTGATACCGCCGTTGTTCGGCGGGACGACGTCGAGCACGGCGACCGTTTGACAGAAAAGAGGAAATCGACTTCACAAGGCGGCTCAGCATCAGCTAACTCCTTACCGACGTAAAGTTGGGTGGCGACAAACGGCTTTCCATTCACCTCCCAACTGCGACATGCGGACGGTGAACGGATCTCTGAATCGAGCGAACGTGAACGCGCGGGACTGTAGCGAATCGGCATCAGGCCGCAATGTCATTAACCAAAATCCTACTTCTGCCCGGGAACCGCAGGTTTGGGCCAGAGTAGAACAATTGTCTCAACCGTTCCGGGGTTAGGTGATGCGAAACCGATTAACGGAACAATTGGGACAATTGTTCTACATTGTGAACGCGGCCAGCACTTCGAAATGATTCGTGAATGGGAACATGTCGAAGGGCTGCAGGTATTCGATGTGATAATCGGGGGACAGTAGATGGGCGTCTCGATGCAGTGTTTTGGCGTTGCAGCTGGAGTAGACAATGAGCCGGGGTTTCAGTGATTGAATCAGTGTCACACTGGCTGCGTCCAGGCCGCGACGGGGGGGGTTGCAGATGACGGTGTCGAAGTTATGTGTTGCGAGTTCAGTGGCGGTGAATTCCTCGAGGCTGCGGCACAGGAACTGGGCGTTGGCGTGGTTATTATGCTCGCGCTGGAGAATGGTGTCCTTGTTCCGAGGCTCCTGCCTCCCTGGCTGCAGTGTGGAGGCAGGAGCCTCCGGGGCAGTGCGTTCCAGGGCTGGAGCCCTGGAACGAGGATCAGCGGCCTCCTGTGCACATGCGATCGCGTTCGCTGAAATGTCTATGCCGAGGACGGAGCGGGCCTGCGAAGCGGCGGTCAGTGAAAACGCCCCCGCGCCGCAGTAGAGATCGAGGATACTGTCCGCCGAGTGGTCCTGTAGCAGCCTGCCAGTAGCGGCGTACAGCGAGGTCGCGACTTCGTAATTTGTCTGCAGAAAACTCTGCGGCCCGAACAGCAACTCTGTGTTGCCGAAACGAATGGGCAGCATCGCCTGTTCGGAGATCACGATCTCATCCGGCCCGGCAACCGTGGACGACCGCACGGGCTGGAGGTTGATCGACAGGACGGCGATGGACTGTTTATCCGCGTCCGTCATCTTTCGCCACAGACTGCGAATCCGATCGATGGATTCTCGGGACCGCAGCACAAACTGCACCATCAATTGCTTGTGCGTTGGCGAACAGGTCAGGACCACAAATTTCAGTTCGCCGCTGTCCGTGGTCATGTCGTACGGTTTGAGTCGCACTTCACGAATGATCGCAGGCAATCGCGTTGTGAATTCATTGATGAGTGCATGATGCAGCGGGCAGTCATTCACAGCGACGGTGTTCTGCTGATCGTCGTAGAATCCGATCGTTGGCAGCTCAATACTTCCAGTGACCGCCAGCTTCGCTCGAATCCGACTGCCGCCCACTTCGCTGCATTCGACGAAGGGGTGGATCGGAGTTTCTGGAAAGAGCTGCGTCAGAACATCCCGCTTTCGCTGCAGCGATTCGCTGTAACTCAAATCCAGCAAACTGCAGGAGCGGCAGCCATGAGATATGAAGTGGTCGCAGTGCATTGGGCTATCGATGCCTGTCCCCACTGGCCTCGTGCCAGTGGTTCATTGGTTTTGCCACTACGAAAGTGACGGAGTAAGTCGAAGATCCCCACCGGCTTCATGCCCAATGACGTGGACTTAAGCTCTCCACCCGACCCCGTGTCGGTGGCTCGTGGGTTTGACAACGATACCAATGCAATGCATATCGAGTTCTCAAACCTGCGGTCCACCGGCGTAAAGCCGGATGGGGGCCGACGTACGGAAAGGCGGTGTTTTGTAGTTTTCAAACCTGAAGACCACCGGCGTGAAGCCGGTGGGGCTTGTCATTGCTTTCAGTACCAGTACCTGCCCCGTCAGGTGCATCTTGTTCGAATCAATCGACATCATTGAGTCTCTTTGCGGACTGACCGCTTGATCTCGGCGACATCGATATTCAGAAACTCACGCAGGAGATCATCATCGACAGGAAGCGGAGTGTTCTCAAGCTGGGACGTTGCCGCATTCGATTTCTGATCACTTTTTTCGGCCGACATCCAGCCGCTGTGACCTGCGATGAGCTGGTTCCAGAATGTTTCACTGTCGATGTGCTGCGCCCGACGTCTGTCAGCCGCCTTCTGCAGTCGATGGTCGCTGGATACGACGAGCACCTGTCGAGGGCTGCTGTGACTGGTGAGCATCGATTCAATTTCTGTGTCAGCGTCCATCCCATTTTGAGAAAATAGAACGCTGATCGGAGAGGCAAATTCCTGCTGTGGCTCGCCGGACGAATTCTGTCCCGAGTCGAATACGACGACAGCGTCGGCGGCGATATTGGAGTCCATGAGATTGGACAGTTGTTTGAGCAGTCGAATTCGGCTGCGCTCAAGATCACCTGGGCCATACCTGCTGCGACCAAGGCCAGCCGCATGCATCAGGTTGTAGCCATCAATGATCAGGAACGTACGAGCCATGAACCGTCTCTCTGCAAAACGGATCGGACTGACACTCTGTAGGGCCGTTTTCCGTTTGCATGAGTATACAACCATTTCCTTATCGTCCATGCTGGAATGATGGACCAAATGACGGCTAGAGCAGGTTCACCTTGAAAAGGAGAGTTTCACGATGGCGCGAACGCCCCCCTCATCCGGCCTGTCGGCCACCTTCTCCCCCGATTTCGGGGGAGAAGGGAATTAAGGCGAGCGGAAGAAACAGGATTACCAGAGATATCACGTCGCCCAGGGAATCCGACCTGAGACAGGTCGGACTACGTAGGCAGATCTGTCCTCAGATCGGCTTCCTTTGGCGTGCTTCAGTCGCACGGGTCCGACCGACCCAAAGACTTGCCGATGGTAAATCCTTGCCTGCCGCTCGCCTAAGGGAAACTCCATCTCTTTTTGAACCGGGTTTACTTTCCTTTCTTCAGGTATTCGGCCAGCGACACTTCGCCGTCGCCGTTGGCATCGAGTGCTTTGTTCTTCGACATTTCTTTCCCGGTCAGCACGCCGTCTTCGTTTGTATCGAGTGCCGTGAATTCCTCTTCGAGTGAATTGCTGTCGGATTTTGGACTGGGTTTATCGGAATCAGCGGGCTCGTCTTCCTTTGCTGGTTTTTTCTTTTTGGGCTCGTCTTCTGCTTTCTTCAGGATCAATCCTCGTTCAGCCGGTTCGAAGCCTTCAAACCACATTGTCTCTTCGTCGTACTCAGCCTTTCGAAAGCGAGCCTGCATCGTGACGTGCTCCTTCGCGTTCTTCATGTTCGCTCCACGAAAATTGGCCCCCGTGAAGTCGGCCTTGTAGATGTCGGCCATCCCCTTGACCTTTGAAAAATTGGCTCCCGCCAGCTTTCCGTTGTTTAGATCCACGTTGGTGAGATCTGTGCCGGAGAAATTCACTTTGGCAAGCGTCGCATAGAAGAATTGGGGATGATCGAAAGTCGCAAAGCGAAAATCGGAACCTGTCAGATCAGCCTTCTTGAAGTCAGTGCCATTCACATTGGCACCCTGAAAATTGCAGTTCTTGAGTGAGCATCCGTCGAACTTTGTATAGGTCAGATTGCAGTTTTCGAAATTGGTGTTGTCGAGATTCTTGCCGGAGTAAACCTTGTTCGACAGATCCTGATCGGAATGGTCGTTCTTGTAGGTGACTTCCTTTTCTTTTTCGCTTCCGTCGGTTTCATCCGCAGGGGCAAAACCAGTCAGACACAACGCTGACGCGAGAACAATCAGGCAGGGCAGGGGACTTCTCATGAAACTCACTCCATCAGGGGGGAATAGAACCGCCGGTTTGGCGGCGTAAAGTTGCAAACACGCTACTGGCCCGAGAATCGCTGTTGTTCGCAGACGACACGAAATCCGATCCCGCGGTGTCGATACTCAGGGTCCGCACTTCGTCGCGCGGCGGATCGAGTCTGTTGAACATCGGTGTTGTAGGAACCACCTCGAAATATCTTTTTAGTGCCGCGAATCGAACCACTGGGGTTTGTTGCCGTTTTCGCCGCTCCGGCTGTTTCCGCAAGGTCCGAGAATTCCTCAAGAAGGAGGATCAATTCATCCTGCGACGCCGGGGTCCGACCTGCCAGCAAGCCATCCCAGAGTCCGCGAACCTGGATTCCGTCCCAGTCGTTGCACCATTCGGCGACGTTGCCGTGCATGTCGCAAAGGCCAAATGCGTTTGGTGGATAGCTCCCGACTGTTCGCGTTCTTTCCAGGGCCGCAGAGGGTTTGGATTTCCAGTACGGTTTGTCCGACCGGATATTGGCCTGACTGCCATCGATCAGATCGCCCACATTGAAAGCGGTCATGTTGTTGGCTCGGCAGGCGAATTCCCATTCGGCTTCCGTGGGAAGTCGATAGACTCGTCCGGCCATTCGTTCGTCCGAGAGACTGCTGAGTCTCGCGCAAAAATCGACGGCGTCGCGCCACGCAACCTGTTCAACAGGAAATCGTTTGGGATTCAATTTCCGGACGGACTCCGCACCGTCGCCACTTGCAGAATAGTAACTGGGGTTGTTCTCCATGACGGTCTGATAGTCCTGCTGCGTCACTTCGTAAACGCCCATCAGCATTTTCTTCGTCATCATTGTCGGATACGGTTTTTCGTCCTCATGCCGCTGATACTCGCTCAGCGGTGAACCCATCACGAAGCAGCCTCTCGGCAGCAGAACCAGCGGCATACCGATGGAGTTCGAAATCACATCGCCAGGCTGTGCCGCACGCTTGAGTTTGATGGAGGAACTTGGTTTAACGAGGACCATGGCAAAGACGCCAACGACATCCTGACCGATGATGCGAACGGGAGTCTGGTGCTGAGAGGCGCTGACTTCCTTCGCGAGCACGGGCACTTCTGAGAGCAGATGTCGATAGAGTTCGTCGGAATCAACAATTTGATTTTTGTCAAAGTCCGCACAGCCCTGAAGTCCGCGCGCCAGGCTGGTGGTGAACACGCCATGTCCTGTTTCACGATTTTCGACAGAAACTTGATTTGCGCGACAAGCAGAAAAGGTGATCTGACCCTGGGCAAATTCAAATTCAGAACCAAAGTCTTTGGGGGTCTTAGCGGTTTCAGCGAAACCATTCGAAGCACCGGAATGACAGCAATCCAGAATCAACACTTTCTGAGCAGCCCTGCACGACTGCATGAACTGGCGCAGGTCGTCGATCTTTACCGCAGTCTGTGTGGCGGCCGCGCCATTCATGTCAATGGGACAAAGGTAGCCCGAGTTATCAATCAACGCTCCGTGTCCTGCGTAAAGCACGACAACAGAATCGCCCGACCTTGCTTTTTTCAGCACCTCTGCCAATCGCTGGATGATGTTGATTCCCGTGGGCCGCAGTCTTGCATCTTTCGCTTTGTCTGTCATCACGACAATCCGATCGTCGTCGTAGCCACCGTGTTCTCGAAGGACGGCAGCCGTTAGTTCGACATCCGCCACACAGCACTGCAGTTTACCAATGTGCTCGTAGTCATCAATGCCGATCAGTACGGCCCAGCGTTCGCCGGTATTCAGCTGCTTCTGCAGAGACTTGTCGTAGTCTGACGATTCGCGTGCGGACGAACTTGTCGAATTGCCGGTCGCAGGCGGCTGCGCTCGCACTGTGAGTGGCAGGCAGCAGAAAGTGATCAGCGAGAGAACGACCGACAAGTTTGGATGTGCAAAGTGCAACATAGAAACTACTTTCAGCAGGCCCACACGGGCGGCGCTAAGGCGAGCGGAAGAAACAGAATTACCAGAGATATCGCGTCGCCCAGGGAATCCGACCTGAGACAGGTCGGACTACGCAGGCAGATCTGTCCTCAGATCTGCTTCCTTTGGCGTGGTTCAGTCGCACGGGTCCGACCGACCCGAAGACTCGCCGATGGTAAATCCTTGCCTGCCGCTCGCCTAAGCATCGAGCGGATTAATATTGCGGATCAGCCAGTCAGTCCAATCTCGGTGGTGCCGGCAGTCGAGGCGATTCTGTCGGTGCGGCCGGCGGAGGCGTGACGTCATCGTCATCCGTGCCTGTCGGTTTCTTTGCTTCGCGGTCGAGCTTTTCCCATGCCTCCTTGACAAGTTTCTGTAGAGGCGAAGGCTCGGCTTCCGTAGATTCCGCCGCA
>Ga0154020_10009568_pt1 | contig 11147 bp, 12 predicted proteins | sample Klosneuvirus_201_FD_109709 | JGI IMG/M metagenome (GOLD analysis project Ga0154020, IMG submission 109709) | Active sludge microbial communities from wastewater, Klosterneuburg, Austria - Klosneuvirus_20160825_MG | ecosystem: Engineered > WWTP > Aerobic digester > Activated sludge | place...
AACTCATCCCCTCATCATTGACTTTGGTTTAATAGCCCAAAAGAAGAAGGCGACAGTGAAGGCGCAGCTGCTTACGGATCAAGAGAAGAGGGTGGCTCAAGCCCGTGAGAACGACGTGGCTGAGGTGGAGCACGCTTCTGATGAGTCCTCCTCCGACGAGGACTCAGATGGCGATGATGATGACGAAGATGATGACGATGAGGTTGTCATCTCTGTTGCCGGCATCTTGCCCTTGGCAGGGAAGGTGTTTTTGTCGCTCCCAGATGGACGTCGAGTCCGCTTGATTGACGGCTCCAGATCCTATCCATTCGCGACCGCCGTCTCCCAGCGCGAGGTAGTCTGGTTCGTCAGAAAATCCGTCGATGCTGAGCGCAAGGCGAAGGCACAAACCTTTATTATCTTGCTAAAATGATTCCAATGTCCTCTCATTGGTTCATTCTCCCTGCGCAATTCTGTGTTATTTGACAGCCAAATAACATTCCCTCTTGTTTTAGGTCGTGAAGATCCACGGCGAGTACTACATTGTGGTGACTGAGATCCCGACAGCGGTTGATGTCGGCTTCGTGCGTAACTGGTTGAAGCAGGCTCGCTCATTTGATTTGGTTGAGTACCACCAGTTTGCTACGGAGATATTGTACCCTTTTCATGTACATCGCCCCGGTCCTCTGTTTACCTCACCCTCTCGAAATAGCACCGCCTTCCGCATTGACCGAAAAATCGTCAACATCCAGCAACCTATGGAGACGATCTACAACGCGGATGAGATGCTCGTGGGCATGGTATTTTCTCGGGTTCAGATGGTCACGAAAATCCCTGAGATCCAGCTCCAGTCCTCTTCCGCAGCTTCCATTGCGCCAGGTTCTCGTGCTGTCTCCGTCAACAAGGCCTCTGTTCCTCCTTCGATGACGCTGGACTCATTTCCACCAACAACTTCCTTCGCTGTACCAAGCCCTATGTACTCGGCAATGTACCCTTTTCCAATGCCGTTCTACCACCCGTCGCAGCAAATGACCGCGAGTCCGACACCAACCCAAGGGGTCAATTCGAATTCGCAGCTTCTGCAAATCATCGCGGAAGCCATGAAGGTTCAACAGGCGGTCAATCCGCCCCCGACTGCGACAACTCAAGTCACTGTTGCCACCCCTACAGCGGCCGCGGCATCAGCTCCTCAAGCTCCAGTAGCTGCCCTCAACGCCAACCGCAAAAGGCGACGTTCCAAGGAGCTTGTGCCCGAGGGTTCGGCCAAGGCTCGCAAATTGGATGATGATCCCGACGCTGAAGACGCCGACCGCAACCACCAGCAGTCCGACAGCAGCTCCGAAGAGGCGGATGAGGCAGACAGTCCAGTCATGGAATCCACACCCCTCTAATCCCATTACGATCTCGTGTTTCCTAATGATACCTATTGTCCGAGGCGGCTTTTAAATTAATACATGATATTCAATTACTTTCTGTCTCGAATAATCGACTCATTCTTGTCAGAACCGCTCCCAACATACCGTCAGAATCGTAGATTATGAAGCTCGAATGATCCCTGATCAATCACTCGTTGCTCCAGCAAATGAAAAAAGCCCCGCAAATTGCATTGCGGACTCCGAAGCGAGATGTTGATTGTGTTTTTTTATGTTGGGTGCGTCTCAGCCTTCTTGTGATTACACGCCAAAGTTCTCCATTTGCCAGTGGCGTTCATTCATCACGAGCATTGACTTAAGCATGCCTTGCTCCTTCAGCTCGTCTAACACGGACTCAATCATAACCTTGTCGATTTCTTTCTTTCGAATGAGCGCTTCTACCATCTCGACGCTCTATCACCAAGAAAAATGAGAGTGCTAAGGAGTACGGAACGACTGCAATAAACTGGACGCACAAAACACGGGAGCGGCTTGTCATCTAAGTATTTCAGAAAAAGAGCCATGACAAGATTGAGTGCTCTGGGTCGGTCTGTCATTTTTGTGGCAGACGACCCGATCGGGCTCGTAGACAAACTGGCAGCGAGCTGAGGAGTTAGAGGGGGAACTGGGCTCGCAGGATTGGATGTAGGAGGAGTCCGCCCAATTTCCATGGAATCCAAAGTCATCTGAGTTGGTTCGAGAGGTCCCGGGGTTTCGTGTCGTGCAAATGTCTTCTTGGGCGTCAGATGCGGCATCAAAATATGGTTTGATTTCTTGAGGTACTCTCGTGTAGGTGTTGCGGTCGCAGGGTTGACAGCCTCGCCTCCTCGATGCTCAGAGAGTGTTCTTGACGATATCGGAGTGCTCGTTGAAAGGGCGGCTCTATTTTTCTCGATTTGAATTAGATTCTCGCTGACTCTCTTTTGGACTGCTCGCGCCTTTCCAACGATTCGCTTCGTCTGGTCGACCAACTCGCGGACTCGAAATGGACTGGCAGCTACCGTGACTGACAATGAGAGTTTCTCAGAACTAAATTGTCTTCCCTGGTGTCTCGCGGCCTCGAAACGCTCAATGTTGTTGCGGGCAGGAGAGAACGATTCTCCACTGTCAAGTGCTCGAGGCGCCACTGTCATTTCTTCGTTTGCTGAGGAATTCACCTTGAAAAATGTGATCTCTTGCTCGGCAATTGTAGGCAAGATGGGCGATTGATGCGACATCGTTTCTTGAAACTTGAAGCTTATCGGAGAGGACAAAATCGGCGTGGAAGACTCACTCTGCGGCGAGTCGAACGCTTGCATACGAGGCACTTTGTTGATAGGTGAGATCATTGGAGTCGATGGGAAGGAGGACGGCCTCGGTGTCGAAGAATAAGGAGTCAGCGAGCTCCTGCTTGATTTCTTCACAGCGCTCGGGCTGAGGAAGTCGGTGGTCTTGACTGGTGAGGTCAGCGTGGGACTCTCTGAGTCGGAACCGAAGCTCGTTGACCACGAGTGCATTTTGCATTCTTTCCGAGGAGATTTATTTGAAGTGACTGTTTCCATAAATGGCGCTTCCTTTGCCTTAATATAGAAGAATGAGAAATGACGACTGGCGATTGAGTCATCACTCAACAGAAGTCAGCGAAGCATCAGTTCATCACTGAGTAGGAAGCGGAATTTATATTATACCTCGTAAACCTCCCGCCGATCCAGTTTTTCTCGTGAAAAATGCTGCAGTTCTCTCCTCGACCAGACACCTGAGTCCTGACTTGGTCACTCCTCGTATACAATGACCACTCCAGAAGAGAGGCGCGCTCAAATCGAAAAGTTCGTCGTCATCGAATTACCCGAATCACAGCGAGCGCCGTCGACCTCAACCTCAAGTCGCCGAGCACATTAAGGCACCCTCCCCTTTTCGTGATCTTCACTGTTCTGGTGATCCTCAATGCCATTGGAATTGGCGAGGGCTTGCTAGCCAGTATTATCCTCTACATCGCCACGCTCTACCTCATTATCAACTTGGTCGTCGCAGTCGCCTATCTCGTCAAGCTCAATCGCTGGGTCGCCGAGAACCCAGGCAAAGAGGTGATGAAGAGGTTAAACGCAAGAATGCCTTTCTCATTGGCCTCTTGGTCGACGTTGCAATCTCTATCATCTCAAATTTCCTCACAGCATCTTTGGCACCATCCCCATATTCTATTATAGTACTCTCTTTTTTTCCTTTCATAGTCTTTGCATTTGTGACAGTGGAATACTTCTTGCTGTCCTCTGGGCCATTATGCGCGCTGAGTTCTTGGTCGCCACCACTCTCTACTCGCTATTCCTCGAGAATTATTTGTACGGGCCTCGCGCTTTCCAGGGCTACCTCAAGGCTTTCCAGGGCGACTACAGTCGCGAGTCCATGACCGCCAGTACGCCACCAAGGGCAATACGAACGCCATCACCTCCAGACAAGTCTTTATCATCCTTGGTGCCATCTGTTGATCCTGGCCCAGAGGCCGAGGACACCAAGACTGCCTCCAAATCAAGCGAGTCTTCCATCCATCAATCCTCGACTTCTTCAACGAGCCCATCTGCCGTGCAACTCCAGCAGAAAGGGTCCGTCATCACTCTGCCAACGACCTCGTCAGAGGGTGCGCCAAGCGTCTCTTCGTCCACGAAGTTCGCTTCCGAAGTTAGCCGGGTGCGGGGAGTACTACTATAGTAGTAGTACTCCCCGCACCCACTCTAAACACAGCGAGCACATCCGCAATCGCAGCTCTGCTTCCTCGGCAAGTCGTTCCGAGAAGACCGACGCCTCGTCTTCTTGAGGAGCAATGATCTTCTCCTCATAGATCTCCGTAACCAATTCAATACCTCCTGCCTGAATGAATGTCAGATAGTATTAAACGAACACTCATTTTAAGGCAGGGACTCCGATGATAATGGGACAATGTATTGACTATAATACCACTTTACCAGAAAGAGGCAACAATATTGATTTAGCAACAACTTACAAGCACTCGAGATCTCTAGAAAATAGGGAAAAGGAGGTAGAAAATAAGGGGTGGAACATATCTAACACAGCTTCACTTAAAAAGATATCATGGTTTTGCAAATGCGATTTTGTCAAAACTGTTGGCGGTCCATCATCGATCGATGACAATTCCGATGAGTTTTTGGGAGACCAGTAAGAAAGCGGAGAGTTCGGAGATGGGGAAGGGTTCTAGTAGGCCGCGTAGGAAGCGGGCGAGTGAGTGTAGGGAGAGGACGATGGGCCAGTGAGAGTGCCAACAAAACCATACTGGGGCTGTCCACTGTTTGGCGATGGTATGTGCTGATGGGGATTCTGATGCTGGAACTGTTGGTGGTTCTGGAATTGCTGAGGGTGTGGCATCAGTTGTTGTTGTTGCTGCTGGAGGAGGCGCTGTTGCTGAGGTAGCTGTTGCATCAGCGGGTCAAATCCGAGCGGCGACTGGTCCGGGCGGGGGCGTTTGACTCCTTGTTGCGCGCGCTGCATGTCGTTCATGTCATCATAAGGCGTCTTGCGCTTCAACGAGGCCGCGTCGCTGCCGGTAGGGTAGTATGGCTCGTCGAGGTTAAAGAAGGACGCGGCAAAGCTGTCCCGGCGTGTTCCCATGGAGTTCTGAGCGAAGCTGCCATTAGGTGTAGTGCCAGGATTTGCGCTATTGGGAGCGCTATTGTGCATTCCACTGGCAGAGAGGGGATTGCTGGGCGAGGGCAGCAAGGGGTTCGGCGACGGCATTACGGCAGAGGGCGTGTTCTGAGCGCCAGCGCGGAAGGGTGCACTGGAGCCATCGTAAGCCTCCCAGGGCGCAGCAAAGTCGTGAGCAGGCGTCATAGGGATAAGCGCATCCTCGTGCGGCTGCGGAGGTGATGCCGGGATAGGGTCGTACTTGACGGCCACGTTGGAATTCGAAGGCTGTGGTAGAGATTGCTGGGGCGTCAATGGTTGTGGGAGTGTCAGTGGCACCATCGGCTCGCCAGGCATGAGCGGACGATCGAGCACGGCCATGAACTTGTCGACCAAGCGAACGACGTTTTTCCGAAAGGCGAATTGGACGATGCCTTGCTCGGTCAAGAGGTATCGAGGCTTCAGAAAAATCCAGTCCTCGGCCTTTACGTTGCGCCGCACATCGCGAGCAAAGTTGTGCCGATCAAACACCTACCAAAAAGCGATGATACAAACCTCACAAAATCAATGTGGAATTCCAGAGTGGAAGGGAGAGGACACGAGATGAAACGACGGGGCAAGCCAAGGGCGTAGGACAACGCGAAAATAAATGCCTTGAGTGCTCACCCCTGCAAACGCCGCGGAAGCGCCACCGCTCACCAGGAAATAATAGGACTATCATTACCTCGCGTGTGTCGTAATAATTCTTCGCGTTGAGCTGGTAGCAAGGTATCAAGCCGAGCTCAAAGACGGCCTTCTGCAAATACGTTTGTTGCATCCTTCGCGAACGAATCGACGCAGAAGAAGAGGAATTGCAATCTGATAGATAGATGTCGGAACGTTTGTAGCACCAATTGTGCGTAAAACAGAGTAACAAGCAGGCCAGAGAAGCCAGCAAGAGCGCATGCCGCGCGAAAATGGGAAAGCCGGGCTCGTCGAGATCGACCCGCACCTGGAACGAGGCTCGTTTTGCCGGAGACCCTCTGCTCCCCAGCCCATTTTATCCCAATTTTCATATTCTCCAGGCCTGATCTCCTAACACTGCTAACAGTCAAACAGCCACCGATTTGCTGTTCACTCGCACTTCAATGACGCTGACAGCAGCGACTTCCCGAATTTTCCTATTCGAGCTCTGAGCTCCCAAAACGGGAGCACCGCCGCGAACAGGAGATGGAATTGACTGCCTAGCTCGAGAGCGCTATTTATGCAATTTTACAACATAACTAATTGAAGATATCATAATGGCAATTTCCGCCTCCCGCAATCCTGCTATTAAGGCTTCGAGAAACGTCTCCAAAGAACATGTCCGTAGTGGCATGGTGGGAGTGGTGGGGCCGGATGACCTTCTACCTTCACATCAGAAATATATCAATAATTAAGCTAATAATAATAGGCGAGTCAACCAAAACGATGATTTGGTGAGCGCGAGAATAGAGGAAGTTAATGGAAGGCCTTGAACGCCATCTCGACAGAGTTGTCGCCGCCTTTCTCCAGGTCGTGCCCTGAAGCATGCTTTTTCAAGTCGAGCTTGATCTTGGTGTACCATGAGACGCCAGAGAAGGCGATCAGGAGGCCCACAAAGTGCCAGAATGTAATCTCGTTGTTGTAGTAAAATATGCTTCAAATGGGAAAAGAGTTAGCGTCAGCGTTTAAGGAATCGACAAGGAGGGAAAAGAGGGGGGAAAAGAGAAAAAATAGATCTGAATATTCTGTTAAAAAACGGGAGAAAATATCATTTTAGATTCCAATATGATGAAGCGGTACCTTCCCAGGATGAGGACGGCGCGTTTGAGGACAGTGAGGATGCTGTAAGTCAGGCCAGTTGTGTTGACAATGACATAAAACGAAACAAAAGTTTGGAGGAAGCTCGAGAAGCTATTCAGTGCCACGTAGAAGAAGACGTCCTGCTGAGCGAGCGAATAGGCGATCTCGTAGCCCTCGTAGTAAACCCACATGGGGATTAAGACCATCAAGGCGACAAGATCGGTGTAAAAGACCAAAGTAAGACCATTTGCGTGCTTCTCGGTCAGGACGACCTTGGAGAATGCATTCTGAAGGGCAATCGATAAAGTGCCGACGACGGCGTAGCTCATGCCATAGGAATTCCACTCGAGCTCTGTGCCCATGCAGAGAATCACACCGGCGATAATAGGGATCACAGAGAGCATCATTTTGACGGTGGGGACCTCGCCAGTGATGAATCGACCGGTCAGGAGAACAAATAGCGGAGCAGAGACCTTGATGGTGTGGACGAGCGCCACTTCGATGTAGCGCAGCGCCAGCTGATGGAACAACTTGGTCGCCAGCTGCAAGAGACCGAGAGGGATCATCTTTTTCATTAACCTACATGAACATAACTAGCGTTATGAAAAGACACCTCTGATTGCATAAGCGAAGAAACAGAAAACGACAGCGTGGAAGAACCAGCCAAAAAGGGAAATCCAGCAGAGCCACCGAATTCAAACACCTTTTAAAATCATATTTGTATATATTTCAAGCGATATCCTTGGGGAGAAGCCGCACACAAGGGAGAATAGGGCGACGAGGGGGGAGAGGATGAGGTCGACGAAAGGGCGAGCGTACGTGGGTGAAGGCGGCTCGATCGTCTGCGACTGCAAGCGAGACGAGATGACGACATAGAACATCACCGCAAATATTTGTATCATGGTGAAGAATATTGGCGAGGGGACGAGGTTGAGGGAGCCCTTGGAGGACCAATTGAAGACGAGCGCCATGGAGAACCATGCGAAGATGGCGAGGGCGACCCGAGCAAAGTCATATTCCTTCTGGACCGTCACGATCGACTCGCCATTATCGCTATTCTTTAGTCGATGCGATGCGGCCATCTTGTGAGCGACTCAGAGGGAAACGCGCGACATGGCTCGACAATGATTCAAAAGGGCCGCACAATTGTAGATCGCCACAAAGCTCTCTCGGACTCGTGAGCGATTGCCCTATTGGAACAGATAAAAAGAGATGTTTAACATTTGGGTGTTTGGGCGAGGATTGGAGTGCTTGCGGCGTTGGTTGTCATTATGCCCACGTCACCAAAACCGGCGAGGGATACGGTATATGTCGGCGAGGTGGCCGTTGAGCAACCTCGATTCTGAGCTGCGCGGTCTGTGTTTAGCCTATCTGTGCTTTTGACATTCCCATATTCATAAAGACCGCTATTGTATCAATACAACGAATACTCTTGGAGCGAGCAGCGGTACTCGTGCCTTGAAACCTTTTGCGCTCGGCCTCCTGTATTGTTCGACCTCGAGGGATCTCGTCGTCCCATCTTGGCCTTCTCCGCCCACAAATATCTTCACAATATTCTATTATTCATATATTTCATTCGTGGCGGGTCTGAAATCTACTGGGTTGGAATACCCGTCTTTTATTCGTTGGGCTCCGTTTCGTCGTCTGTTGCCTTGTTCTGCGCGTTCTCCTTTGTTCCCGTCCTCCCCATATGCATCTTGATTCTTCAAAATGGTATTCTAATGTTAATATTTTATTTATTCTTCTTCTTCGGGTTTGCATTTGCGCTTCGAATGCAGGCTCAGTTGTTGGAATGACGCTGGCGTCCCTCGTCGAATTTTGCCTCCCTCCCTGTATCGTCGTCTTCGCGTCCTCCCATGTCTTAAATAGCTCATGCATTTCTCCATAGAATGAAAAAGTGAATTTTATGGCTGGATCCGCTGGCGATGAGGCCGACCATTTGTCAGCGATCGAGAAGCTGCTCGACGAGATTCTGCCTCCTGGAGCCCTCGGTACCTCTCTGTTCTGTTAAATCTTAACTTTTCTGATTTTGTTTCCCTTATCACCAATTCCTTTTTAGCACCTGCAGGCGTCACGAGCGCACCGTCCCAGCGACCTCGGCCTGGTTCCCTGCGAACGATTCCGTTGTCGCAGATCACGCGGTTCGGCGACATTGAAGGAGGCGGAGGAGAGAATGGAAAAGAGAAAGAAAAGGACACAGAGAAGGAAAGCTCACCAAGATCGATCGCGTCTCCTCGCTTAGGGAGAGCAGTGCCTCGCGTTCGCCCAATGGCGGAAACGACTCCAAAGCCCATCCCTTTTCCAATCAACCCGGAGTCGAAAGAGGAGGCTGCTTCAAATGTAACCGTCCCACCGGATGATCCTCCGCCACAATACTCTCCTCCAGAGCCATCCTTTCTCGAATCGAATCCTGTTGTCAAAACCTTTGGTACATCTCCCACGAAGTCCACCGCTGGTTGGCAGAGCTCGCCCGAGCGCGTCATTGCTGAGCGACGACGGTCGAAATCGCTCGGGAGTCGGAACCAGCCCGACTTGCCGATCGCCTCTCCTTCCCATAGTGCTCTTACCCATGCTCCCACCTTCGGTAACCTTACTGGTCAGCCACGGCGATCGACTCCTCCAAGCGACACCATAACGACAAGCGAGGCAAATGACAACAAAGTAGACCTCCTCAGTGCCTTGAATGAAGATGATTTTGCAGAGGTTCGCCTTTTTGAACATTTCTTTGGGCCTTTCCGAACTTTGAAATATTATCTCTTTTTTGTAGGAGTGGGATAATTTTAGCGCTGAGCTCAATGCGAGTCTCTCGTCCATGTCGTCGCTAGCTCCTCCTCCTCCTTCCTCACCACAATCCTCTATCGACGATGATAAGAAATCGCGACGGTTTGCTATGAAGGTCGGTCTAGGTGACATTTCACAAAGTTTCGATAGCCAATCTGGTGGAGGATGGAGCAAAGGTATGCTCGTTGCAACGCACCAGGGAATCGTTTTTTTCATATATATTGATATTATTGATATTTAGCGAATGTCCCCGTTCGCGCAAGGAGCATGATATTCGGTGCACCCATCATTCAATCCCTCGAACAAGCGGCACTCGTAGCCGATCGCAAATCCAAAGAGGAGGGGTACACTTTCGTTCATTCCACTTACTCTTTATTCTTAGAAGTGGACAGTGTTTGTCTTTTTCACTTGACGAATTGCCTTTAGTTCCGACTCCGCTATTGGAACACTGACTCATGGTCGAAAGATGACACCGAAGTCTGCATCGAAATCCGATGACTCAGAAACCCTCAAACATCTCTCGACTATTACCTCTCCAAATCCGAACGATCTATCGACGCTATCTCCTTCTTCTTCCTCCCCTTCTTCTCCTCCCTCATCTGCGCACAAGCGTCCGAAGTCACCAAAACCTCTTCCATCTCGTCCACAGAATGCTAAGGAATCCAGTCTTCCTCCTACTCAAGTACCTTCGATCGTCGCTTCAGTTGCTTCTCCTCCTCCCCCCTTTTCATCACAAATGGTGAAATCGGCATCCACCTCTTTCGTTCCTGGCCGTGCTAATGCCTCACCTCCTCAACAACCCAATGCTCAAAACCAATCAATAACATCCTCCTCCTCTGCTGCTCTCTCTTCTTCTCCTCCTTCTTCTTCTCCTCTCTCTCCTTCCCCCTCCTATGCACCTTCGACTACTTTCTCCTCCTTCGATGGAGGACGTGGCTCCATCTCCTCTGACAATCAGAAAGTCAACAAATCGGAAGAGAGGTGCGATCTCCCATTGAGTTCGTCGCGTCATTGACAGGAAATTGATATATTTTGTTTAATAGGGTGAAAACAGTGTTGAAACAGGGTATGCTCGTCGTGAACGGTCGGAATCTTGCGCTTTGTCAGTTGTTGGATTCTCTCGAGTTCATTTGGTATACCGACGCCTCTGTACGATTCCCCTCCTTTCTCTCATTTTTGTTGCCCATGATGTCCTGTTACTCTCTTTGCTTTCTCCTGATAAATAAAGTAAATTCTATGATATTTCAATCTTCTTTTTCCCGTTCAGGACCGTTCGATTGGAGGTCAAATCGATATCCGATTCAAGCACATAACGGTTTCCGAAGACTCCCTTCTGCGTCAGCTCGTCTCCCCATTCCAGATATGCACCGGTACCCTTTTTTATCATTCAACAATTATTATTTCCTTAACCCTCTAATTTCCTTTGATAGAGAGCGATCATACATTAGTATCACTGGAGGCGACAACGTATGCGGAGATGGAGGAGGGGATCTTGCTGATTGAGGCTTCTGCCCTCCCTTTCATTAACCGAGCCGTCGACCATATCGTACTGGAGCCCCC
>Ga0154020_10009569_pt1 | contig 11146 bp, 13 predicted proteins | sample Klosneuvirus_201_FD_109709 | JGI IMG/M metagenome (GOLD analysis project Ga0154020, IMG submission 109709) | Active sludge microbial communities from wastewater, Klosterneuburg, Austria - Klosneuvirus_20160825_MG | ecosystem: Engineered > WWTP > Aerobic digester > Activated sludge | place...
CGAGCGTGCCCTTGCCGTCGGGCGAGGGGTCGCCCTCGAGCACATTGCGGATGTCGGCAACGGTTCCGGGTTGCGGCAGATCGCGGCCGAAATTGACGCCGGTGAGGTGATAGCCCTCCTCGTTGGCGCCGCAGACCATGTCGCTCATGACCGCGACGCTGCGATCGGCCACGACCCGGCCCTTGAACCCGACCGCGCCGATATAGCCGGCCTTGCAGCCGAGCGCCTCGACGATTTCCTCGTCGCGGGCGAAGCGGAATGCGCCGACAACCTTCTGCGCCTTGATTTCGTTCAGGTCGTGGTCGCCGCGCAGCAGCAGCAGGACGAACTCGCTGCCGCTCTCCTTCTCCGCCATGACGGCGATGGCCTTGACGGTCTGCGTCAGCGGCTGGCCGAGGAAGGCCGCGACGTCCTCGCATTTGGTCTTGCCCGGCGTGGCCTTCTTTTCCATCACCGCCGCGCTATTTGCCGTATCGCCAGCGCCGAGTTTTTGCGGCGCAACCGCCTCGGCCAGCTCGACGTTGGCCGCATAGTCGGACGCGGGGCAGAAGGCGATCGCATCCTCGCCCGAGTCCGCCAGCACATGGAATTCGTGCGAGCCGGTGCCGCCGATGGCGCCGGTGTCCGCCGCCACGGCACGGAACTGCAGGCCCAGCCGGGTGAAGATGCGGCTGTAGGTGTCGTACATGTTGCGGTATTCGCGTTCCAGGTCGGCATACGAGGTATGGAAGGAATAGCCGTCCTTCATCAGGAACTCGCGCCCGCGCATGACGCCGAAGCGCGGGCGGATCTCGTCGCGGAACTTGGTCTGCACCTGATAGAAGTGGCGCGGAAGCTGGCGATAGCTCTTCACATCGCGGCGAACCACGTCGGTAATGACTTCCTCGTGCGTGGGGCCGATCACGAAATCGCGCTGGTGGCGATCCTTGAAGCGCAGCAGTTCGGGGCCGTACTTCGGGCCGCGTCCGGATTCTTCCCACAATTCAAAAGGTTGCACTGCCGGCATGAGCAGTTCGATGGCGCCGGCGCGATTCATTTCCTCGCGCACGATGTTCTCGACCTTGCGCAGCACGCGCAGGCCCATCGGCATCCAGGTATAGATGCCGCCGGCGAGTCGGCGGATCAGTCCGGCGCGCAACATCAGCTGATGGCTGACGATTTCTGCGTCGGAGGGAGCTTCCTTGAGGGTGGCGATGAAAAACTGACTGGCGCGCATGGCAGTAGGCTGGAAGGCGGAAAGGGCGCATTTTAACCGCGGCCGTGAATTTGCAGAGGCGGCAGATGCGGCTTTCCAGCGAGACGGGATTGTGAAAGAATGTTCACCAGTCAATCATTGGAATATGCATCATGCTCGATCGTGAAGGCTTTCGCCCGAACGTCGGCATCGTTCTGGTCAACAGTCGCAACGAGGTCTTTTGGGGCAAGCGCATACGCGAACATTCCTGGCAGTTCCCGCAAGGCGGCATCAAGAAGGGCGAAACGCCCGAGCAGGCGATGCTGCGCGAGCTGGAAGAGGAAACCGGCCTCAAACCCGAGCATGTGCGGATCATCGGCCGCACGCGCGACTGGATGCGCTATGAAGTGCCGAAGCACTGGATTCGCCGCGAATGGCGGAGTACCTACAAGGGTCAGAAACAGATCTGGTTTCTGCTGCGCCTGGTCGGCCGCGACAGCGACGTCTGCCTGCGCGCCAGCGAACATCCGGAATTCGATGCCTGGCGCTGGAACAGCTACTGGATTCCGTTGAACAACGTGATCGAGTTCAAGCGCGGCGTGTATGAGGCCGCGTTGATCGAACTGGCGCGCCTGTTGTTTGCGCATCCCGACGAACGCATTCCGCGCTGGGAAACAGACGCCGTGGGCGATTCGAAATGAAGGCGTGGTGGGCGCTTCTTCTTGCGGGAATGGCAATCAATGTCGCCGCGCAGGTGCCGAATCGTTTTAACACCAATTTCGAGGAAGAGGCGCCCTGGCAGGAACAGCAGGAAGTCGAACCACCTGCTTTTCCAAAGCCGGAAAACCTCCGTGAGTTCTACGTCAGTGCCGTCGCCACCAACAAGTATTTCATCGACGCCAGCACCCTGGCGGCCGGCGCCGATGGCGTGGTGCGCTATGTCCTCGTGGTCGAGACGTCCGGCGGCGCCCGCAACGTCAGTTTCGAGGGCATGCATTGCAAAGAGCGCAGCTGGAAGCACTACGCCACCGGTCGTAGCGACAACGGCACATGGACCAAGTCGCGCGCCGCTCGAATCGAATGGCGACCGATCGAAAACAAACCGGTCAATCGGCACCACGCCGCATTGAGTCGCGACCTGTTCTGCCCGATGGGGAATCCCATCTTGACGGCTGACGAAGGACGCAATGCCCTGCGTCTGGGCAAGCATCCCAATTCAAATTGATATCGGGGAGTCCCACGTGATCGATACCCTCATTCCGGAATTCGACAAGGCCTTGCGTGCCGTCTTCGCCACCGCCCCGACCCGCCGCCCGATGCCCGGAGAAGGCCTTCCCGAGGCGGCGATGAGCGACGCCGAGAAGCGCCACGTTGCTGCCTTGATGCGAGTTAATCACTGCGGCGAAATCTGCGCCCAGGCGTTGTACCAGGGCCAGGCATTGGGCTCGCGCGATCCTGCCGTCAAACGCGAACTGGAACAGGCGGCATGGGAGGAAACCGAACATCTGAACTGGACCGAACGGCGCATTGCCGAACTCGGCGGCCGCAAGAGCCTGCTCAATCCGCTCTGGTATGCCGGTTCCCTGGCGATCGGAGTGGCCGCCGGAAAATTTGGCGACGCGTGGAGTCTCGGCTTCCTGGCCGAAACCGAGCGGCAGGTGGAAGGACACCTCGAGAGCCACAAGACCAGCTTGCCGGCACAGGATCGCAAGTCATGGGAAGTGCTGGAGCAGATGAAGGCCGATGAGGCCCGTCACGCTGAAACGGCAAGTTACCACGGTGCGCGCGAACTGCCGGCGCCGGTCAAGCTGGCAATGAAGCTTTCGTCGACGCTGATGACGAAACTGTCATACGTCGCCTGATCAATCCTCGACTACCTCAAAGCTGTGGCTGATCTCGGCGGTCTTGCCGAGCATGATCGAGGCCGAGCAGTATTTCTCCGCGGATAGATTGACGGCACGCTCGACCACTTCCGGTTTCAGGTTCTTCCCGGTCACCACGAAGTGCATGTTGATGCGGGTGAATACTTTGGGGTCGGCTTCCGCGCGCTCGGCCTGAAGCTTCACCTCGCATCCGCTGACTTGGTGGCGGCCGCGTTTCAGGATCAGGACGATATCGAAGGCCGTGCAGCCCCCGGTGCCCGCCAGCAGCAGTTCCATGGGCCGCGGCGCCAGATTGCGGCCGCCCGCGTCGGGCGCTCCGTCCATGCATACCAGGTGTCCGCTGCCGGTCTCGGCAACAAAGCTCATCCCCTCATGCCAACGTACAGTGCATTCCATGCCGCTCACTCCTTCAATCAACAGCCAGCATTCTAGCGGCGGGGTCAAAGTGTGAGTGCGGCACTGCATCAAACCAGGCGCTTTGTCGGTTTCGGTTGTCAGCTCGCGTTGACATAGAGAAAACTGCTTGTCCGAAATAAAAAATTAATCTTTTAAAAATCAACAAAATCAAGTGGTTTGACTTCAAACACCCGGACCTATGGGTGAAGGGTTGCGCGGCGCACAAAAAAGTCTTGCAGTGCAGCAAAAGCTGTGGAAGAATTCATTTGTCTCCTCCACCCTCCTCCTCTGGTGTGGATTAAGCGCAACCCCAACCGGGTTGCGTTTTTTTCGTCCATTTGCCGACGATATCCGCAAGTTATGCGATTTTGCTGCCAAGTTTGACAGCATCAGGGAAGGTCTGTACGATTCGCGCCCTTCTAGGCTGGGTCGGTAGCTCAGTCGGTAGAGCAGCGGACTTTTAATCCGTTGGTCGCGAGTTCGAATCTCGCCCGACCCACCACCGTAATATATAATTTGCAATTCGGGTTGTTAGCTCAGTTGGTAGAGCAGCGGACTCTTAATCCGTAGGTCGAGTGTTCGAGCCACTCACAACCCACCAAAAAATAAGCCGAATCAACTGATTAAGTTGATTCGGCTTTTTCTTGCCTTTTGCTTTCAGGCAATCAGCCAGCGCATCGGCATCAGACACGGCTGATGCCGAAAGATCGGCGAAAGATGAATCCTGGCGCCGATTCCCGTCGTGGAAGTTCTACTTCAACGAATCGCTTAGATCCTTGTCGGTGATCTTTCCCGACCGATGCAACCAGAGCAGGATCGCCAGCGGCTTGGGGATGTTGCGGCCCGACTCATAGCGGGAGCCGCCCGACTGCGTGACGCCATACCTCGCCCAGAAATCCTTCTGATTGAGGTTTTCCTTTTTACGATCTGTTGCGATGTCGCTGAAATCGAGTTTCTTCTTGCGGGCCATGGCGTTCTCCTGCTGGTGGGTGGTCAAAGCACTATGCTATCGTTTTTTTTCAATCCCTGCATTGCGGATACATGGCTTTCCGCCGAATCAGGATAGCGCGGCGATCGCCAGTCCGAGCAGCAGCAGTGACAGAGCGCGCAGTCCGCCCCAGCGGCAGAGTTTGGCGCGCAGGACCTGGTGCCACGGCCCCTGTGGGCCTGGACGCAGCCAGACCGGCAGCAGATGCGCGGCGGCTCCGCTCACCAGCGGCAGCAGGAAAGCGATGACGAACCCGGTGACCGCGGGACGAGCCGGCAGCCACCCGGCCCCATGAGCGACGCCCAGGACCAGCAAGCCCAGCAAGCCCAGTGCAGCGGCCGTCAGCGAGGATGCCGCACCGTGCATTTGCCGCAGCGCCTTGCCAAACAATGCAAGCCATGCATGCAGCATGCGCACGACAACCCACCCGTACATCGCGGTGCCGAGCAAAGCCAGAGCCGGCGCAATCTTCGAGGCAGATGCCGGAAGCAATGAGGAGGCTCCCACCGCAATCAGCAATGCGCCGGCTGCAGCCCATTTGAGGTCATGCCGCAGACGTAGCGCGGCACCGAGGTCCGCTTGTCCCAGGCTGGTGGGCAGCAACACTTGCAGGGTGCCCAATGCGGTAAGTCCGACGAAACCAAGCAGGTTGGCATGCAGGTGAAACAGGCGCAGGGGGTTGCGCTGTGCCGGGAACAGGGGCATCAGCAAGACGGCCAGCAGCGCCAGCAGCAAAAAGGCGAGCGCCGCCAGATACCAGTCCAGTCCCCGATGGCGCGGACCAAACATCCGGCGCGCGCGGCTGACGGTCCAGCCACCCAGGCTCAATGCGGCAAGCCCTGCCAATGCCGACGCCAGGGTCAGGCCGGTCGACGAAAAATCGCCGGCGAACGAAAAAACCGCCAATGCCGCGCCGGTCCAGGCCAGCAAAGGCGGCCCCCAGGCGGCCCAGCCTGCTGCGCCGCTGCGCGTCAACACCGGAACGAAATAGCTCATCGCTGCCAGAATCAAGGGCAGCACGCCCAGCGCGAAGGCGACATGGGCGGCCAGTTGCGGTGTCGCGCGTCCCGTGATCAGCAGCAGCCCCGAGGTCGCCAGTGACAGCAGGGCTGCGATCGCCAGCAATGGCATCAGGGGGAGGGGCGGCATGGGCGAATTGTAAAGCGCGCATTGCCATGGGACACTCGCGACCATGCTGGTATTGATCGCAATCGCGACAGTGTTGCTGCCGACGCAACCGTCGGCTTGACCCGACACAAGGCGCGGCGAAGCCGTTTCGGGCACAATTGGCCCATGCTCAAGGTTTCAGGACTCGCCTGTTCGCGCGGTGAACGCCGCTTGTTTGCCGACGTCGGGTTTTCGCTCGCCGCAGGCGAGTGGCTGCATGTACAGGGCGAGAACGGCGCCGGCAAGACCAGCCTGATGCGCTTGCTGGTGGGCCTTTCCCCCGCCGATGCTGGAGAAATTCGCTGGCGTGGCGACCCGACGCCGTCGACCGAATTCCATCGCGATCTGATTTATCTCGGGCACCACGCCGCCGTCAAGGAAGACCTGACGCCGCTGGAAAATCTGCGCCTTGCCGCCGCATTGGACGGCATCGCGCTCGATGAACGTACCGCGCTGGCGGCCCTGATCCGGCTCGGATTGCGCGGCCGCGAAGACCTTCCGGTGCGCGTGCTGTCGGCCGGCCAGAAGCGGCGCGTGCTACTGGCCCGCCTGCTGACCCGCCCCGCCGTCCTTTGGGTGCTCGACGAAGCCTTCAACGCGCTCGATGTCGCCGCGGTGAAACTGCTGGGCGAACTGATTGCTGAACACCTGGCGGCGGGCGGCATGGCCGTGCTGACCAGCCACCAGCCGCTGCCTGTTCCCGGCGGCAAGGCGCTGGTGCTATGAATGCCTTTCTGGCGACGGTACGTCGCGATCTTTTGCTGGCCCTGCGGCGCAAGAGCGAAGTGTTGACCGCCGTTTTCTTTTTCGTCATCGTCACCAGCCTGTTTCCCCTCGGCATCGGTCCGGAACCTGTGTTGCTGAAGAAGATTGCTCCCGGCATTCTCTGGGTTGCCGCGCTGCTGGCGACCCTGCTGGGTCTGCCGCGCCTGTTTGCGGCCGATCATGTCGATGGCACTCTTGAGCAAATGGCCTTGTCGCCGTCTCCCTTGGGCTTGCTGGTTGCCGGTAAAATACTGGCCCACTGGTTGTTGTGCGGTTTGCCGCTGGTGTTGCTGGCGCCCGTACTCGGCCTGCAGTTCGATCTCGATGCCTCGGCGCTGGGTATCCTGACGCTGGCGCTGCTCCTGGGCACACCGCTGCTGTCGCTGATTGGCGCGATCGGTGCGGCGCTGACGCTGGGATTACGTGGCGGTGGCGTGTTGCTGGCGCTGCTGGTGTTGCCGCTTTACATTCCGGCGCTGATCTTCGGCGCCGGCGCGGTGGAAGCCCATGTCGCGGGTCTCGATGCGGGTGGGCATTTGTCCTTGCTGGCTGCGATGCTGGCCTTGGCTGTATTTTTTGCGCCGTGGGCGACCACGGCCGCTGTGAGGATTGCATTAGAGTGAGCCAGTCGATAATCCAGTGGTTCCGGTTCGCCAGCCCGCAGAGTTTCTATCCGCTGGCCGGGCGGATGATCCCGTGGTTCTGGGCCGCCGCCGCCGCCTTCGGCATTGCCGGGCTGTGGATTTCCTTTTTCGTTGCGCCGACCGACGCGCAGCAGGGCGAGGGCTACCGCATCATCTTCGTCCATGTCCCGGCGTCGTGGATGTCGATGTTCATCTATCTGGTGATGGCCTTCTGGGCCGGCCTTGGCCTCGCGCTCAACACACGGGTGTCGGCCATGATGGCGCAGTCGCTGGCACCGACCGGCGCCCTGATGGCGGCGCTGTCGCTATGGACCGGGGCCCTGTGGGGCAAGCCGATGTGGGGCGCGTGGTGGGTGTGGGATGCGCGGCTGACCTCCGAACTGATCCTGTTCTTCCTCTACCTGGGCTTCATGGCGCTGCAGGCGGCGATCGACGATCCGCGCCGCGCCGACAAGGCCGGGGCGATCCTGGCACTGGTCGGTGTGGTGAATATCCCCATCATCTATTTTTCGGTGAAGTGGTGGAACACCCTGCACCAGGGCTCGACGATCAACCTCAACAAGGCGCCTTCGATGGCGCAGACCATGCTGTGGGGCATGCTGCTGATGGCGCTGGCGTTCTGGATGTATTCGATCGCCGTTTCGCTGATGCGGGTGCGCGCCATCATCCTCGAACGCGAACGACATACGGAATGGGTGAAGCATGCAGTGGAATAGTGTGGGTGAGTTTTTCGCCATGGGCGGCTACGCCTTCTACGTCTGGGGCAGTTTCGGCGCCTGCCTTTTGCTGATGATCGTGGAACCTTTGCTGGCCAGGAGGCGTCTTAGCGAAGTTCGCCAGAGCCTGATCCGCGAACGGCTCGCCGACGAACTCGACCTCCAGCAAAAATCCCAATGAAACCCAGACAGAAACGCATTGCCCTGATTGTCGGCGGCCTCGCCTCGCTGGCGATCGCCGCCGGGCTGGCGCTCAACGCGCTCGACAGCAACATCGCCCTGTACGTCACACCCACCGAAGTCGCCGCCGGCAAGGCGCCGCAAGGCAAAGCCTTTCGCATCGGCGGCCTGGTCAAGGAGGGCTCGATCAAGCGCCAGGACATGACCGTGCGCTTCGTCATCACCGACACGGCGAAGGAAATTCCCGTCGCCTACACCGGCATCCTGCCCGACCTGTTCCGCGACGGCAAAGGCGCGGTGGTGCAGGGCAGGCTGGGCAGCGACGGTATCTTTACCGCCACCGAAGTGCTGGCCAAGCACGATGAGAACTACATGCCGCCCGAAGCCAAACACGCCATCGATCAGGCCCAGAAAAAATGACCCCCGAACTCGGACACTTCGCCCTGATTCTTGCCTTCGTGGTTTCCCTATTGCAGGGCGTGCTGCCGCTGGTCGGCGCCGGGGCTGGGAAATTTGGTGGAAATGCACAATGGATCGCGCTGGCGCGGCCGGCGGCGCAAACCCAATTCCTGCTGATTGCCATCGCTTTTGGCTGTCTGGCGCAGAGCTTTCTCGCCAATGATTTTTCGGTTGTCTATGTCGCCCAGCATTCCAATACCCAGTTGCCGACTTTGTATCGGTTCTCCGCCGTCTGGGGTGGCCATGAAGGTTCGCTGCTGCTGTGGGTACTGATGCTGGCTGGCTGGGGTGCCGCGGTGTCGCTGGCCTCGCGCCAGTTGCCGGAAATCATGGTGGCGCGAGTACTTGCGGTGCTGGGTCTGGTCGGTATCGGCTTGCTCGCCTTCATCCTGTTCACCTCCAATCCCTTCGACCGCTTGTTGCCGGCCGCTGCGGAGGGGCGTGACTTGAATCCGCTGCTGCAGGACCCCGGTTTGGTGTTCCATCCGCCGATGCTGTACATGGGCTACGTCGGCTTTTCGGTGGCATTTTCCTTCGCCATTGCGGCGCTGATTTCCGGCCGGCTCGATGCCGCCTGGGCGCGCTGGTCGCGGCCGTGGACCACGGCGGCATGGGTCTTTCTCACGCTGGGCATTGCGCTCGGCAGCTGGTGGGCGTATTACGAGCTGGGCTGGGGTGGCTGGTGGTTCTGGGATCCGGTGGAAAATGCCTCTTTCATGCCATGGCTGGTGGGCACGGCGCTGATTCATTCGCTGGCGGTGACCGAAAAGCGCGGCGCGTTCAAGAACTGGACCGTGCTGCTGGCCATCGCGGCGTTTTCGCTCTCCTTGCTCGGCACTTTCCTGGTCCGCTCCGGCGTGCTCACCTCGGTGCATGCTTTCGCCACCGATCCGCGCCGCGGCGTGTTCATCCTCGCCCTGCTGGTCATCGTGGTCGGCAGTTCGCTGGCGCTGTTTGCCTGGCGCGCGCCCAAGGTCAGCGCCGGCGGCAATTTCGCGGTGGTCTCGCGCGAAACCATGCTGTTGATGAACAACGTGCTGCTGGTGGTGGCCACCGGCAGCGTGCTGCTCGGCACCTTGTATCCTCTGCTGATCGATGCCCTCGGCATGGGCAAGCTGTCGGTCGGGCCGCCCTACTTCAATGCAGTCTTCGTCCCCGTCATGGTGCCCCTGCTGCTGCTGATGGCGGTCGGGCCCATGGCGCACTGGAAGCATGCCGACCTCAGGGCCATCGCCCGCCGCCTGCGGGTGAGCATGGCGCTGGCCGTCATTGCCGGAATCGCTTTTCCGCTGTTGATGGGCGCCTGGACGCCACTCACCGCGCTGAGTTCATTGCTGGCGGTGTGGATCGTCGCCAGCGGCGTGTTCCAGATCATGGACCGGATGAAGACAGGCCGGCCGACGGCGGCCTTCTGGGGCATGCATGTCGCGCATTTCGGCATCGCCGTGTTCGTCATCGGTGTCGCCATGGTCGGCGGCTACCAGGAGGAGAAGGATGTCCGCATGGAGCCGAGCGACTCCGTAAGCGTCGGCGGCTACGGCTTCCGCCTGGTCGAGGTGAAGGTCGCTCCCGGCCCCAACTATCGGGCGTCTGTGGGAACTGTCGAACTGTCGAAGGACGGCCGCGTGCTGAAGATCATGCATCCGGAAAAGCGTCAGTACTTTTCGTCGCAAATGCCCATGACCGAAGCCGCGATCGATGCCGGCTTCACGCGCGACGTGTATGTCTCGCTCGGTGAGCCGCTGGACAACAAGGGGGCGTGGAGCGTGCGGGTGTACTACAAACCCTTTGTCGACTGGATCTGGGGCGGCTGCCTGCTTATGGGGCTGGGTGGCGTCATCGCCATGCTCGATCGGCGCTACCGGCTGCGAGTAAAAGTCGGCGCTGGCGCCACGGCGGGTGTTCCGGCATGAAGCGCTTCCTGATCCCTCTGGTGGTGTTTGTCGTCCTGGTGGTTTTCCTTGCCATGGGCCTGACCCTCAATCCGCGCGATGTACCCTCGCCGCTGAAGGACAAGCCGGCGCCGGCCTTCACGCTGCCTCAGTTAGCGGCGGCCGACAAGAGTTTTTCTCCGGCCGACATGAAGGGCAAGGTCTGGTTGCTCAACGTCTGGGCGTCGTGGTGCGTCTCCTGCCGCCAGGAACATCCACTGCTGGTGGCGTTCGCCAAGGAGGGCAAGGTGCCCGTCGTCGGCCTCAACTACAAGGACCAGCCGCGCGACGCGAAGAACTGGCTGGCGAAGTTCGGTGATCCTTACGTGGTCTCCGCCGTCGACGCCGATGGCCGGGTCGGCATCGACTACGGCGTCTATGGCGTGCCCGAAACCTATGTCATCGACAAGGCCGGCATGATCCGCATGAAGCACACCGGGCCGATCACTCCGGAGTCGCTGCAAAAGCAGATCCTGCCCCTGGTCGCGGAGTTGTCAAAATGAAGCTGTCTGCCTTGTTGATCTGCTGCACCCTGATTTTTTCCGGCGCGGCGATGGCGAAGGAAGCCGCGCCGATGGCGGCCGACGTGGCGATCGAAAAGCGCATGGTGGCGATCAGCGAAGAATTGCGTTGCCTCGTTTGCCAGAACGAATCGCTGTCCGGTTCGCACGCCGAACTGGCGCAGGATCTGCGCCGCGAAATCCGCAAGATGATCGGCGAAGGCAAGACCGACCAGGAAATCCTCGATTTCATGGTCGCGCGCTACGGCGATTTCGTGCGCTATCGGCCGCCGGTGAAACCGACCACCTGGCTGCTCTGGGGCGGGCCGTTCGTTCTGCTGGC
>Ga0154020_10009573_pt1 | contig 11145 bp, 11 predicted proteins | sample Klosneuvirus_201_FD_109709 | JGI IMG/M metagenome (GOLD analysis project Ga0154020, IMG submission 109709) | Active sludge microbial communities from wastewater, Klosterneuburg, Austria - Klosneuvirus_20160825_MG | ecosystem: Engineered > WWTP > Aerobic digester > Activated sludge | place...
CAGCATTCCGACCCATTGCGCGCTGAGATATCGCATCTTGGAGGCAAGCTGCCCGGCCTGTTTGCAGCGATAGTCAAACTCGGATGCCAGCTCCGGGTTGAAGAACACCACGGCTTCAGTCGTGTTCATGCCGTTCTTGGTGCCACCGAAGCAGAGCACGTCGACTCCTGCCCTCCACGTGAAATCCGCGGGAGCGTGGCCTTCTCCCTTGCCCCCTGCGAGGGGCCGTTTCGCAAGTGCGGCGGCGGCGTTCGCGAAGCGCGCACCATCCATGTGGACAGCGAGGCCATGTCGCTTCGCCACGGCCGCGAGCGCGGCGACCTCTTCCCTCGTGTAGACCGTGGCCCACTCGGTCGACTGGGTGATCGAAAGCACACGGGCTTTGGGAAAATGGATGTCCGTGCGTTTCAGGATCAGCCGCTCCACGGTCTCGGGCGACAACTTGCCGTTTTCTCCGGTCGCGGTCAGCAGCTTGGTGCCGTTGGAGAAAAACTCGGGAGCGCCGCACTCGTCGACCTCCACATGGGCAAAGTCGTGACAAATGACGCTGTGATAGCTCTGGCAAAGTGAGGCGAGGGCCAGCGAGTTGGCGGCAGTGCCATTGAAGACAAAGAAGATCTCCGCGTCGGGTTTTTCAAAGACGGAGCGAATGAGGTCACAGGCGCGCCGGGTCCAGTCATCGGTTCCGTAGCTGGGCACCCGACCTTGGTTGGCCTGGGTCAGGGCGGACCAGGCTTCCGGACAGATTCCAGAAGTGTTGTCACTGGCGAAGTGGTAGTCGTGGCGCGAGGAGGGGACTGCAGGCATACGGCAGTGTCGTCGCACCCGGGCCGGCGGGGAAGCGTTTTTTCGACGTTGGCAGGCCCGGCCGGGGCCGTCATTGGCAGTGGGAGTGGCCATGAGTGAATTTGAACCAAACCTCTACCTTGTCGGTTTCATGGGAACCGGGAAGACCACCATTGGTCGTGCGCTCGGTCAGCGCCTGGGGTTTACCGTGATTGACAGCGACCATGAAATTGAGCGGGTCTGTGGGAAACCGGTTACCGAGATTTTTGCCCAGGAAGGAGAGGCCGCGTTTCGACGTCAGGAACGCAGGTTTGTCGAATCCGGCCATCCGGCTTCGCGGCACATCGTGGCCTGTGGCGGTGGCTTGATCGTACCGGAGGGCATGCTGGAACTGCTGCAAAGCAAAGGGGTGGTCATTTGTCTGCATGCCTCGATTGAAACGATTCTGAAACGAACCCAGGGGCAACGCCACCGACCGCTGCTCAATGTCGAGGATCTGGACGCACGGGTGCGTGACCTCTATGCCGCGCGTGAACCGATCTATCGAAAGGCCGGCACGATGATTTTGACGGACGCACGACCGCTGAACGACATTGTGACCCACGTGATGCGTTCCTACCGGCGCGAAGCAAGCGATTGGTTGCGCCAACATCGGTCGAAGCCGCGGCCGGCGGATCCGCGGGTATGACGCCGATCGATCACGAGGCACTGCGGCAACGCATCCGTGCGATTGGTTTTGATGAGGTCCGGTTTGCGCAACTGCCGGATCCTGGCGTCGGGGCGGGGCTCGGCTCCTGGCTGAAGTCAGGTTACCACGCGGACATGAACTGGCTGGCGCGAAACCAGGATAAGCGCGAGAACCCCGAATTGATCCTGCCGGGCGCCCGCTCCCTCATCCTGCTCGGGGTCAACTACTGGTCGGGAAAACGGCCGGTGACTGAGGATGCCCGTGCACCGCGCTGGGCGCGCTACAGTCTTTACGAGGATTATCATGACACCCTTCGCGCCGGATTGGTAACGGTGGGTCGATTGCTGGAGGAGACCTGCGGGGTGGGGGCCGACGACTATCGATATTACGTGGACACGGGACCGGTTTTGGAGCGCGGCTGGGCGGCGCGGAGCGGCATGGGATTCACGGGCAAGAACGCGATGCTCATTTCCCGCCGCCATGGGAACTGGCTCTTCCTCGCGAGCCTCGTCACCCGGATCATACTCGCCGCCGATCCCCCGATCCGGCTGCGGCGCGAGGAGGGTGATCCCTTGGGCGCGCAAGCCGGTCTGCTCTGCGGCCGTTGCACCCGGTGCCTCGACGCCTGCCCGACTCAGGCGTTTGCCGCTCCCGGGGTGGTCGATTCCCGGCGTTGTGTGTCGTATCAAACCATCGAGAACAAGGGCCTCATCCCGCGGGAGCTGCGCGCCGGGATCGGGAGCCGGATCTATGGGTGCGACGTGTGCCTGGAGGTGTGTCCGTGGAACCGGTTTGCCCGGGAAGGGCGGCGCCAGCTGCTGAGCGCGCGTGAGGAACTGCGCGATGTTACGCTGGCCGAGTTGCTCACGCTGACTCCCGACTCGTTCGCGCGCATCTTCCGGCGCACCCCGATCAAGCGGGCCAAGCTCGGAGGGATCCTGCGCAATGCCTGTATCGTGGCTGGAAATACGGGTGACGTTTCGTACCTGCCGGCGCTGACTGCCCTCGCCCGGCATGCCCTGCCGCTGGTGCGAGCCCACGCGGTGTGGGCGGTGTATCGCCTCGGAGGGGGCGACCAGTTGGGCGACGCGCGTTCGGCCGAGACCTCGCCCGAGGTTCGGGCCGAGTATGCCGCGGAAAATGCGGTGGTCGACCGACCGGATGAATGAGCAGCCTTGGGCGGCCCGACCTAGGATCCAAACAGCGTGCTCATGGTTCGGGCGAAATGAGGGGGAGGACGCACCGGTCTGCCCTCGCGATCGATGAAAGCATGGGTGGTGGTGCCGGTAGCGAGCAGCTCCTCCTCTCGTCGGATCTCATAGTCCAGTCGGATCCGCAAGAGTGGCCGCTCGCGCATGGTGGTGATGACCGTCAGCAAGTCGTCGTACAGGGCCGGGCGGAGATACTTCGCGGTCACTTCGAGCACGGGAAGCCGAAAGCCGTCCGCCTCCAGTTGACGGTAGGACAGGCCGTGTTCCTTGAGCAAGGTGGTGCGCCCGATCTCGAACCACGGCAGGTAGCTCCCGTGGTACACGACCCCCATCATGTCGGTCTCGGCATAGCGAACGGTGATTTGGGTGCGCGATTGAATCATCGATGGAGGTGCGGACTCGGCGGGGTGGGATTGAAGAGCATGTTTGCCGACTGGAGCCATGAGTTGCGGCGCGACCAGGCCCGACCGGCCTCGCCCAGGTTTTTGCGCAGTGCGGAGTTGCTGATCAGTCGTTCGAAGGCGGCGGTAAGCTGGGCCGGGTGATCGGGTGGAACACACAGCCCCGTGACTCCATCCACCACTGCTTCCGCCACTCCGCCGATGGTGTGAGCCACGACCGGAAGACCATGGGCAGCCGCCTCGAGATAGACCAACCCGAAGCCTTCGATGCTATGTCGGTAGTCGATGCTCGTCATCGCGAAGATGTCCGCCCGGTCATAGACTCGATCGAGCTCGTCGTCCGGCAGTTCTCCGAAAAAACGGACTTTCAAGTCACTGCCTGCCGCGCGTTCCCGCAAGGTCTGTTCATAGTTCGATTTGCTGTGGCCGCCGACGATCCAGTATTCGATTTTCTGCCGGAAACGGGGTGCGAGCGCCTGCAGGGCCTCCAGGGTCTCGAGTTGTCCCTTGCGCGGATGCAGGCGGCCGACGGTCAGCACCACGAGTCGATCCTGTTTGGCATGAGGCGTTGGCTCGGTGACCACGGCGAAGTCGGATCGCAGTGCTCCTGGAGTTAGGAATGCCTTGCGGGCCGCTTCCGGAAAGTGTTCCACTAGCAGGTCGTGCGTGTAGTGAGTCAGGGTGCTGATACGGGATGCGTTGCGAATGAGCCGGGAGGTCAAACGACGCGTCACGGGATTGCGGTGAAACTTCAAAATTTCCGAGCCGTGAAAGGTGAGGATGAGTTGCTTGGGCCGGAATCCCTTCACCCCCTGCAGCATCATCATCGCGAGCATCGGTCCGGGTTCGGGCAGGTAGACCGTCGCGTAGCGTAGCCGGCGTCGGTCTGCGACCAGTTGAATCGCCAGTTTGAGCTGACAGCGCAGATCGTGAGTGCCGGGCAAGGGCAGCCGGCGCAGTCGAAACGGCCAGTGTTTTTCGTGGGTGTGGGCCGAGGTGGATTGTGCCCAGACCTCGACGTCAAACCCAAGGCCCACCGAAGCCCGGGCCATTTCCTCGGCGAACGTCGCTATCCCTCCACGTTTGGGATAGAACTCATGAGTGATCAGGAAGAGAGAACGGGTCGATGCGGCGTTCATGCGCAGGAGCGGGCGTGGCGCGAAGAGGGTCGAGGCTACCGGCTCGGAACCGCAGGGCAAGCCCCCTTGCCGGCGGAGGTCAGGGCCTCCCCGGGGGCCGCCGACTGGGACCACCGGAATCGGAGGGAGCGGCCGCTGGTGCCCCCACCGTGACTCGAACACGGATCATTCGTTTAGGAAACGAACGCTCTATCCACTTGAGCTATGGGGACCCTGTCTGGCAGGAGAAAACGGACGCTGGCGGCAGGGTCAATGTCCGATCCCGCCGGCGATCATGGGAATAGAACCTCTGGTACGACGTCGCGGGACTGGTATCGACTTTATATGTTTACAGTAAGCTATTTGTGGAATTATTTGAGTTTCCGACTCTAGCTGATCCCGCGGACGCAAGGCTGGGGAACGAGAGCACTGAGGAGAGCAGTCGGACAAGATGGCAAGGCCGAAGCATCGGGGGTACTGGCTTGCGGCGTTGCTCGTTTGTACTTCGGAGTTATGTTGGGTGCATGACGTCGTGGATTTGGTACGCGAGAGTGCGATCAGGGCGGGTGCGCGGGCAGGCGAGTGTGGGTCCTGCTCTCGGCAGCCGGCTCGCGCGCCTAGGGCGTTGGACCCGCTGGGGCGGGGCATGGCTAGGGTTCTGGGTGGTTGGCGCGGTGGGGGCTGAGATCAACGTGCTGGCCGCTGCCAGTCTCTCCGACGCGCTGGTTGAGGTGGGCAAGAGCTATGCCCGCACGAGCCCGGATTCCGCGCGTTTTAGCTTTGGATCGTCCAGCGCGCTGGCCCGGCAAATCAAGGAAGGTGTTCCGGCCGACCTTTTTATATCTGCGGATGAGGCGAAGATGGACGATGTGTCGGGTGCAGATCTCGTGCTTGAGGGATCCCGACGTGCTCTCCTTGGGAACACGTTGGTGGTGATCGTACACGTCGAGCGCGGAGCCATCGTCCACCGGCCGGAGGATCTCGCTTCCCCGGGCGTTCGCCGGCTGGCACTCGGGGAGGTTTCGAGCGTTCCGGCTGGCATCTATGCGCGCAAATTCCTTGAGGCCTCGCGCCTTTGGGATCAGGTGCGTCACAAAGTGGTGGGTACAGACAATGTGCGTGCGACCCTGGCCGCCGTGGAGTCTGGAAATGCGGACGCGGGCATTGTCTACCGGACCGACGCGCTGCAATCAAGGCACGTGCGTGTCGTCTGGACAGTCACGGGTCCACTTGCGCCGGACATCGTGTATCCGGTCGCCGTGCTCCGCACTGCAGCCGACGCCGGAGCAGCCCGACGCTTTGCCGCCTTTTTGGATTCGGAAGAAGCCTGGCAAGTGTGGCGACGGTTTGGTTTCATCCCACCCGTCCGGCCGCCGCGATGATCCTGGGACCGGCGCGATTTATTGCACCTCGGCGACCACCGGATTGGACAGCGTGCCGATCGACTCGATTTCCACCTCAGCGACGTCACCGGGCTGCAGCCAGACGGGCGGTTTGCGCGCATAGCCGACGCCATGCGGCGTGCCGGTGAGAATGACCGTGCCGGGAAGGAGGGTGCGGCTGCCGCTCAGGAAGCTGATCACGGTGGCGACGTCGAACACCATGTCCGCCGTGGTCCAGTCCTGGCGCACTTCACCATTGATCCGGGTAACCAGGCGGAGGGCGTTTGGGTTCTTTAGTTCATCGGTGGTGACGAGCACCGGTCCAAGCGGGCAAAACGTGTCGAAGCTCTTGCCGTGGCAGAATTGACCGCCGCCCAGCTCAAACTGCCAGTCCCGGGCCGAAACATCATTGGCGATCGTGTATCCCAGGACATAATCCAGTGCTGATTCCTTCGATACGTTTTTGGCAGCACGACCGATCACCACCGCGAGCTCACCTTCGTAATCGACCTTGTGACTTGCGCAGACGGTCGGAAGAACGATCGGTTCGCCCGGGTGCTGGACGGCGGATACCGTCTTCATGAACCACATCGGGCGGGAGGGCACCCCTTTGCCGCCTTCCTCGGCGTGCTTCCGATAGTTCAAGCCGATGCCGAGAATGGTGGTGGGCGAAACTGGCGCCAATCGCTGTCCTGGCGAGCGGATCGGGGCGCCGAGCTGCAGCGGACCGGCGAACGGATCGTGGGCGAGCGTGCGTGCCGATCCGTCGGGAAGCAGTGCGGCGTAGGCTGGACCCTGAGCAGTGAGGTGGCGGATGAGACGCATGGGCGCAGTCGAGCGAGAGCCGTGCCCGGAGAAAAGAAAAATGACAGGCCTTCCACGCTCGCACGGTTGCCTTTTACCCGGTTCGCATGAAACGATTTCAGAGCCGCATGCAGGTCTTCATCCGACACCTCTTCGTTTCCGCCGGCCATAACTTCTTCGGTCATCATGGCGGTCCAGCCGGCACGCATCCGACGGTGCCGCTGCCGCACCTTCAGTGTCGGGCCGGACGCGGCATCGAAGGCGACCGTTTTTTCGACTACAAGCCGGACTACCGGGGGCAGATCACGTTTTTCGATTTTCGCGTTTACGAAGAAATCAAGCGTGCGCTTCACCGCCCGCAGCTCCTGCCTGACGCCTTTCGCCGAAACGTCCTGGTCGAGGGCCTGGATTTGGCGGCATTGATGGGAGCCCGTTTTTCACTCGGCGTGGTTGAATTCGAGGGCTGCTCGGAATCCGCGCCGTGCCATTGGATGGATCAGGCCGTGGGGCCCGGCGCCGAAACGTGGCTGAAAGGGCGTGGAGGATTGCGTGCAAAAATCCTCAAGGATGGGACCTTGCGCGTCGGGGAAGTGGCCTTCTCACGCTTCCCCGCGCCCAGCACTTCTTCGTAACCGCGTCGGAATCGAAGCGGTGGCCATCGCTCCCTGACCTGGTGGAGCGATCGGGGCACACGTTCAACCGCGTTTTTTCTGGATCAGCTGCTCCAGCTTCACGATATCCGCGGAGAACAACCGGATGCCTTCGGCCGTCTTTTCCGTCGCCATCGCATCCTCGTTCAGGGCAAAGCGAAACGCTTTTTCGTCGAACGAGACCTTTGGTTGCGGATCCAATGCGGCGGCGGCAGGGGAGAGCTTGCGGACCACCCCCTCCTGGCTTGAAGCCAGCTCGGCAAGCAGCGGGGGGGCGATGGTGAGCAAGTCGCAGCCGGCGAGTTCAAGGATTTCGCCCTTATTGCGGAAAGACGCTCCCATGACTTCAGTGCGGTGACCAAATTTCTTGTAGTAGCTGTAGATGGCCGCCACGGAACGTACGCCTGGGTCTTCAACGGCGGTGAAGTCCTTGCCGGTAGCCTTCTTGTGCCAGTCGAGGATACGGCCGACGAATGGAGAAATCAGCTGAATCTTCGCTTCCGCGCAGGCCACGGCCTGCGCGAACGAAAACAACAGGGTCAGATTGCAGTGAATCCCTTCGCCTTCGAGCTGTTCGGCCGCTTTGATTCCCTCCCAGGTTGAGGCGATCTTGATCAGGATGCGTTCACGCGGGATCCCCGCTGCGGCGTACAAGCCAATGATTTCGTGGGCCTTTTTCACGGTGCCCTCACGATCAAACGAAAGGCGGGCGTCCACTTCGGTTGAAACGCGACCCGGGACAATTTTTAGGATCTCCAGACCGAACAACACGAGCAGTCGGTCGATGATCTGTCCGGTTGAGGCGTTGCCCCCCGAGTCCTTCAGCGCCTGATCCACCAAATACGCGTAATCGGGCATCGCAGCCGCCTTGAGGATCAAGGACGGGTTGGTCGTCGCATCCTGAGGCGCGAATTGTTTCATCGACGCAAAGTCGCCCGTGTCGGCCACGACTCTCGTAAACTGCTTAAGCTGTTCTAGTTGTGTGGGCATGATGGCTGCGAAAACCCGGTCTCTCGTTCATCGAGAGCCGGTCGTTCCACGAGACTCTACTTGGCGTGTTCCGCGCGTCGCAATCGGTTTCTTGCCCACTCCAAGGCGCCGGCTTCGTTCTGAAACATGCCATCGAGCTGCGCTTCAAAGGCGTCATCGAGCATCAACTTGAAATGGGGTCCCGGTTGTTCACCGAGGGCAATGAGGTGCCGGCCGAGTAAGATGGGCTTGGGAGCACGCGCAGCCAAGTCGAGCAGGCGAGACTTCGCGCGGAGTTTTTCGATGAGATTGTGGGTCTCTGGGGAGTAGAGGGGCGGACGACCAAACGAGTCGGCCGTCATGACGAGAGCGAGGTCATCGATGGTAGCCGGAGAGAGTCGACGTGCGAGGCGTCGAACCTGGGTGTCGCCGAATTCGCTTTTCGGTCCATGGTGGTGAATCAGATGGTCCACGACCAAAGGACGAACGTAGTCCGCCAAACCAAGCGGTGCGCCAATTCGGACCAGAAATGCTTCTGCCATGGGGCCCCCTGCCGCCTCATGCCCGGCACTGGTCCATCGGACTACCTCGCGGCGGTGGGACCGAATCGTGGTTGAGGGTTTTCCCAAATCGTGGGTCAGGACGGCAAAAAGGAGGAATCGCCGGCGATGGAAGTCCGCCGACTTCCATGGCTGCAATTTCACCAAGGCATCGCAGCAATGTTGAGTGTGATTGAACACATCCCCTTCTGGATGCCACTCCGGTTCCTGCGGGCAGTTGCGAAGCGCGGCAAGTTCTGGGAAATGCACCAACCAGCCGGTTTGTTCCAAGACGGCGAGTCCCCGAGAGGGCCGGGTGGATTGCGTTGCCCACTTGTCCCACTCACCCCACACCCGCTCCAGCGGCAGCTCTTTGTAAGCATCGACAATCGAACGGCACAGGAGCGCAGTTTCGTGGGCGAGAGTGAAGTCGAAGCGGGCGGCGAACTGCATGGCTCGAAGCACGCGCAACGGGTCTTCGATAAAGGCCGGGCTGGCGTGACGTAAGACCTTGGCGCCCAGGTCTGCCTTTCCATCGAGAGGGTCGATAACGGTCTCCGTGAACGGATCCCACGACATCGCGTTGACCGTAAAATCGCGTCGGGCCGCGGCCTCGGCCTCACTTAGGTCGGGTTCCGGTGCAATTTCGAATCCCCGGTGGCCCGCCCCTGTCTTAGATTCCCGTCGGGGCAGGCTGAAGTCGTACTCTCTGCCGTCGGACGTGCGGAGCTTGATCACCCCGAAACTGCGTCCCACGACATCCGTGGCGCCGAAGGGAGACAAAGCCCGGTGGAGGGTGGGGAAGTCTGTGCCCCCGACTTCGACGTCGAAATCCTTCGGCTCCAAACCCAGCAAAAAATCGCGCACGCAGCCTCCCACCAACCGTGGACGACCGATGGGTCGCACCGCTGCCAGAGCGCAATGCAAGGAGTCTGGCAAATGCATGAATTACTTTGCGGAACGCCAGCCAGCGAAAGCGACTAGAATCCAACCCGTGAGCAGCGCGGCACCGCCTAGTGGGGTCACGGGTCCGAGCCAGCGGGGCCCGCCGAGCGCAAGAACGTAGAGGGAGCCGGAAAAGAGCAATATGCCGACCAGAAACGCCCAGGAGCAACGTATCCAGGAGCGTCGATGAGCGTCTTCGTCCTGGGTGCCTGCCGCAATCACGGTCGCAAGTATCGCCACTGCGTGAACCATGTGGTACTGCGTTGCCGTCTGCCATACGTCGAGTGATCCGCGCTGGGTCAGCGTTGCTTTCAGTGCGTGGGCGCCGAACGCCCCGAGACCGACCCCGGAAAAGCCAATGACAGCGGCGATGGACTTAATTATTTTCATATGTGCGACAGACTGGCCCGGCTCCTGCTTTTGGAACTATGAATAGTTCTTTTGGTCTTCGAGCTGGCTATCATGGGTTGCGAAGAAGTTAAGCCTTGAGTTTGGCATCATCGCGGCCTTGGATGGCAACTCGTTGTCTTCACGGACAACGACCTAATAAACTACAGAACAACAACTACATGAAAAAGACTGCCCTCATCCTCGCCCTCCTCGCGACGGGACTTGGCCTGAACGCTCAGGAGAGCAAACTCTCCTATTCCGTTACGGTCGACTTCCCTTACGCCAGCAAGTACGTGTTCCGCGGCATCGAATACGCGAAAGACTCGATCCAACCCTCGATCGAAGTTGCCTCGGGCAATTTCTATGCGGGCGTTTGGACCAACCAACCCATCACCAATAACTCGGACAACGAGTTCGACTTCTACGCGGGGTACGGCATCCCGCTGAATGACACGTGGAAGCTCGATGTTGGTGCCACCCTCTATTACTACCCTGAGGCAGATACCTCCAGTTTTGATGAACAAACCTTTGAAGGTTTCATCGGACTGACGGGAACCGTCAGCGGGTTCACCCCGGGGATCTATGCCTACTACGACTTCGATTTGAAGGCGTTCACGGTCCAAGGCTCGGTCGGCTACAGCATTCCTCTGGAGTCGGCGGGCACGTCTCTCGACTTCACGGTCACCTTGGGCAATGTTTCCCCTGACGCCGGTGATGATTACATCTACTATGGTATCGGTGTGAATCTTCCCTACAAGCTGACGGAGAAAGCCACGTTCGCCGTGGGTGCGCAATATGCCTCCAATGATCTCGATGGTGCGGATGACAACCACCTCTGGTTCACCGCAGGGCTGACAGTCGGATTCTAATCCGATCGTAAATTAAAGCATATCGATTGAGATAGCATCGAACCCGCCCCGCATTTGCGGTGGCGGGTTTTTTATCCCTCGGAAAAGCAGTTGACACGCCCTCGTACAACCCTACCTCTTGGCCCCTTTTCTCATGAAAACGTTCCTCGCCAAAAACGAGACCCTGCCTCAACCCAAGTGGTATCTGATCGATGCCGAGGGTATGGTGCTCGGCCGTCTCGCCGTGAAGGCTGCGAATATCATTCGCGGTCGCACGAAAGCCACCTACACCCCTCACGTCGACACCGGCGACTACGTCGTAATCGTCAATGCGGAAAAGGTGGTCCTGACCGGCAAGAAGGAAGAGCAGAACAGCTACATGTTCTTCTCCGGCTTTGTTGGCGGCGAGAGCTA
>Ga0154020_10009574_pt1 | contig 11144 bp, 7 predicted proteins | sample Klosneuvirus_201_FD_109709 | JGI IMG/M metagenome (GOLD analysis project Ga0154020, IMG submission 109709) | Active sludge microbial communities from wastewater, Klosterneuburg, Austria - Klosneuvirus_20160825_MG | ecosystem: Engineered > WWTP > Aerobic digester > Activated sludge | place...
CTAAGGACATTTCTTCCAACCTTGCAGCAGTCCCCAGGTCGCTTCAATCTGCTGGAAATCAATGGAGCGACAGTTGTCGTCGATTACGGCCACAATCCATCCGCTCTGGAGGCTCTGATCAAAGGCGTCGAAACATTGCCAGGCAATCGCCGCAGCGTTGTTTACTCGACCGCAGGCGACCGCCGGAATTGTGACATCGAACGTCAGGGCGAACAATTGGGCAATCACTTCGACACAGTGTACGTCTACGAAGGACACTACAAACGTGGCCGCGCAGATGGTGAAACGGTAGCCCTGTTTCAGGCTGGCCTGCAGCGTGGAACTCGCGCGAAGGATGTCGTTACGGTCGAAGGTTCCCTGGCAGCGGCTGAACTGGCATTAAACAATCTGCGGGCCGGTGATTTACTGCTGCTCCAGGCCGATGCCGTGGATGAAACCGTTGATTTCCTGACGACTTACCTCCAAAAAACAGCGGCAGTGGAAACGCTAAAGAACGCCGAACTACCTAATCGAGTTTCCGCTGCCGAAGATAACCGAATACCCACATCCGCTGTTACGATCGCAGCGATGTCAGGGGCAACTCCACAGATACATTTTGCCGCTCATTCTCAACCTGCCGTGACAGCATAAGGGATTCCGTATCGTGAGTCCGATTTCGATCTACCAATCCATGTGGCGACTCACCATGTTTGCAAAAACATGGTGGCGACACATTGCGCTCGGCTGCCTGTTGTCGGTGGCTGCGACTGCGGCTGCGATTGTGCCCCCATACCTCACGATGCCGCTGCTGGACAAAGTTTTGATTCCATATCAAAACGGTGATTCGTCAAACATAGATCAGGTTCCCTGGTTTCTTGTCGGACTCCTTGTCGCTGCGATTGCATCCTGGCTACTCACCTGGGCGCGCACGTGGGTACTGGCGTGGACTGCTGAACGCATCGTTGCCGATCTTCGCAATCGGACATACGCGCACCTGCAGACGCTCTCACAGGACTTCTTTTCCAAATACCGCACGGGCGACCTGATTTCCCGTGTCAGTAATGATGCCGACAGACTCTGTAGTTATTTTTCGCTGCATCTAATCGACTTTCTTGCTGACGCATTGCTGATGATCATGAGTGCGGCGGTCCTCATAAGCATCGATCCCAAACTGGCGTTAGTCACACTTGCTCCACTGCCGTTTATCGCCTGGCTTGTTCAAAGCGTTCGTGATCGTCTGAGGACACGATTTACGGCGGGCAATGAAGCGATGGGGGCTATGACCAGCGTGCTGGCAGACACGATTCCGGGCATTCGAGTCGTGAAAGCATTTGCGCAGGAACGCCGTGAAGTCGAACGGTTCCGCTCTGCAAACAATGCCCTGCTGGCGGCAAACGATGAAGTGAATCGCACCTGGTCATTTTTTGGCCCCGTCGTGGCACTTCTTACAGACCTGGGGCTGCTGATTGTCTGGGCCTTCGGTGTCTGGGCCGTATTTCAGCATCGCGTTTCGGTCGGAGTACTGACAGCCTTTGTCGCGTACATCGCCCGATTCTATTCCCGCCTTGATTCGATGAGTCGCATGGCCGCCGCAACGCAGCGCGCTGCCGTCAGCGCCAACCGTCTGTTTGAAATCCTCGACCAGACTCCGGGAGTTCCTGAGCCGGAGAACCCCGTGTATTTGGCACATGTTGCCGGTGCAATCGAAATCGATGATGTCGGATTCCAATTTGGGGATCGCCCCATCCTGACTGGCGTCAATCTTTCCATTCGGCCGGGTGAAATGATCGGACTGGTTGGTTCAAGCGGCGCAGGCAAAACGACCCTGGTGAATTTATTGTGCCGGTTTTATGACGTCAGTTCCGGGGCCATTCGAGTTGACGGAATTGATGTCCGGCAACTCTCTCTCCGCGATCTGAGGCGACAAATTGGGCTGGTTCTGCAGGAACCATTTCTCTTCTTCGGAACGATTGCCGAAAACATCGCCTATGGTCGTCCCGAGGCGACTCAGGAAGAAATTGAAGCGGCGGCGCGCGCTGCCCTGGCCCATGACTTCATCATGAATCTGGAGGACGGTTATCACTCCAGCGTGGGCGAGCGAGGACAACTGCTGTCAGGCGGAGAGCGACAACGAATCAGCATCGCCCGGGCGTTGCTCGTCAATCCTCGAATCCTGATTCTGGATGAGGCCACATCATCGGTCGATAATGAAACCGAGCGTGAGATTCAGCTCGCACTCGACAACCTTGTCCGAGGGCGAACGACGATCGCGATCGCCCATCGACTGACAACGCTGCAACAGGCTGACCGCCTGATTGTTCTGGATCACGGCCGCATCGCCGAAGTGGGAACGCATGAAAGCCTGCTTGCACTGGGAGGAGTCTACCGCCGACTCTACGAAGCCCAGTTTCGTCCCGATCATGTGGCGGCGTCCCCATCGTCGCCACTGGACTTTCCGGTTGGCGAAATGACGAACGAAGACGAATGTGTCTTGACATAAAATTCGGGGTTAGGATCGTTCACTTCAATATCGGACAGCTATTTCTCGAGCGAGCCTTAGTGCTGCGGAAACGTGCCACGACTCCTTAATTGAACCAGCCTGAGAAACGGCGCGATCAAACACGCCGTCCCATCAAAATCCATCGGGAATGAAGCGATACTGGCCGCCGCTCTTTTCAGCAATCTGCTGCATGAGGGTCGCTCCGATATCTGAGCCAAAGGTAATCGTATGGATCGCCGATCCCTGGTTATAGCGCAACACGATTCCCTGCGTTTCCAGGGGAATATCGCCGTCCGAAAGAAAGAAGATCACATCCGGCTTGAGCCTCAACGTCATCGCCATGGCTCCCTGAGGTTTTGTGCCACCCTGCGACTGAGACTGCGAGATCCAGTTGAACACACGGCCCAGATTTCGCTGGTCCGCTGAAATCAGTTCGAGCGTATTGTCCGGAAAGAACATCGGAAATGTGCGGTCCGTGTAGAAGGCGACAAAGAAGCGTTGTTCCGGCTTCAGGTTGCTCAGAGCATTCATAAGCTCCTGCCGAGCCCGCTGAAATCGGACACCTGACATGCTGCCGGACGCATCGATCACGAAGCCGATCGAATTGGCAGGAACTTCCTTTCCAAAGAAGGACACTTTTCCATTTCGATCCGCTGTACCAGTGCCGACACCGGCAGCAGCTCCGTTCTTTCCCTCCTTCGAACCCGAGCCGCGTTTCGCACCTCCGCCTTTTTCTGTCACCGGTGCCTGCACGTTCGGCAGAGTCGCAGCAAGCGTAACGGAGGATTCCGGCATGACTGTCATCGGCACCGCAACCGTGCTCACGAGGCTGTCCGTGAGGTTCGCACTGGCGGGCGGTAATTCCAGTTCGATCTCCGCGTCTCCAAAGTCCAGTCCACCGCCTTCCTCTTCTTCCTCCGCAAATATCATTTCAAGCTGCGGTACGTTTTCTGTCGCATTCCCAGCAATCACAATGGCCCCAAGGACACACACAATTGCGGTATGCACCAACAGGCTGGACGCCGTCGAAACTCGCTGCGCAGTCCACCATGCGGATAGGACGTCACGCCATGAGCGTGACAAATCCAGCAGACGGCTTTGGTTCACGTTGAGCTTTGAGAGCCAGACTCGGATCATGATTCTCACCGACGCTGGGCGGAATTTAGGAGGCAATCACTGCGGCAAGCATATCTGTCAGAAGTCAGGGTGTCACCAGAATTCCTTTTCGAGTCAGGGCAAAACTTAATGATTGGCGCTGCAGCATCCGACCGGTTATCAAGGCGAGCGGAAGAAACAGGATTACCAGGAATATCGCGTCGCCCAGGGAATCCGACCTGAGACAGGTCGGACTACGTAGGCAAATCTGTCCTCAGATCTGCTTCCTTTGGCGTGGTTCAGTCGCACGGGGCCGCTCGACCCAATGACTCGCCGATGGTAAATCCTTTCCTGCCGATCGCCCAAATAGCACGCTTTCGGGTGGAGATATTCGGCTCATGGAACAGTTGGGACAACGGTTCTACAGTTGGGCTTTGTCGGAGATATCGCGGCGGCACCAGCCGCCTTGCCATTGGATTTTATCGACGGCAGCGTAGGCGTTTTGTTTGGCGGCGGCGATGGTGTCGCCCATGGCGGTGACGCCGAGGACTCGGCCACCGGTGTTGACGATCTGGCTATTCTTGAAGGCCGTGCCAGCGTGGAAGACTTTGACGTCGGGCAGGGCGTTGGCTTCGTCGATTCCGTTGATCACATGACCCTTCTTGTATTCGCCAGGATAGCCTTCGGATGCCATCACGACGCAAACGGCGGGACGGGGATCCCAGTCGAGTGAATCTTCCAGTTCGGCCAGGCGACCAGTCGCAGCCAGCAGCAGCACCTGCGCGAGATCGGTACGAAGTCGCATCAGAACAGGCTGCGCTTCGGGATCGCCAAACCGCACGTTGTACTCGAGAACTTTCGGTCCGTTGGCAGTGAGCATAATACCCGCGTACAACACTCCGGAAAACGGGCAGCCCTCGATTTTCATGGTGTGGACCGTCGGGATCAGAATTCGGCGGATGATGTCGTCCATGATTGCCGACGTGACGAGCGGGGCAGGGCAGTACGCTCCCATGCCGCCGGTGTTGGGACCTCGGTCGTGGTCGTACGCTCGCTTGTGATCCTGAGCGACATCCAGCGGCACAATCGTGTCGCCATCAACCAGCGCCAGAATGCTGGCTTCGTGACCAACCAGACATTCTTCAATGACAACCTGCGAACCGGCGGCTCCAAATGTTCGGTCGCGGAGGATTGATGTGACGGCGTTGCGGGCTTCAGCACGATTGGCGCACACGAAGACGCCTTTGCCCGCAGCCAGTCCGTCGGCTTTGACCACCAGCGGCTGCTCTTCACATTCATCGAGGTACTGCATCGCTTCCGGCATTCGACTGAATACGGCAAATCCCGCCGTCGGAATGTTGGCTTTGCGAAGCAGTTTCTTGGTGAAGACTTTGCTGCCTTCCAGTTTCGCGGCGGCGGCTGTCGGACCGAAGATCGTCAGATTCTGGCGACGAAACTCATCGACGATGCCCGCCACGAGCGGCGCTTCCGGCCCGACGACTGTCAGATCGATCGCGTTGTCTCGCGCGAACTTCATGAGGCGGCTAATGTCGTCGGACGCGATGTTGATATTCTCGGCATCCAGAGCCGTGCCAGCGTTTCCCGGCGCGCAGTAGACTTTTTCGACGAGTGGCGACTGCGTGAGCTTCCAGACCAGAACGTGTTCACGACCGCCCGAGCCTACGACGAGAATTTTCATAGAACAATTTGCTTTGCTAGGCTGTGAAAAGATGGGACCGATTATTTACGCGGTCAGGCACGAGGTTTCTTGTTCCGAGGCTCCTGCCTGGGAACACGTTGCCTTGGAGGCTCCTGCCTCCCTGATTCGAAACTGCGGAGGCAGGAGCCTCCGGGCAGTGCGTTCCAGGGCTGGAGCCCTGGAACGAGTTCTTGATGGAAATTCGCCGACGGGCAAAAAACAAAAAACTCGCGGCAGGTTACCGCGAGTTTGATGTGATTTCGAACCAGTGACGGAACCGTCCTGATATTCGGATCAGGTGACCGGTGCTGCTTCTGGCTTCAGTACGAACGGGAAGACGCGGACTGCGGCACCCGGATCATGCTGTTTCTTATAGGCCAGTTGGGCCGCTCGGTCAGCCGCGAACTGCAGACGGATAAATTCCAGTCCACAGAACGAATCGATATCAGCCTCAGCCGCAACGTCCGCAAACATTTCCCCAGCGGATGCGGCGTGACGCCGAACTCCGTGAATGCTTCGTTCGCGTACTTTGACGCCTGCTGCCGCCAATTTGATGAGTCCCTTCAGAAAACGGCCGACAGTCGTGTCAGCCCCGGAAACGCGCCACAGGCGTTCCCATTCTTCGTGAGCCTCCCAATAAAAACCAAGGTTAAAGTAGTCCAGTCCCAGCAGGTAATTTCGATTTGAAGGCCAAGTTTCGGTGCTCAACGCCCTTGGACCTTGTCCGGGGGCATGTTTTCGACCGTGACTGTGGCCTTTGGGATCGCGAATCGGATGGGGCATCCCGGAACCGGGATAGTAGGTGTAGGCTGGAACTGGTCCGGCAGGATACAAACGCTCAATTTCGGCTTCAGCCGTGATCATGGGTCATCGACTCCAATGTTAGGGGCCCTGAATCTTGTTGCTCCGCGGAATCGTACGCAGAGGCCTCGCTACAGAACACACGCGGAACATGTATTCGTGACGACTCCATGCCTCTGGCGACCTCAAAACTGAACATTCAGACAGGTGTCTTTCGTGCGCAATTTCGATTGGAACGAATTTACAATTTTTTCCGACAACTTCGAGTACTTCTTGCCCTGATTTGGTCAGATTCCGGATCGTTGCTGTCTGGTCACCAACGGACCGTGGTAGTCGGAAGACTTCAGTCAACTCGCCTAAACCCACATAACAAGCAGAGTTTGCGATCCAGAGTCCACCCTATGTGCGACTTGAGCTTGAGCGGCCACCCGCGCTGAACTCCTTATAACTTCACGCGGTCTGAATTGATGTCCTTGTTCCGAGGCTCCTGCCTCGGAACACGCTGCCCCGGAGGCTCCGGCCTCCCGGGATTCTCGCTGGAGGCAGGAGCCTCCAAGGCGTTGCGGTCCAGGGCTGGAGCCCTGGAACGAGGATTGACAGCCTCATTCCTGACCGCGTGACGTATAACTGGGGCGGAGCGCGCGAGTTCAGCTGTCGTGCCGGGAAGGTGAGGCTTCCGGAAATTGTCATCGACCTGTAGTTTCAGGAACTCTGGCAGCTATGCTCGCCAACGGTAATCCTGTAGGCACTGGCTTTGAATCTTCCGAGGTCTTAGTAACCTGCTGAGTCACAGAATCAATTTTCAACGCCCCAGCGAATTCCGGAACAAGTATCGATGACAGACATTCATGATTTAACGCGGCGATTGCAGCGTTCAGGCGACTCCAAGATCGTATTGTTTGTAGCCGACGGGCTGGGCGGCCTGCCGTTGCAACCGGGTGGCAAGACGGAGCTTGAGACCGCAAACACTCCAAATCTGGACGCTTTGGCACAGCGAGGCGTGCTGGGGATGAGTATTCCCGTGTTGCCAGGGATCGCACCAGGCAGCGGTCCGGGACACTTGGGATTATTTGGCTACGATCCGCTGAAGTACGACATTGGTCGCGGTGTGCTGGAAGCGCTGGGGATTGATTTTGCGCTGACCGATCGCGATGTCGCCGTGCGTGGGAACTTCTGCACGGTGGATACGGAGTGCAAAATTACCGACCGCCGGGCGGGACGGATTGCGAGTGAAATTGCCGCGAAGCTTTGTGAAAAGCTCGACAAGATCACCATTCCCGGCGTCGAAGTTTTTGTGCGGCACGTCAAGGAGTATCGCCTGGTGATCGTGATCAGGGGCGAAGGCCTTGGAGGCCACGTCAACGACACAGACCCTCAGCGCACGGGTGTTCCCCCTCTAAAGCCGCAGGGATCCGACCCGGCTTCTCAGAAGACTGCAGAGATCCTTGCGGAGTTCAAGCGTCAGGCTGCTGTCATCCTGAAAGACGACGCGCCAGCCAATTTGCTCACAATGCGAGGCATTGCCAAGATGCCTCCGATCCCAAAGTTTCAGGACGTCTACGGAACCCGCGCGGCAGCGATCGCGGTCTATCCGATGTACCGGGGACTGGCGCGACTCGTCAATATGGATATTCTCGATGCGGGCCAGACGCTGGATGATCAGATGAAGTGTCTGGCGGCGAACTGGTCGAATTACGATTTTTTCTTTATCCACTTCAAATACACGGACAGCACTGGCGAAGACGGTAACTTCGACGCCAAGGTCAAGCGGACGGAAGAATTCGATGCCGCAATCCCTAAAATCAACGCCCTTAAACCGGACGTACTCATCATCACCGGGGACCACAGCACTCCCGCCAAGATGAAATCCCACAGCGGACATCCCGTCCCGACAATGCTGGTCGCGGAAAACTGCCGTTTTGACGGATCTCGTCAGTTTGGAGAATCCGCCTGCCGTATCGGTGAACTCGGGATGTTTGAAGCCAAATACCTGATGCTGCAGGCTCTGGCGCACGCCGGTCGCCTCGATAAATACGGAGCATAACCCCACCTGCCGAGAATCGGCCTTCTGTCCAGATTGCCAATTCTGCTATCGTAAAGCGTTATTGCGATTCTAGTCTGTTTTCAGATTGTGGTGAAGACATCGGCTGTCTTTGATTCCATCGCAGAACTGAACGGAGTGTTTCTCAGACTCACTGTATTCGTTGGAGGCCCACTGATGTTGTTTCGCTGTTTGACATTGTTGACGACAATCACGCTGTTCGCGGGCGGTTCATCCCTCACCGCTCAGGAACAACTGGCATGGCGCTTCACGCCGGGCGAATCTCTGAAGTACGTTGTCAATCAGAAGATGGACATGACGATGGATCTCGCGGGCAATAAGCAGACGGTGGCTATGACCCAGGTCATGGACATGCACTGGAAAATCTCAGAGGTTGACGCCCGTAATGGCGACGTCAAAATGTCTCAGACCGTTGAACGCCTGAAGATGAACTCGGAAGGCCCCCCATTTGGAACAGTTGCGTTCGATTCTGCCAGCGAGACAGCTCCAGATACGCCGCTCGGAAAATCGCTGGCGGAGGTCTTCAAGGTGATGATTGGCAAAGAATTCGACGTGCAGATGAAATCCACGGGAAAAATTGAAAGCGTCCAGGTTCCTGCATCACTGATCGAGGGGCTCAAGAAGGCTGGATCCGCAGGAAACGCCATGGATGAATCAACGCTGAAGCAGATGATGACTCAATCAGCAATCACGCTTCCAGAAAAGCCAATCCAGCCTGGAGAGAAGTGGGAAAGCGTACAGCAGATTGAGATGCCATTCGGCACGATGGTTGTCAAGTCGCAACTGAGTTTTGAGGGAATTGATTCGTCGAGCGGCTACGCCCTGATTGCCATGAAGCCAACGATTACGGTGACGCCCAAAGAAGGTGCGGCGATCAATTTGACACTAAACAATGCAGAAGGACAGGGCATGGTCCGGTTCGATATTGCAAAAGGCCGCATTGCAAGATCGGACCTCGACTTAACCATGGACATGCGGGTGAAGTCCTTTGGTCAGGTGATCGACCAGACCGTTCATCAGACGACTTCCATGGTCTTGTCTCCCTGATGCATCTTTGTCCATTGCAAACGGGTTTCAGTGCGCCTTTCGTTGTTTCCTGCTTTGGAAAACCTCTCCACCAGCTTTTGGACTTTTAGTGAATTCCGCTGAAAAGCCGCACGAGAACATCTAAAGTTTTCATGCGGCTTTTTTACTTCGACCTTGGGGTTCAACGTGAAACGAATCTTTCCGACGCTCGCTGTGCTGGCAAATATCACTCTGCTGTTTGCCTTTGTGAAGGGCTGGCAGATCGGGGATCCGATGCAACTGGGTGGCCGAGACGCGGTGATCAATTCCCGCATTGGCAGCCATATTCTGATCGGACTTGGCGCTTTGACGGGCGCGACGCTGGTTCATGCCTTGCTCTTTACATACTTCATGGGAACCGGGCGCTGGATCGAAGAGACATCTCAGGCCTACAGCCTGTCCGGGGAATGGCATCGACAGAATCAGAAAACGAAGTACGGAATTCTGCCGGGTATCTGCATTAGCTTCCTGATGCTGGTGGCAACGGGAGCTTTGGGAGCGGTTGCGGATCCGGCAACCCCGATATCACTGGAAAAATCACTTGGAATCAACGATTCCACGTTGCATTTTGCAGTCGCGATCTCCGCCTGGATTGTGAACATGATCGTCAACGCGACGCAATTCATTGCGGTCACCCGAAACTCAGCCATCATCGAAGCTGTTCTGGCGGAAGTCCGCCGCATTCGTTTGGAACGAGGATTGCCAGTTGATTAGGACGTTCACAGGTTAATCAAGAAGTCGCCGGACTCGTCAGAGTTCAGAAGTCTCACGACTCCTGCGACATGAGATCGGACGAAGTCCAACAGAAATCTTTGCATGCCCCCTCCTGATGCCTCACCTGTTCCCATTCTCAGAGTTCCCGGCCACTGCGACAGCGATTCAGGAAGGGATCGATCGCAAGCTTCACACCGGCGTGCAGATCTACATCGCCCGCAACGGGACGACGGTCCTTGACTTGGCGATGGGAGAGGCGGCACCTGGCGTGGTGATGACATCATCGACGCCGATGCCCTGGCGCAGCGCCGGGAAGCCGCTCACGGCAGTTTTGATCTTGCAGCAGATCGAAGCCGGTCGTCTGACACTTGAGACGCATCTATGTGACGTCATTCACGAGTCCAGCCTGACAGACAAAGCCGACGTGACGATATTAGACCTGCTGACGCACCAGTCCGGGTTTCCTCAGACGGACACGGGCTGGCCACATCTGGACTGGGATCAAAGCCTGCACGCCATTCTGCATGAACCACGCCAGTTGGAAATCGGCAGCGCCGCTTATCATCCGCAAAGCAGCTGGTTTTTGCTGGGTGAAATTCTCCGTCGTCTTGAAGCGGACGAATCTCAATCGTCGTTCGCGCAAATCCTGCAGCGTCGGCTGCTTAACCCGCTGCGTATGACAGAGACCTCCTGCGGCTTCGCACCAGAATCACTGGACTCGCGTGCGGTGCAATTCCCGGTCCTTTACGAACGCGACAAGGGACAACTCACCCCGTCAAATTACGGTCGCGCACCGTGGATTACCCAACCATCACCCGGTGCGAGTCTACGGGGACCAGTGCGGGATTTGGGACGATTTCTGGAAATGTTGCTTCGCGGCGGACAGACCGAATCTGGACAGCACATCCTGTCACCTGCAACAGTTCAGCAAACGGTTCGGCGTCATCGAACCGGAGAATTTGATCAAACTTTCCAGCATATCGTGGACTTTGGTCTCGGTGTCATCTGCAATTCCAATCAGTATGGCCCCGACACGGTTCCGTATGGTTTTGGAAAGTACAGCAGCCCGACGACCTTTGGCCACGGTGGCTCACAGTGCTCGATGGGATTCTGCGATCCCGAACGAGGTCTCGTGGTGGCATGGTCGGCAAACGGATTCTGTGGAGAATGGCAACACCAAAAACGGAATCGAATGATCAACAATGCGATCTACGAAGATCTTGGCCTGA
>Ga0154020_10009575_pt1 | contig 11144 bp, 9 predicted proteins | sample Klosneuvirus_201_FD_109709 | JGI IMG/M metagenome (GOLD analysis project Ga0154020, IMG submission 109709) | Active sludge microbial communities from wastewater, Klosterneuburg, Austria - Klosneuvirus_20160825_MG | ecosystem: Engineered > WWTP > Aerobic digester > Activated sludge | place...
TCCATAGAATCCTTTGAAGAACCTGGTTCAAGCATTCTTTTACGATATCTCATACCATTCTCCTGTTCTAATACATTGTCTTCACCAAACATCTTAAAGAACATATTAGAAGCATAAACATCTGAGAACATATAACCATAATAGCCTGCATCATAACCACCCATATAATGTCCAATCGCTGCAAATCGTGGTAATCGATAGGCAGACTTTTCATGGAACAGTTTAGTTTCTAATTCAGACCAGATTTTTTGCAGGTCAAGATTATCAAAGTTTGTTAGACTATGAATATGAAGATCAAACATACCAAGGAGTAATTGACCTTTGAAATCAAATCCATTCATACAATTTTCTTTAGATTTTATCTTGGGAATAATATCATCTGGTAAGTTTTGACTCATCAGTTTTAAAGCTTTTTCGGCACGACACCAACGTTCGAACATTTGGCTATGAGCTTCAACAAAGTCCCATTCAACATGAAAGCTTGCGAAATCGGTTAATTGTGATTTACTGCAGATCTGATGCATAACATGTCCAAATTCATGAAAAAAAGTAACTACATCGTCATAATCAATATTACCATCCTTAGGGAAATTACACGCCATACCCATAACATGAGGTCGTCGTTTGAGATCGCCGGTTAGGATAAAAAGATCACACCCAGTAATAAATTCAAAAACTGCAGCATGACTGTATTTACCTTCTCTTGGATGAAGATCAAGGTAAAAATATCCCATTACTTCATTCGAATTTTTATCCTGAACTCTATAAAGCTCAACATCATCATGCCATTTGTTTGTAGTATCAACTTTGGTAAAATTAAGATTAAGAATACCTTGATAAATCTTGAACAGACCTTCCTTCACAACTTGAAGAGGGAAATATTGTCTCAATTCTTCCATATTAATATTATGTTTCATTTCAGTGTATTCTCTGATGTAATATGAACGATCCCATTTATCTAATTTTTGCTTTTTAATTGGATTAGAAGACTGATTCTTAGCAAAGTAAAGAAGATCTTTAACATTTTGCTTATATATCGCATCAGATTTTTGATTCATTTCATTTTCAAATTCATTAGCCTTTTTGCTAGACTTAATAACTTTAACTTCTGTCTTATAATCAGCATGAGTCTTATATCCAAGTAATCTAGCAATTTCATATTTTAATTTAATAGTCTTACCAAGTAATTCAGTATTTTCCTTACCACATTTGCTCTGATTTGCAATAAGCAACTTCTTTCTTACCTCTTCACTTTTAACATATTCCATTGCAGGAACAACATCTGGATATTTCAGAGTCACTTTGTAATAGGTTGTCTTATCATCCTTTCGAATGATTTTCTCATCACAGAACCAATGTTCTGGCATACCATCTAATTCTTCTTGGCTAAATTCAAAAAATGTATTTTCATCATTTAAATTCTTGGAAAAATCTGTTTGCATGTTAGCAATCTCTTTTGATTTTGCTTTCACCAGCTGATAATCATTTTCATTTAAGTCAAGACCGTTGCGTCGGCTATCTCTAATACTATGTTCCAAATACCTAATTTCTTCATCAGTTAAATTATTTTTATCATTTTGATAATTCTGGCTATTATAATAAGACAATTGAGCTTGATACAGATCTTTACGGAGTCCAATCTCAATGTAAAACTCATCCAGGACCTTTTCTAATTCAGTAGCTTTGTCTCTGACTTCTTTATCTGGGTGGAAATTCATTGCAAAAGAAAAATAGTGTTCATAAGGTTCTAGAGTGATTTCAGTATTAATAAGTGGTTGAATAGTATTGCCAAAAGTTCTACTATTGTTTTGTACCTGAACAATATTATCAATTGTCTTAGTCATATTAGAGACAATATAGTCTTTGTATTGTTCTAAGAGTTGAGGGGTAGCATTGCTGTAGTTAAATCCTGGTTCCATTGTAAATAATAATTAATTGATTTATGATTATTATATTTAATTAAATTGATTTATCAACTTTTCTAAAAAATTGAATATAAAACGATTAACAAAAATATCATTAGTATATTCTTTTACTAACAAATTGATAAATAATGTCATTACTTGTCCTTCCATTGGAACTTCAATTACCTATTTTTGAATGGTCTGACAATTTGCATCTTAAAGGAGTTTGTCAAAATTTCAAAACAATTTTCGATACAAATCTTTATAATATGGCTGATAATATTTTGTATTCGAATATTAAACAATCAAAAATATCAAAACTTCCAGCAAATATTCTTAAAAATATTGTTGATGATAATAAATTAATTACAAATTTATTATTGAAAATAATACCACCATCTAATCTTCGTACAAACAGATTCGTACATTACTTTGTCAATCCAGATTTTGGGACAGACGAAGGGACAAAAATTGGGTTAATTAAAAAATATACTGGTTACGATACTTATAATTATAAATTCTATACTGGAAATAATGATATGTATTACTATCCCATTATATCACAAAAAGATTTTCAATTAGACCCAATTAAAATAAATGATATAGAAAAGGTATTTGATAAATTAGTTCAAGCGGATGATTTTGATACCATTCTTAAAATTATTAAGAAATATACGGCTCTGGAAGAACAACCATGTAAGGAAAAATTTTATGATAAATTAAAACTGTTATGTGCATTTCATAATAATTTCAAACTTTATCTGAAAATTATTGATTCATCCGACATGTTTAGAGATGGTGGTTTTTGGTTTCCTATTCTTATTTCGTATCAGGAAATCGAATTACTACATTTTATTAAACACCAAAATTTAGAGGCAGTGAAACATATTAATCCAAAGATAAAATGCAATTCCATTGATATTCTTACAAATGCAGTTAAACTCCATGCCAATGATATTTTTGATCATTATTTTAAGTTTGATTCTTTGAATTTAACTAATATTATTGAACTAATTAATTGCAGTATTAAATACAATAATTTACATACATTTAAAAAAATAATTTTAACTCCATATATATTCAACAAATTATCTATGACTACTTGTTTTGCATTAAATTCGGGTATCTTTATTCAAAAGAATTATAAACAAATGTCTTATTTTGAGGCAATTAATTCATCATGTCAGTATTATGATGAATTTAAAGAGTTTATGAAAATACTATTAAACAGTCATTTACACAGATCGCTTGTTAAAACGACACAAGAATATAAAGAATATATTCAGACATATATTATAGAAAAACAAACAAAAAAGGAAATATATAAATGTATAAATAAACAAAACCAAAATAAAATTAAGCATCAATGTCATGATTATAATAACCATAAAAAGTTGAAATATAAACATCAATAATACTTTATTATTTATTTATTTATAAAATCATTAGACAACCAAAGATGTCTATGCTTTTAGCATTGCCATTGGAACTTCAGCTTTCCATTTATGAGGGTTCCGGTAATTTGCATTTGAAAGAAGTTTGTCAAGAGATCAAAGAGGTTTTTGATACAAACCTCTATGGATTAGATGACCTCATTACAAAAACAAATGTCAAACAAAAAACAATTTCAAAGATTTCAACCGATGTTGTTAAAAAATATTCGGATGATAAAGAATTAATGACTGATCTCATCCTGCGGTCGCTCCCACAACCAAAACGAATACCTGTTTACTTACCCTTTATGTATGAATTTCAAGAAATGGATTATATAGGAATGATGCGTATACGTCCTATACGTTTTGTAGATTTTTTCACTGATTCGCCATATTATGACATCGTAAAAGCTCAAGAAAAATATAATTTTGATCCAATTCATCTCAATGATATTGAATCAACGATTGAAAAATTAATAAAGGTAAATGATAAAGAAACTATTATGAAACTACTTGGAATTCATTCTGACCTAACAAATAAACCACCAAATTATGATAAAATACTAAATATTTGTGCATCTCATAACAATTTTGATTTGTACAAAGAATTCTATACATTAAATCGAGGTATAAGAATTAATACTATTTTTTCCTATCTAAGTCCAAAAGACGATCTTTATTGGTTTGTAAAATATGAAAACATACCAGCATTGGAATATTTTGGCATAACTGATAAAATTATTATAATCTCAATCAAACTAAATTCCAGGATTGTTTTTGATAAATATTTTGATAGGATTGATATTATTAATACATCCTTCTACATCGAGTGTATTGATAATAGTATCAGATATAATAACTTATATGCATTTACAAAGTTAATATCTCATAAAGATTGTATCAAAACACTACTTGGAAAAAAATGTTTTACTAAAATTAATAATAAAGAAAAAGAAACAAATTATATCAATGCTATTCGAGAATCTTGTAATTGTAACAAGGAATTTGCAAATTTTATGGATTTAATGATATCTAAATTTTTATCATTTATTGTCTTACAATCAATCGATATAAATGAATTACTAATTGTGAATCAATCTACCAATTCAAAGATAATGTATAATCCAGACATCAAATTTAATAAATTCAAAAATGTTCAATATATGAAGTACCAACAAAGATCTCATAAGAACTATAATAAACATAAATTCATAAAACACTAATTATTAAAATGTTATTTTATTATATAAATTACATGGCATTATACAATATTTTTAATTTAGTAGAACGATGTCGTGATAATCCATTTCATGGTAAATTGAATGTAGATTGCGACGACTCTTTTATTGCATATCATATTTTTAAACAGATCAGAATGACAAACGGCGAAGAAACATTAATTACTTTGAAAGATGAAAGTCAAATGGATATTATTTTAGAGAGTATTAGGTCAGATTATGATGTTGTTATTAATCAGATTGAACCTAATATAAAAGAATTATGGAATCAAGGAGCATACCATAGATCCGACGATAAAGCGTTAGAACCATTTGAATTGGGTAGATTTATTGAATGTATTTTCTTAGCACAAAAACATAATCCTAATATTCATATGACTAATTACAAAGCATTTTTAGATGGGGGTGAAATTACAGATTATTATTAAATCTTATTTATACTGCACTTGATATTCCAATTACTCCGCCAGCTAATGCAACCAATGGTAATGATAACAAGATTCTCATTTTTAATGAATTAGAATTTGGGTCAGAACCACCTAATGTAATAGATGTAGCCATTATTACTATTATAACTGTGACAATAAATCCGACAACAATTTTTTTTGATAAAATACCACCTGGATCAGATGTTGGTTCTTTACATAAATGTTTAATAGCTTTAACCTTTTTAAGAGCATCTTCAATCTGTTTTTCATTTTCGTGTTCACAATCTGTTGCAATTTTTTCAGCCGTTCTATAAACTACGTCTGGTAAAGGTCTTGAGTTAACCAAACTGGAATAAATATAAATATCCAATAAAACAAATGCCATTGCCATAATTAGGCCAATATGGTTTCTTTTATTTTCATAGGAAATATATGATGTAGAAATGTCTGTAAAACTATTCATTCCTAAGAGTAAAATGATTAACATAATATTAATTAGTTCATTTTTATTAAAAAAACGACCCATCTATATATAAATAACGTGAAATAATTTTATATTATTCTTAATTATAGACTCTTAACATGTCTGCAGGAATGATTAATGATATTGTACAGTTAACAAGCAATGAGGCGGTCACAAAACCATATTATACATTAATAATAATTGTTACTTTAATGTTTGCAATGATTTTTATTCAACGCATGTTTAATATGTATACTTATAACTATACTGTTATCACAACATGTTTTATGATATTTGTCATTTCGCTATTTATTATATCGACCATACTAAATACTTTAAAAATAAATGATGCAGGTGGTCATATTAAACGCTTTAATAATATTTTTAATTCATCAGGTAGCCGAAATTTCTTAATTGTTATTTCATTATTAATGTATGTCATTTTTGTATATGAGACACCAACTTATGATAGTAATTTACCTCATCATTTACTTGATAAAGTAACACTGGGTAATAATTCTTATATATCAAACAGAATGGTTGGAATTTGGTTGATTATATTCTTTGGGTTAATGACTGCATATACAGTTTTTGTAACAACCAGAGACGAAGGTTAACTAATTACTAATCATTATTAGATAATCTTCATAATCTTCTAGAATACCATCCATTATAATTGGTTTTTGATCACTATATTGATTATTAATCACAATTAAATTCTTGTTTTCTTGATCTAAATGACAATGTAAATGATTTTCACAACATAAATCTGTGATAAGACACATACCAAAATGGTTACGACATGGTTTTAAAACCTGCTTATTCATAATGAGCTTGTTATCTGAAATTTGAATATAATCTTCATACGATTTATTATTATATGTATAGAAACACCTTTTATTCACAATTGTTTCTTTTAATTTATTCATATCACCATTAATTATTTGATAAGAATTATCTTCATCATCTATTTTACTGACTTCAATAATATTTGCATGTTTGAAATCTTTATATGTCAACGTTTTTCTATTAACAAAATCAAAACCTCTTTTTTGATATTTCTTACATCTTTCAATACTTGAACCAATTCTATTTCGGTCATTCAGAGCAAATTTTGTTTTTCTTGATAATATATCATTAATTTTATAAATTGATAATGTCTCTCTATTGTCTTGATTAATCGAATAAATGTTCTTACAAATATCAAAATCAAAATTACCATTTACATATTTATGTAAATCATTTATGCCTTCAACATAATTTTGAATATTATCTTTAATAGTTACAATGATCAATTGTATTTTATACGGACTATCTTTCTTATCATAAGTGCGAACCTCATGAATACCAGCAATTGATTCTGAATATGAACTTGTTGTCTTGACTATTTTATAGTCCATTTTATCAGTTAGAAAATAGTCTAATATAGTTTTGCTCTTATCGTCTTCTTTGTTGACTTCAATATAAATATCAACATCTGTATCTTTCCAATATACACTTAAAAGTGATTGTAAGATAAATGATCCAGTAACAACACATTCTAATTCTTTGATGATTTTCTTAAATTCTTGTGTATTATTACTGAAAAGTTCATTAAATCGTTTATTGATTTCTTTTAATGTTTGTCTTTTGATTATGGATAGATTGAGTTGTTCTTTGTAATATTGGCAGGTTTGTGATAGATTATAAATATCATCATTACTAAGATATTCAAGTATATTGTAATAAAATGGATCTCCAGCTAATACATCTATAATATCATTGTTCATATAATATAAGTATATATGTTGATTAAATAACTATTGTGATATTAATAAATTAATTCAATTTTTTAATAATGAATATGAATGAAAGATTATAAAAAAGTTATTGATATGGAAAAACAAATTTTTTATAACCATAATATTATATAATGGGAATCGAACAGTTCTTCAGCAGTATAGAGCAAAATAATATTACCAACCTGCAAAATAATTTTACATATAAGCTTCAGAAAAGAGTTGTGGCAACATATTTGTTAATTGATTATAATTCTATTGTTCATATTACTAGTTCAGCAATATTAGTCGATATGAACTATTTACTTTATCATATTATTAATAAAAGTTATAAACGGGACAATAAATTTAATCAATTAGTTAAAATCTATAGTTTGGATATTGATCCGAATGCAGAATTAAACTATGAGGACCTGAAACAAATGATTGATATTGATAGGTTAAATCAAATCATTCTGGATAAGGTAGAAGCTTATACACTAAATATTTTGAATAATTTTGTGGAACCTAAGAAATTACAATTTTTATTTATTGCAATTGACGGGGTTCCTCATAAGTCCAAAATGTTAGAACAGAAAAAGAGAAGATTTATGGGAACCATTATAAATGAATTAAAAGGAAAAATTTTCGTGAAACATGAAAAGGAACTGATGACTGAACCTAATAGATATATTTATGAAAAGAATAAATTCAATTGGGGTAAGATTTACATTTCGCCTGGAACAAAATTCATGGGGATGCTTAATAAACTATTAAACAGTAACGAATTTACCAAAAAAGTACAAGATATTTGTCCAGAATTAAACGAATATATGTTTTCTGGAACCAGTGAATTTGGCGAAGGAGAAAAGAAAATTGTCGATTATGTTAATAAACTGAAAAGTAAAACAGATTCTATTGCTGTTTATAGTCCTGATTCAGATATGACCTTATTATGTTTAATTTTAAGCAATCGGTATGAGAACATTAAAATCCTAAGACATAATCAACAACAAAATAATTATGATATTATTGATATCGATTTGTTAAGGAAGAATCTGTATAATTACATTACTAATTCATTCAAAATCAAAAAATTAGATGCAACCATTAATGAGACTAATGCAATTAGTGATATTGTCTTTATCCTAACTATTTTCGGCAATGACTTTCTTCCTAAAATGGAAACATTTACTGTAAGACAAGATTTTACCAGAATTATTGATAAGTACATTGAACTATTACAAGATGAGTTCAAGAGTAAAAATAAGCTAAATTATATTATTGATGGAAAATCAATTGATCAAGAAATGTTCTTAAAAATGATGAAAATATTACACACCGATGAGGAAAAAAACCTACAGAAAATGTATATGGTTAACCATTATCATAATTATGACAAACTGAAAAAGATTCTTGGAGCAGATAATTATAATTTTACAGATGTAATGATCAAATTCTTGGAACAATTAAGAACTTTTAACAATCAAGTCAGAAAAGGGGAAATTAAAAAACAACTTGTGAAAGGAGCGCAAGCGACTAAACAAGTTATTGACGAAGGGAAACAGGATACAAATTTTATTAAAAAACTTATGAAACTAACTAAATTTCAAACAGAAGAATTCAATCGTGATGATTCAGATGATTTCATTGATAAATACAAACAATTCTACAAAAAGAATAATAAATTACCAGAGGTGAGAATAACTTTCCGAAAATATTCTAAGCGTATTGATCGTCTTAGAGACAAATTAGAAAAATCATTAGATTATCTCGATCCTAATCTCAAGATAACAAAATATGATGAAGAAGTTTTTAAACTAGATAATATGCTTGAAGAATACAGTGTTAAATTCCACAGCGAAGCCCTTGACTTAGGTTATGTTTCAGTTGATCCAAAAAGTTATGTTTGGAAGACAGAACCAATTGAAAAAGGAATCAAACGATATTATTATGACTTTTTTGGTTTAAATGATACTAGTGTGCAAAATCCAGAAATGCAAAAAGTGATTTCGGAATATATTACTGGATTGATGTGGGTATTTGATTATTATTTCAGCGAAATACCAGATAAAAAAGCAAGTGTTTGGTTTTATAAATATACTCATGCTCCTCTCTTAACACAAATTTATCAGTTTATGAAATTACAAAAAAAAGATTATTTGGAACGGGTTCAAAAAGAATTAAATAAATATCAGGTTCCATTTAAGGACTTTTTCAAGGAAAAAGAGCATCTTATTTATGTCTCACCGATACAATCTTATCCAGATATAATTCCTAATGAATACATTAAAAAACTAAAAAGCAAAGAATTTCAAGAATATAATATCAATATAGTTGAAATAGTTGATGAAGTCTGGAATCATAATACAACAGATGAAATTGATTGTCGCGGTGTTATATATCTGAATAAATGTCATGTTACTGCTATTCATTTAGACAATGATATTGATAAAAGTTATGAGAATGATTTACAGTTCATACAATTATTAAGAAAATAAATTATTGTGATGCTACTTGTTCTATAATATTACTAGGCTTGGTTGGTTTAATAGGTTTTCTTTGTTTTTTCTGTTTCTTTGGTTTTTCCCTAGGTTCTTCATTGATCAATTTAGTAATAACTGCTTCATTTATTTTACCCTCTTCCTCTTTTTTCTCTACAATGGATGTATTTCTCTTATAACCATACCATATCAAAACACCAAAAATAGCAGTAATTAATATAAACCTCATTTCCTGAGCGATTTGATCCCAATTAGCAAATAATGAAGTGATAATGAGAAGAACGCCACCATAAAATAAACCATTGGTGAGATAAGGATTATCATATTGTTTATATTTTTCATGAAGTAATTTAGCGATCAGAATACCAAACCCACCAAATAAAATAATCATAATAATTGTATTTATATTTTTTTCATCATACTGAAGATCTTTATAAGTTATACTGGCCAGATTATGAACAAATAAATTATACATCAAGGCTATACCACCTGATAATATTATATCAACGAATCCCATTTTATACTATTAGTTGATAAAAAATTAAATTAAGTGAATTAATATGAATAACATTTTGAACAAGTATCAATACATGTCATATATTCATTTTTTTTTAATATGACATGATCTTTGATTTTATCATATTTTTCCATAAACTTTATTTCTTTATTTTCCTTAATACCTAAAAACCTAATATGTTCATCTTTATCATATTCAGTAAAGATTTTATTATTCTTGCCTTTGACCAAACATTTATGTGCAATATACATTCGATATGCATACACTGCTTCATCTTTATCTTCATAATCACCATATTTTTGTAATATTAGAAATCTAAATGTGTTACTTTTAGGTTTAATGATTTTATTCATATGTTTTTCAAAATCTTTCATATCAATAATTTGATTAAAGTGTTTTATCATTGTTTGATATATATCTATCTCAACACCACGAATAAAAACATACTTATCATCTTCCATTAAAAATATATAATAAATCAATAGAATATGTCAATATATGTTGTTATAATCAATTTTTCAAAATACATACATTTCTTCATATAAATCGTAAAACACAGTATAATCTTGATTTTTAACTATTACATGTTGTTGGTTTTCTTTTACTTTATTGATAAAAGTGTCGATGCTTGCTTTATAACGACCACGCGGAGTCTTAATATTGAAAAATTGTTTATAATCCCATAACTCTGAAATTTCCTTATTATTTTTATCTTTAACTAAATATTTATTGGTTATATACATTTTATACTGATCATTAATGTTTGGAGCAGTAGTCCTAACAACTAATAATCTAAATGAATTGGTTCGCTTTTTAATTAGTTTTTTAAGATGTTTTTCCAGATCTACAACATTAGTAATATGATGTTGTAACATAGTTTTAGGTATATCTATTTCAAAA
>Ga0154020_10009576_pt1 | contig 11143 bp, 10 predicted proteins | sample Klosneuvirus_201_FD_109709 | JGI IMG/M metagenome (GOLD analysis project Ga0154020, IMG submission 109709) | Active sludge microbial communities from wastewater, Klosterneuburg, Austria - Klosneuvirus_20160825_MG | ecosystem: Engineered > WWTP > Aerobic digester > Activated sludge | place...
CGCTAAACAAAACTTATTAGATTGTTCGTTACTTAACTCACCTAAATCACCTCTTGTTGTATTAGGTGTAGCATTACGCGCTTGTGTCCAAACATTATTAGGCAAGCCTATTCCAGATACATCTTCCTCAAGTTCTTTATCGAACGTATGCGGAACTGTATTTCCTGTATTCATTGGTGAATTTCGTTTAGCCATTTTTTATTATCTAATTGATGGGTAACTTGCAAACATATTATAATACTTATGATACATCGCTTTTCTATTTACTTGCCACATTTGTTTTAATTCAGAAAAATTTGGTGTATTAACAATACTTTTTGCGGCATTACGTGCAGCTCTATATCTTGTTTCAATCAACTGTATTTTAGCTTGACTTACTACTTCATCATTCATTATTAAATTTTCTAGTATGCGTTGTTTTAATGCATATTCGTAATATTCATTTAGCATGTCATGATCAGGTACAAGAATGTTTCCATCATCATCCTCCATCATTCCTTGATAATTCAAATAAACCTTTCCTGTTTGAAAATTCAAATACAACCAACCATCCTTAATCCAACCAGTCAATGGTGAATCCCAATATAAATTAGGACAATCACAATCGATATCTTGTGCATTCTGTAATAATTTAACCGGACTTAATACACTATACACTCTAGTTTCAAACTTTAATGTTTGTACTAACTGTATAGTTTCCCCTTTGCAGTTTAAGCTACATGAGATTGTAGGACTAGCACAAGATTGACATGGTCCATCGCAACACGGTGTATTACATTGAGAACAAGGATCACAAGGACTAACTACGGGTTCGTCTTGACAAACATCGATTACGTTAGGTGGTGCTACTTGATATGGTGTAGCTGCATTCACAATTCTTTCTTCAACATGCGTTCCCTGTGGCAAATATGTTTTAACTTCGTAACTGCCACACATGAACATAAAGTTAAGCGTATAAAAGTTATTCGGTAATCTAACACGTCCCTTCTCTACTTCCAAAATAACTTCTTTAGTTTGATTAAGACGTAAACCTAAATCATAATTTACTCGCTTAGCTACTTTAATTAATTCTTGAGGATCGATTCCGCCTTGAAGTTGATATTTTTTAAAATCACTACGCGCATCTGCAAGCAGTGTATCAAAACTTCGGTACTTGAGTGTATAGTTATATGACATTATCTAAGTGCGTTTTGACTGTCATCAGCTCCATCAGATGGAATCTGTCCAGTAGTTAATATTTCTTTTAACACCATTTGCTCTATTTCAGCAAACAAAAAGTCAGGTATATTTGTTTCTCGATCTTGTTGTAAAACACAATCGGTTGAATCTACAGAACAATTAAATGCTGAAATATCTTCATCAAACATAGCTTCAATTCTAATAGCTTCCCATTCCACATCCGGAATGTAAATATAACCATCTTGATACCAATAGTATTTTGTTTTATTATATTTCCAAGTACTGGTATTCGTCATGTTGGTATATACCATAGGATAAGTTTGTTCTACACCTATTGAACCATCGATAGACGTAATATCGCGTATTACAGGTCCACTTTCATTTTCAAAAAAAGCTGGTAGTTTATCTTTAGTTCTACGAAAAGTACAACCTGTTTTAATACCAATACAACATGCTTCTATTTTATCGACTTCGATTAATTCCACACAAGGTAATACTTCAAATAAATTATGAAATAACTTTAGTTTATCGGCAACTTCTTTTCTTCTTATTAATAATTTGGAATACTTCTGGATGAGGCTATAGAGGAATCTGTCAGTTATAAATGCATCTTCCTTAACTGCTTTTAATACGTTACGTACTCGTGATGTAGTTTCACCTATTGTAGTTGCCATAGTTTATAAAATAAATTCATTGTAACCATCAGGAATAGCCTGTATTTGTTTAATGATAAAATCTTTCTTACGTAATTTAGCAAACATAGTTGATATCTTTCGTGTAGAATCAATAGAAATATATCTCGACCAATCCTCTTTATAAGCTACCGAAGCTGCTTGTCTAAATTTCTTTACTGCCTTAAATGACCATACCTGCTTATTCTGCAACGGATACTTACTTGTATGATTAGTATAAAATATCTTTAATAGATTGTTATCAGATTCCCAGTTTTTATGCAAAACTTCAGTCCCAAGTTCTATTGATTTAACTATATCAACATTTTTCTTCTTAGGTGATTTACATGTACCTAAGAATATAAACCCTAGACTTTCAGGTAATTCGACACCATCTCTATTTTCTATAATACCCTTATACAATTCTTCGTTAAAGGTATCGATTATTTTTTTAAAATCAGTTACAGTTATGTGACCGTATGCTGGATATTTAGTTATGAAATCAATATGCATTTGTTTATTTATGACTATTGTTTTCTTCGGTCTAAATCTCCGTGCATGCAAGTTTGGTTTTTTGTATGGTTTATTCATAAAAGTTCTTTATATAATATAGGTATAATTTTGTAGAATTACAAATGATTTGTATCAAAAGTGAAAACCTCGAGCAATAAATACCCGAGGCTTTCTTGTCAGTCATAGTAAACCAACAAACCATGACAATCGTTAGAGTGTCACTCTATATTATACAGCATCACACGCAGCACCCGTTGTTACCGTAGCTGCAGCATCGCCATTTAAAACATAACTTAGTGAGCCAGTTACCATACACGTAGAACCTAATGAACCACCTGTAGGGATATTACCGCTTACAGCAACACTATTACAATCAAGATAGATGTAATCAATATCACCAGTACCACCACCATCTTCAGTAAGATCTATTTGAGTACAGTTGCATAAACAATTTCCGCTTTCTACAATAGTATAATCAGCAGGTACAACAGGTTCCGTAGTACCACACATATCGTAAGTATCTCCTGGTTGAAGTACACCTAATGCTATTGTTTCCGTTGTTGCATCATCACAATCGTATACATCCAAAGCAGAACAACCAATTAAATATACTGTAAAATCTGCTACAGTACCTGGTACAAAAGGAATAGATGTAATATCAATTTCACAAGGTAAAGTATAACCCGAACCAGGCGTAGCAACAGTCACCGCAGTAATTACACCACCAGCAACAGTTACATTAAAAGTAGCACCAAGACCACCTCCGCCAGTACCAACTACTTGTGGTAATCCTGGATAAACACCATCTGTATAACCTGTACCAGGTTCTTTAATGAATACATTATTTGCTACACCTGAATCAATACATTCAACTTCCCATCGTTTACACGTAGGAGATGGAATGAAATCTATAGTAAATGGTAATCTACCAACTAAAGATGCTACATCTTCACATGCTGCTTGTACATATCCTTCATACTGAATTGTATCACAAGTTTCGTTATCTACTAATATATTAATATCATACGTACATGCTCCGCCATTTCCTGGACAAATCGGATTAGTTCCCGGACCCGCACCAGGAATAGTGCATATATATGAAGGATCTCCTACTACACGGTAGCAAACCCTGTGTGGACCTATATAATTACTAGTCCAATTTACTGTGATTAATGCTGGTACAACTGCCATAATATTTTAATTTAAAGGTTTGGTTTTTATTAATATTGTTACTGAATAGCAGGCACCACCTTGACAAATATTATTAACACGAACATAATAATCCGTATTCGCTAATAATCCGCCAATGGTATCTACTGGATTTGCGTTAGGTGCTACAGCTGGATTTAATAACCAAGATGTTGCTGTTGCTAATTTATATTCTACTTGATATGATACAGCGGTATCATTCGCTAACCAAGCTAATTTTATTGTACTACTTGTTATACTTGTACTATGTAAACCTAAAATAGATCTGCATGGTTTAATCGATACAGTTAATGCCGCAGCTAATGACGGTATACCAACAAGAGCTTGATCAGGTATTAATACATCGTTTTCTAAATAACCACTTCCTGGATTAGTAACTTCGATTAATGTTATTTGACCAGAACCATTTGTTGTTACATCAGCGATAGCACCACTACCAGTACCACCTAAAAGAGGTACATTAAGTGTAACAACACTTGGAGTATAACCTGAACCTGCTGTTGTTATTGTTAATACCGTAATTGCTCCTGTAAATACAGGCGTTATACAACCAGGATTAGTCAAGAATAAAGCTAATCGCTGCATGATAACATCCATACGATCACCTTGATTAATACCAACATCTACGATACTATCGCCACAATAGACAACACAGCCAGCACAAAATGTTTCTGGACATAAATCTGGTGTTGGACATTCATTTGTACCTGTACCACATGGAGGTGGTGTAGTCAATCCTGTATCACCACATCCGCAAGGTATTCCATTATGTTGTTTACAATTACTCATTTTTTATGGTATTATAATTTGGGTTGATATATTAGTTGGTGGTAAACATGTTGATGCTACCGTAGTTACATTAGCAAATGGACAAAGTGTAGCTCCTGGCGCACCAGTAGGTGTTATTTCTAATCTTACTTTATATTGTGTTCCAGCGCTAAGTGTTGTAAATGTACCTGCTAATGCTGTTGGACCTACTACAGCAATTACTTGTGTAGCTATAGTAACAGTACCTGTTACATCAAATAGTTTAACAGATATGTTAGCGGCACCACCCGTATAGTTAGCGGTATAATCAATAGTAGTTTGTGTTGGAATTAAATTCAAAGTAGGACACGTTGTAGTATTAAATACAAAATCAGTAACTGTTTTAGAACATTGACTAGCTCCATCTGTAAAACAGAATGGGGCCGATATAATTAAGTTTTGTGCGGTATTGATAGGCGTAGCAGCTAAGTTTACTTGGAAACCAGCTGGATTATTTAATATTGGAATAACTTGAACAGTAACTGTTGTTGAATTACCTGACGTATCTGTAATTGTAATTATAGTACCGCTAGGTGAACATGAACCAAAACCTGCTGGCGTAGTTCCTGTAAAATATAATTGTAATGTTGTTGGTGAAGTCAAAACTCCTTCTATAACTATATCTAAATCATCACAAGTCGTACCTGTACAACAAGTATCTTGAATTGATTTAACGGCAGCTCTAATATCACATAACGTTAACCACATATTAGTAAATCCTTGTGCAAGATTAGAAACAGTATCGTTCCAACCAGTAAGGTCTGACATTACACCAACGCCTTGCAATTGTGATGCTTGATTTAAACCAACACATTGAGCAAGTAACGATTGATATAAGGCATTAGGATTTCCTGTAGCAGTTCTTAATTCACAGAACTGTTGTTCTAATAAACTAACAAATGTTGCTAAATTAACAGGTGTTCCTGGTGTTGAAATACAAACTGGATTTAATGACGGTAATTCTAATGTTGGTACTGGTTCATTTTCTAACGCAGTAATTCGTATATTAAAACTAGTTAAAGTCGAATTGATAGTTTGTATTTGACCCGCTAATGTACATATGTAGTTACCAATAGCAGCAACATAATCAGATAACTGCATTGTTGTTTCTTGATCACCTAATGGGTTTGTATAATAAAAACATGGTGCAATATTAACAACACAATCAGGACAACCTACTGCACCACCAGGTGTTGGTGGCGTTATTCCTTCTAATTCACAAATCTTAGTTATAAGTAATTGTATTAGAGCTTCAAAATCTTTAGGACCACAATCACCTAAGTTTAAACACGATACATCGTATGTATCAATATTTAAAGTATCTAGAACTTTACATAGTTCTTCAGCTAACTTAGCCACTACATTGCTAACACTATCTCCTTTACATAAATTAATACATTCTAAATTAGGACCTTGCCAAATCACACAATTTGATGAAATGGGATCGCAGCTTTCTTTATTTAGATTGAGTGGTTTCATACTTTTAATATTACAACATTAATATAATCATTTTAAATGAGATATACAACTATCTTTTATTTTTAACTACATATTCCAAGAGCAACCGTATTTATACGACCTGTTGCTGTAATTGGTTGATCCAGATTAATACAATATGTTTGTGATTGCTGTGATGGTCCTAATACAATTTCAATAGGTGTACCATCACAAAGGAATGCATTAATCGTTACTGGTGATTTTTCATTTGGATTAATTGCATATCCTGAAAAGCAATTAGGAACCGGCGGTGGTGTATTAGATTCTATTTGAACCGAAATGTTACTAGGTGCTGGACAACCCGCTGGATTAAATGTTATCAAACTCGCTGTTACATTACATGGTGCACAACAAGGCGATGCTTCTACTGCTAAACATGCTGTAGGATCATAAATCATACGCAATTCTAACAATTCCATTTTGATAGCCCACTTAGTTAAATCTTGATTACAACAAAATGTAATACCATATCTTCTACTAGCTGCATGTTGAAACATAGCTTCAGCAAATTTACAACTAATTTTATCTACGTATTCCGGACTACAACCTGGTGTATCATATCCTGGTTTAACAGTTCTATTTCTGATATTAAGAGGTGGTAGAGGAATTACTGGTACAACCGGTAAACAAGATTCACAATCTTCATAATTAGCTATTAACGATACAGGAACTGTATTTAAGGGACATTCAGGTAAAGTAGTTACTGTCCAACATGTGTCGGGACAACCTGTTATCTTTATTACCTGATCTACATATAATATTAAATTACTATGTGTAAGAATATTCGCAAGCAAACCTTGACAATCAATTAATTCATAACATCTACCCATACATTCATTGCATGTAGCGAACGTTTCATCTACTGTTAATACTACTTGATCTTTACAATCAGTAGTTATTTCAACCGTCCAACATTTATCAGGATGTTCAACAAAACTATATGTTAATGATACATCGATATTAGTTTGAGGTCTAGTATTGAAAATTAATTGCTCACTTCTGTCATCACAATTAGTTGCTCTATAACAAGGACATGTTGGAAAATTAGTATTTACTTCAGCACTATTTTCAGTTATTGGTTCTGATGTTGTTGTTACTTGTTCTCCATCAAATGCTATATCAAAGAATTGAGTTGTTGGTTGAGAACCTGTTAAATATCCTATCTGAACAGGACCAACGAATTTAGCTAATTCATCTCCAACAGCATACGCTGGTGCATTTAACCAAGTTGTTTTATCTAGTAAATCAATCACAAATAAAGGAGCATTATAAGGATTAAGTTGACCCGGTTGTACTGCACCTCCTTGCGTACCCATTCTATTTGTAGTAGAAATAGTAATGTCTTTACCTTGTTTTTCGATTTTTACACGAACAGTACCTCTATTGCTATAAGCTCCTGAAATAAAAGGTGTACTATTTAATAAAGCTACTGTTCCTGAATAGGAAACACCATCGGTAAAAGAATAACTATTTTGTCCAATATTATAGACAATAGCGGTATTAAAATTTTGATTATTAAAAACTAAAGATAAAGTATGTGTTTGATTTATCGGTCCGTATAATCCAGTAATATCTTTGAATGCTGCAATGACAATACCTATATCATCATTATCACTATCAGTACTTCCTAACGTTACTTCATGTATAAAATCATTAAATCCACATACACTATAAAAGCCATTGAAGAATGCACTATTATTAATACATTCAATCATGAATGGACTTGTGACTTTAGAAACAGCCGATACAACTATATTTGCTGCATTAATTGTATATAACGTACCTGGTAATGCTACAACATCCCATTGAGTATCTGTAGTAAGATATCTAGATGATGTAGGGTTTCCTGTAGCTAATCCTGTATTTTCTCTAGGATCAAATACACACCACCAGTAAGTAGTTGCTGGCAAACCACCAGCTACTTCAAGACATACTACATATTTATTAATAGCGGTATTGTAATAATATCTTCTGTAATTTCCAGCACTAGCTACCGCTGGCCCGATGTTTTCACCTTCACCCATGGGTAAATTAAAATCACCCAAATCCCATGCTACACCTCTTTCAAAATAAGTTCCTGCAGCATTAGATATAACACCTGTTGTTGGATTTAATCCTGTTGATAAATTAGCGACAGCTGGTGTAGTTAACGTAGAATTAGCTAAAAACATCCATCTCGACCAATTATTTACTATGGTAGTAGGATCATCCGATTCATTAAATTTTACAGTACCTGATGAACAGCCACCACCATTAGTATAGGTATATAATATACCATCTGTCTCTATAGCCTCAACTGTATAATCCGCGGTACATAGTCCGGTGAATTGAAATAACTCTTGTCCTGAACAACCACTGAATGTGTCAAATAAAACACCATCCTTATATAAGTTGTAAGTAAAACAATTAGAATTATGTATAAAGCTTGTTATATCAACAACACATTCACAATTACCGCAAGCGCATGAATCACCAATACTAGCTGATAAAATCACTTCTGGTAATTCCGCAATTGTAATTTCTAAAGAAGTTTCGCTAGCATCATCATCTACTACAGTTAAGGTATATATACCTGGTCTTAATCCTGTTTGATCTGGTATAGATAAATCAGGTGGTAGAGTGAATGGACCGGCTGAATAACCGAACGGACCCGTAATGGTTACCGTTAATGGACTAACACCTGATGCTTGTATATTAGAAATGTAACCATCGTTTTGTCCGTAGTTACTGTCTTTATAATTCAGATAAGAAAAGAATGCCGCCATTAATATATCGGTTTAAATTATTTTAATTGTTGACCTGGTCCTTTGTATATAGCTTTTACATTAGAAGGACTCTTTGGTGTTTTGGTTACTGGTGCAGATACTTTATTAATACCTGCGTTATAATTAGCAACACAGTTTGAACAACAAGCACGCCCATCGGCTGCTACTCGTTTTTGGCAGCCGCAAGTTAATGTTGCGCTGCAATTGGTACATCTACTCATATTTGTTGGTTTTGGTTAATGACATGATTTACATTCGTATTTATTTAAAAGCTTTATAGCATACTTATATAATTCCATTCCTTTAGCTGGCTGGTGACAAATTTCAATCATCGCTTTAGCTGCAGATAAATACATACGTATCTGATTAAGCTCTTTTAATTTACTTTCTAATTCTGTTGTAGGTGCACAAGCTTGTATATCTAGTTCGCAAAGAATTTCATTATACTGAGTTAATGCTTTTGTTATACGTAAATGATTGTATTCTACATACACTAAATCATTAGGTGAAACAGACCATTTTAAAATATAGATACCATCGGGTAGGGTATTGAATTCAGTACCACAACCATCAACTTGTACTTCTAAATCACAGGCTGTAAAATTTCTAATAAAACCTAACTCGATATCGGCTTCTCCAAATTGAACAGCGTAATTGAATCCAGGTAATGTTATTTCTAGGATTTGACATTTTACTGCAACATCTGGATTATAAATACTAGTATCTACCACTCTAAGTTGGCAAAGATTCATTGTATCAGGAACTTCTAAGCTTAAAACGTGTTGTGCCATACTTTATGTTGTAAATAAATAAAGGGAAGGAGTTTTTATATATCTCCTCCCCTTTATTTGATTATTGTTAATATTATATTAATTACGGTGTTACAACAGGAACATCTACTGGTGTACATTCAGTACAACTGTATTCCAAAAGAGTAGTACAATCGTTTCCGCAACCAGTTAACCAAGCATCCATAAAGCTTTCAAACGCTGCATTTACACCATTTGTGATAATTTCCAATAAGTATTGGTCATTATCAAATACGCCAGATGGATTGTTAAATCTCGGTACAGTATGTTGAATGTAGTAACGAGTATATAACGCGTTTCTATTTACAGCATCTAAGATATCAGTGCCTTGAGTGATTTCTCTAATTCTTAAATCATTACTTGAAAAGAAGTTTTGTAAGTAACTTTCAGACATAATTAAATCTCTAGCTACAGTTTCTCCGAATCCCATACCTTGTAAAGCTGGACATTCTTCAACAACACAAACACCTTCAAAAACACATGGATCGCCAGTGTAATCAACTAATGAAGCTAAAATTTTGATTGGTTCTTTTTCGAAATGATCAGTTACTTCGAAGGTACAGTTACCAAATTTAGTATCAACATATGCACCCAATAATCTCATACCTGCAGAAGCTCCGTCGATATGACCATTAGATACGTAGTTATCCCAGATTTGAGTTCCTACTGAACCGTAAGAAATTGCTGTAGCAGCATCAGCAAACCAAGGTAAGCCTAATTCATCAAATACGATTGGTTGAATAAAATCTTTGAAGTATGGATTTTCAACGATAGCTTTAGCCCATTGAATATAAATTAATGTTGAATCAACTAAAGTAGGTACTGGACCTGAACAACATCCACCATCAGCTTGTAACGTTTGGTACATATTGTGATTAGCAAATCTTAATGCTGGAGAACCTTTTACATCTAATCTTAGGTAGTAAGTTTCATCACAGTAAAATGGAATACCACATGCTGGATCAGTTACTACAGATGCATCAACAGTTAACACATCAATTTCAGCATCACCACCACCACCAGATATAATTACTGTATCACCTACTGTATAACCAGAACCTGGTTGAGCGATTGTTACTGAAGTAATAACACCAGCACCATCTGTAACATAATCAACAGTTAAACCAACTCCTGTTCCACCTACAGTAGCTACCCCAGTAGCACCTGGATCAGTATAACCTGTTCCACCTACTAATGATCCAGCATCAAGGCTAGATACACCATCAACAGATGTTCCTGTATAATTGGTATTACCGATATGTACAATTTGTTGTTGTGCTGTACATGAATCAACTCTATAATACTTAGAGATTAATTTAGGATTGATGTACTTTGATTTATTAGACTCTTTGTATCCACCGTGGAATGGTCCTTGTAAATCATTAGTTTTAAGTGAAGCCGCAGCTAACACTAATGGACAACAACCAGCACCTGATAAATCAGCTCGTGATAAAGATAAATAAGTATCTTTATTAAAGAATCCAAAATAACCAGGACCTAAGTTAGCACCAGCTAATGTTACAGAAGCAACGCCTGACGTTAAAATAAAACCACCTGTTGTAGCAGGATTTGTTACAGAAGGAGCACCAACTCTTGTAGCACCCGTTCCTAAGAATACCTTTTGAAAGGCATGATTGAAATAACTCATTTTTTTAAATTTTAATTTATAAACAAATAATTAACTATAATATAC
>Ga0154020_10009577_pt1 | contig 11143 bp, 7 predicted proteins | sample Klosneuvirus_201_FD_109709 | JGI IMG/M metagenome (GOLD analysis project Ga0154020, IMG submission 109709) | Active sludge microbial communities from wastewater, Klosterneuburg, Austria - Klosneuvirus_20160825_MG | ecosystem: Engineered > WWTP > Aerobic digester > Activated sludge | place...
ATGAACTGTTCGTGGGTGATCTCTGACGCGTCGATCTTGCGGACTTCCATGGGAAAACGGTTGGGGGACTTGAACGGGAATTGGAGCAATAAAGATACGTTCAGGTAGCCAGCACGGGATAATTCCGCGCTCAAAACACCATGGACCGGACCATGGACACTAATTTTCGCCCATCGCTTCGGCAACCGAGCAAAGGCGACCATAAAATGGCACGGATCCTCACTGGCATACAAAGCACTGGCGTACCCCATTTGGGCAACGTGCTGGGTGCTATCCGTCCAGCGGTGGAAATGAGCAAGGACGGGAAGAACGATTCCTTCCTCTTTATCGCGGACCTGCATTCATTGACACAGATCAAGGATGCAGAAGTGATGCGGACCAATACCTACAGTGTGGCAGCGGCGTGGTTGGCGTGTGGACTGGATCCGCAGCGCACCGTGTTCTATCGCCAAAGCGATGTACCCTTGACCGCAGAACTCGCCTGGCACTTGAGCTGCTTCTTCCCCTATTCGCGTTTGGCATTGGCCCACAGTTTCAAGGACAAGGCCGATCGCCTGGAGGATGTGAACGCCGGCCTGTTCGCCTATCCCATGTTGATGGCCGCTGACATCTTGTTGTACGACGCGAATATCGTTCCTGTGGGCAAGGACCAGAAACAGCATTTGGAGATCACACGCGATGTTGCGGAACGGTTCAACCACCAGATGGGCGAGACCTTCGTGCTACCCGTGGCCAGATCCAACGACGACGTAATGATCGTTCCGGGTACGGATGGTCAAAAGATGAGCAAGAGCCGAGGCAACTTGATCAGCCTGTTCGCTCCGGAGAAAGAGTTGAAGAAACAGGTGATGGGCATCGTGACGGACAGCGTACCGATGGAGGAACCGAAGGACCCCGAAGGAAATGCGATCTACAAGCTTTTCAAGTTGGTGGCACCTTCAGAGTCGGTTGCCACGATGGCTGCGAGCTTCCGGGCAGGAGGATATGGCTATGGACATGCGAAGAAGGAATTGCTCGCTTTGTTGTTGGATGGCTTCCGGAAGGAACGGGAAACCTTCGATCGGTTGATGATGGACCGTGGCGAGTTGGATGCCCAACTGAAGATCGGTGCCGAAAAAGCGATGGTAGTTGCGAGGAGCGTGTTGGATCGAGTACGAGCGAAGGTGGGCTACTAGCATTCCTCTTCCGTTCCGGCCTATTCAATGCGACCTACACCGGATCGCCCCCACGCTACGGCCTTTGCACTGGGGACAACAGTCGACACCAGGGCAACGGCGACCAAAGAAGCGCCAGAAGCAACGCACTCCATGCATGGAACCGAATAAATTTTGGCCTGACAATTGGAACTGAATTTCGAACAGGCATGGAACGGCACCACGCAATGAACAGATCAGCGATCGGCATTGCGCCGAAGAGGTAACCGCGTTCTTCATTGCCAAGTACAAAACCGAACGCATCGGTGGCACTACTGAATTCGAGGTCGTGGAAACCATCGGCGTTGGCACGACATGCTCCCGCTCCCACGATCGTTGCCACCGGTCCCGCGCCAAAGATCAAGGGTCCGCTGTCCACATCCCCTTTCACTGTGAAGTCCTTAGGGTATTCGGTAACCAAAGGCACACCCATTCGTTCCGTGAAGAAATTTTGGGCGAACACCGTGAACTGGTCCTTAGCAAACGTGCTGTCGATCTGCGGCAACAAGAGGCAGGTCAGTGCGAGTGAACTGCCGCGCATTTCGCGCAAGGCCGTGTTGTTCACTGGATCCCAAGCGTGTGATACGCCAGCATTCTCAGGTAGCGCAGCCTTCACGACATCGATCCAATTCCTGCGTACTTCACCGTATCGTGGTGCGATCACTTCATCGTACACGGCCAGCGCAGCAATTGCCACAGTAGCATCGGCGGGCCACGCCATGTTGGTGTACGAACATGGATAAGGTGAATGACCATTTGCGAATGTGGAAGCGATGGTATCGCACTGAAGGGTGAATGCCTCGATCTCTGTGGTGGAAATTTCCTTTACTCCAACAGCCTTTAAGATAGAACCGTGCAAGAGGGCCGACCAACCTGCGTGGAAAATGCCATGTCCGGGTGGAAGCGATGCGGGGAATCGATCTTTAATTGGATCACTTTCCCACTGGCCCAAGCTCCACCTTGCTTCTGAGATCCGCTCATTGCGATCACTTGTTGTAGACCAACTAGCCGCATTGCAATTGGCCAACCCATACAACGCATAGCTGAAAGCAGCACCCTCGGGAAACAGGATCTGCATACCCTCGGGAACGTCGGTGTGCAGGCCATTCTTCAACCTGTTCAACAAGCCAGACACTTGCTGTTGTTCATCAGATGATCCCGGCACTGGGGTCCGGTGGATGGCGATGTTGCACCAGAATACGATGCAAGAAACTGGAATTGCGATCAATATCCAGAACAAGCGGAAAGATCGCTTCATCAGAACAAAGGACTCACCGATCCTTGTACATCCGGTACAACTGTTTCTGATGATCGTCCAACACGATCTTTCGACCCTGGATGAATGCGTACACGATATTGTTCGTTCGCATGTCCAACGCATCTCCAGTGCTAACGATCACGGTCGCATCCTTTCCAACGGTTAGTGAGCCACAACGGCTATCGATCCCGAGGACGGCCGCTGCATCCAGCGTAATGGCACGTAAGACGTCTTCAGTGGAAAGACCGTACGCGCTGGCGGTTCCGGCGAGGAATGGAATATTCCGCAAGCCGACCACTTCATGGTCACCGGCATTACCGAGGCAGAACCGAACACCGCGCTCCTTGAGCAACGCAGGTATCCTAAAAGGCAGGTCCACATCATCCTCCGGCCGCAAAGGCAAGCTATGCAAGCGTCGCAGCACAACATCCACCTTGTTCTCGCGAAGTAGATCGGCCACGCGCCATGCATCATATCCGCCTACTACGACCGTACGCAATACACCTTGTGCTTTGGCGAACTGAACGGCCTCGGTGATGTCGCGTGCTGCATCCGCACGAATGAAAAGTGTTTTGCCTCCGAGGAAAAGCCCACGCATTGCGAACAAGCGTTGGTCAATGGTACCGGGATCAGGGTCTTGTGCATAGGCCTTTGCCTTTTGGAAGAATGCGGTCATTAGGCCAAGCTTGGTCTTCCTCTCCTCTAATTTCTTCTTTTCGGTCTCGTCGGGTTCAGCCCACCAGCCTCGACGATCATAAGCACCGGGCCAATTCAAAAAGACCCCATCGTCAGCAAGCATCGTGGCCGCATCGTTGTCCCATGCATCCAATTGCACAATGGCACTGGATCCGCTGATCGTAAGCCCTTCCGGGGCGATCTGCGCAAGGAGAACTCCATTGGAGCGCACAGTGGGTATCACACGCGAGTCCACGCTGTAGGCAGTGATCGCGCGCAATTCGGGTTCCATGCTCCCGACGTCCTGCTTGTCCACCGTTGCGCGCACCATACCGATCTCCTCCAAACCAAGCCGCGTGTCCGCTGCTATGAAACCGGGGTAGATATGCTGACCACTTGCCTCTATCGTGGTGTCATATTTGGCCGTAGCACCATACGCGTAACCTACAAAATCAATGATGCCGTTGCGGAAACCAACGGCACCTTCCGCGATCGTGCGGCCATCACCTACATGCACCGTTCCATTGGTGATAAGGACCGATCGCGTTTGTTGGGGTGCGGGGACGGGACGTTGTGCAGAAACGTGTACCGGACCGAACAGCAAGAACACCGCGATGCTAAGCAAGCATGGAAAGCACCTTTCCTTCCGACACCATTGGTCGTTCTGTTTGAAGAAGTAGCTCATGGTGCAACGAGGTCATGTTCGGAACCATCGCCCAGGTCATCGCAATGCCAGAGCTTCTCTTTTTCAGGTTCTGGCTTCTTCGTTTTGGAACCGTTCTTCTTGGCCACGATCATGGCGCGCACCATGCGATCACGTTCGGTGGCGATCCATTCTCGTTGTTGAAGGTCCCGTTCTCGATCGAAATAGGGCACACCGTCCACAAAGACCTTTTCCGGGATCGCGAGAATGCTCAACGGATTATCACTCCATACTACGATGTCCGCATCCCTACCGGGCTCCACGCTTCCGATGCGTTGATCCAGTTTCAGCATTTTAGCCGGGTTCAGGGTCACCATTTTCCAAGCTTCTTCTTCTGACACACCGCCATATTTCACGGTCTTCGCGGCCTCTTGGTTCAGCCTTCTGCACATCTCCGCATCGTCACTGTTGATGCCCGTGTTCACGCCTGCGTCATTCAAAAGTGCAGCGTTGTAAGGGATCGCATCGTTGACTTCGAATTTGTAACCCCACCAATCACTGAAGGTGCTGGCATTGGTGCCATGGTAGGCGATCCGCTTGGCCACCTTGTACCCTTCCAGCACATGGGTGAAGGTATTCACACGAAAGCCTAGGCTATCGGCCACATGCAAGAGCATGGCGATCTCGCTTTGCACATAACTGTGGCAGGTGATGTTACGTTCTCCGTTCAGGATCTCCACAAGAGTTTCCAACTCCAGGTCCCGTCGAGGAGTGGCACCGCGGTATTTCGGTTTGGCCGCTTGCCAACTACGCCACTCCACATCGTATCGCTTTGCTCGCAGGAAAGCATCAACGAACACTTGCTCCACCCCCATGCGCGACTGCGGAAATCGGCCGGCCTTCGCATTCCAGTTGCTTTGTTTGACGTTTTCACCCAATGCGAATTTGATGTGCTTGGGTGCATTTTCGATCAAGAGGCTATTGGCATCATGACCCCAACGCAACTTGATCAATGCACTTTGCCCGCCGATGGGATTCGCTGAGCCGTGGAGAAGTTGTGCCGTGGTAACGCCTCCGGCCAGTGCGCGATAAATGTTCACGTCATCGGGGTTCACCACATCGCCGATCCGTACTTCGGCGGTGTTGTTCTGCGAACCTTCGTTCACACCTTTGGAGATCGCAATATGCGAATGCTCGTCCACGATCCCACAGGTAATGTGCTTGCCCGTTGCATTCACTTCCGTGATCGTCGGCTTGTGCTTTCCAGGGAACAGCACGGCCACATCGAGGTCATTACCTACAGCGCGTACTTTCCCTTCGTGGATGAACACGTCAGCGTTACGTAGGATCCCTTGCGCGCTATTGGTCCAAACAGTGGCATGGCGGAAAATGATCGAACCGGTATCCGGCGGATCGGTCCAACCAAAGCCAACAAGTGGATAATTGACCGCGCCGCGCTGTGTTGGCAGTTCAGCTTTTGTGGTATCGACCTTCGTTGTTCCCGTGCGATCAGCTTGACGAACTGCGCTCCATGGGAACCACTTGCCACCGGGCCGTTGTCCTTGTCCGTCCCAGAGGCCACCTCGATGGATCGTACCGCTTAACCGGACCACGGCATCGGGGCTGTTCTTTGGTGCAAAGACCAGGCTGATCAATGGGCCCTGTTGTTGTAGGGTTACTTTCACCTTTGAGCTGTCCGGTTCCTTCGTTCGCTGCACCGTTGCCTCCCATTTCTCAGGGGCGCCGGTCACGTTCAAGTCCCAGGTCCCATCACCCAAGTTCAAGCTGTAGCGTCCGATCAATTCAACCGGTGATACTTCCGAATGGATGAATCGTTTTCCGCCGACCCACGTTTCATGGATCGTGTTCCGTTGGTCCAGTAAGTGATGAGAGGTCACTAGCAGGTCTGCGCGCAACCCTTCCTTCAGCGCACCGATCCGATCATCCAGACCGAAAAGTCGGGCCGGTTCGGTGGTGAACAATTCGATCGCCCGAGCACTATCCAGGCCAGCCGACACCATGCGTCGCATATCCTTCCAAAGGTCCTTAAGGTCTTTTCTGCCATGTGCAGTTAGCGCGAATGAAACCCCCGCTGAATCCAAGATCGCGGCATTGTGCGGCGCGAGTTCCCAATGCTTGAGCCGCGCGTAGCTCACCTCCAAGGCATCGTAGGGATCCTCCACATCGTACGCTTCCGGAAAGTTGACCGGCACGACCAATGGCACTCCCATTCTACGGATGGCATCTACGCGTGCATATTCATCACCACTTCCTTTTACAATGCCTGGCAGATCGAACTCGGCCAAGACCTTACCCCAACGCAACACCTCATTGCGATCTTCGGCTTCGAACACGGTCCGGCCCTTCAGCTGTTTGGACAAGGATCCCAATACCAAGTCACGTTCATCATGCATATTGGTCCCACCATACAATTGCGCATCCAAGAAAGCTTGTCTTACCAGAGCGATCGCGCCCATTTGTGATCGCGGATAGGCATCCGGTGAAGACCCTTTCTTCAGGCTGAAGTATGCGGCAACCTCCGGCTCGATCACACTTGTGGGCAACGGGCCATCATCCAAGGCGAAGGCTGCGGAAGTGCCGCGCGCAATACCGTCCATGCGGTGGGTGATCACAGTGGCAAAGCCTTGCTTGCGGAGTTCCTTGGTACGTGCGGTATCGTTGGTTATTTGTTCATCCGCCCGGAGTTCGGCATGCAATGCTCCATTCCAATTGCGTGCACCGACCGCTGATCCACCATCGATCTTGGCCGTTGAATTACTGCTCAGTCCAAGGTCGCTGTATGGATCGATCAGGGCGGGCCAGAGATGGAGCCCATGCAGATCGATCCGAAGTGCATCCTTTGGCAGATCGACCTTTTTACCAATAGCAACTATAGATCCGTCGCGTATCAGCAAAGTAGCATCTACCAGCGTTGTGCGCGCATCCACATGCACCGTTGCATTCACGAGCGCGATCGAGATGTTGGCGGCATCCTCCACGTGGCGAAGTGGCTCCAGGGTCTGGCCGTACGAAGATACGAACAAGAGAACTGCGAGGTTGATAAGAAGCGTCCGCATGGGCTGGGGCGAAAGTAGGACTCTGCGCGTGGCCGTCGTGAACCATGTACCACCTACTTTTGAGCGCTCCGCGCGAATACCTCATCATCATGGAAAACCCCTTCTTCCTCTTCATACACAGCCTACTGCGCTACGGGGTTCTACTCCTGGTGGCGTGGGCGGGCATCGTTCACCTGCGGGGCTATCTCTTGCAACGCCCGATCCTGAATGGGGACCGTGCGCTGGCGATAGCGGCTATGGTAGTATGTCACATCCAGTTGGTCATTGGCATGATCCTCTACATCTCCAACTTCGAGGCCTACAAGAACATGACAGGTGATATGGGTCGTTTCTGGAAAATGGAACACCTCGGCACCATGGTGATCGCCATCATACTTGTAACCGTTGGCCGTATGATGAGCAAACGAGCGAAGGAAGAACGCATCAAGCAAAGGCATATCGCGATCTTCTATTTGATCGCCTTGGTCCTTATCCTGTGGGCGATCCCTTGGCCGTACACCACAGTTGGACATGGACGCGGATGGTTGTGAACCTGGAACATTCCCTTCCCGTCCTGATCGTGCTTCTCCTGCTTGCTTGCGGAAGTGCTTCCGTTGATACAGCTGATACTCATGACAAGGATAAAACTCCGGGTCAAGAATTGTTCAACAAGAACTGTACGCTCTGCCATGGTCGTGATGGAAAAATGGGCATGAATGGGGCCAAGGACTTGACTCTTTCGACGTTGACAGCAGCCGAAATGATCACTATCGTTGGACAAGGCAAGGGTCAAATGATGCCTTACAAGAACGTACTTACTGCGAAGGAGATCGAGCTGGTGGTCGAGCATGTGCGCACCCTTTCGGCGAGCAACGGTAAATGATCAATTGGCTATCCTTCATCTGTTCGCATGATCGATAAGAAAGCAACAACCGATAAACCGGAAACGGCCGTTATCATCGGCCTGGTATCTGATCGTCAGACCTCTGAACAGGTCCAGGAATACTTGGACGAGTTGGATTTTCTGGCAACGACCGCTGACATCACCACGGTTAAGCGCTTCACCCAGAAACTGCACAAACCAGATGGGCGTACCTATGTGGGAAGTGGAAAATTGGCCGAGATCAAGGCTTTCATGGATGATAAGGATGTGGACTCCGTGATCTTTGATGATGAACTTTCCCCTGCACAGCAACGCAACTTGGAGAAGGACTTGGGCAAGCCTGTATTGGATCGGCCACGGCTGATCTTGGACATCTTCGCCCGTCGTGCCCGCACAGCGCATGCGAAAACACAGGTGGAATTGGCGCAGCACGAGTACATGTTACCGCGCCTCACGAAACTTTGGACCCACTTGGAAAGGCAGCGAGGGGGCACAGGAACCCGCGGTGGTGCAGGTGAAAAGGAGATCGAGACCGACCGCCGCCTGGTGCGTGATCGCATTTCACTGTTGAAGGCACAGTTGAAGCAGATCGATCGCCAAATGGCAACCCAACGCGGCAACCGTGGCAAGTTGGTGCGTGTTGCGGTAGTAGGTTACACCAATGTTGGCAAGAGCACGTTGATGACCTTGTTGAGCAAGAGCGAGGTCTTTGCGGAGAACAAATTGTTCGCCACATTGGACACCACGGTGCGAAAGGTCGTGTTGGGCAACTTGCCCTTCTTATTGAGCGACACGGTGGGGTTCATCCGTAAGCTGCCCACTCAACTGATCGAGAGCTTCAAGAGCACGCTTGACGAAACACGTGAAGCGGATCTGTTGCTGCATGTGGTTGATATCAGTCACCACAATTTCGAAGAGCAATACGGAACAGTAAGACAGACCTTGGATGAGATCGGTGCGGGGAACAAGCCGGTGATCGTGGTCTTCAACAAGATCGATGCTTACCGACCTGCGGATCGGCATGAGGATGACCTTGAGGAAAAGCGTGTGGACCAATACACCCTGGAGGAATTGAAAGAGACATGGATGGCGCGTATGGAAGGGGAAGAATGCATCTTCATCAGCGCGGCGGAAAAGACCAATATCGATGATCTTCGGAAGTTGCTCTACGAACGTGTGAAGACCTTGCACATTGCTAGGTATCCTTACGAGAGCGACTTGCTGTTCAAGGATAATTATTGGGAGGAGTGATCAGGGACGGGTCCATTGGGTTGGGATGACCCGATGTTGATCCTTAGGCGACGTAGCAGTTGATCGGTCGCACACAATGGCAAAACGCAAGTCCAGTAAAACAGGTAAGACAGGAACCGGGAAGATCTCCTGGATCAAGCTATTCGCGATCGCGACGGTGTGCGTCCTGGTGGCCTTTTTCACGTTGATGCAATTGGTGCGTGGCGGCTTTTTCGGCACCTTGCCCAGTGAGGAGGACTTGGCCTCCATACGTAATGAACAAGCGACTTTGGTCTTGGACCGCGACGGAGCATTGATCGGGAAGCTCTTTGCGCAGGACCGAACGAACGTCAAGTTCGAAGACCTTCCCAAACACTTGGTGAATGCCTTGGTCGCAACCGAAGACTCCCGTTTCTTCAGTCATGAAGGAGTTGATGGCCGCAGCTATGTGCGCGTGTTCTTCCGCACGTTATTGGGTGGTGATAAGAGCGGAGGTGGTGGAAGTACGATCTCCCAGCAGATCATCAAGAACCTGTACGGTCGGGAGAAACATGGCTTGCTCACTGTGCCGGTGAACAAGATGAAGGAGGCTCTCGTGGCGCAAAGACTTGAAAGGATCCTGAACAAGGAGGACGTGCTGGTGCTCTACTTCAACTCGGTCCCATTCGGAGAGAACACCTACGGCATAGAAGCAGCAAGCCAACGGTTCTTCGGCAAAGCAGCCAATCGCTTGAACGTGCAGGAAAGTGCCGTACTGGTGGGTATGCTGAAGGCGAATACCACGTACAACCCAAGGCTGCACCCAAAAGCATCGAAAGGCCGAAGGGACCAGGTCTTGGAGCAAATGGAAAAGCACGGCGATCTTTCTACGGGCGCTGTGGACAGCTTGAAAACATTGCCGATAACGTTGAATTATACCGGCGGTGATGCGCTGGACCTCTATGGTTATTTTGTCCATCAGGTCGCAAAGGAGACGCGCGAATTGCTGAAGGAACTCCGTAATGCCAAGGGAGAGCCCTACGATCTGGAGAAGGACGGATTACGTATCACCACCACGCTCGATGCCCAATTGCAATTGATGGCCAACCAGGCGGCGCATGATCACTTGGCCACCATGCAACCGAAGTTGGACCGCGAACTGAAAACAAGTGGAAAGCGCAAAGCATGGGAGAAACAAAAAGACAAGCGTGGCAATGAAGACTGGAAGACCAATGCCCGCAAGGTCCGTGAGTTGTACGATCACAAAGCACGCCGCTTGGACACGCTTAGCTACCGCGATAGTTTGTGGCACTACCGACGGTTGTTGAATGCTGCCGTGCTCATGATGGAACCTTCAACAGGTGCCGTTCGCGCATGGGTGGGCGGCAATGATCACCGCTACTTGCCGTATGATCTTGTTATGGCGGAACGGCCCATCGCGAGCACAATAAAGCCGATCGTTTATGCCGCAGCTATGGAAAGAGGCCTGCGTCCTTGTACCTACCTGAGCAATGAGAAAGTGACCTATACGGACCTTGATGATTGGACGCCGGACAATTTTGACAAGGATACCGTTGGTGGAGAAGTAGCGCTCTGGTATGCCTTGGCCAAAAGCATGAACCGCCCAACGGTGGATCTCTATTTCAAGGTCGGTGAGGACACCATTCGCCAAACCATGAAAGCCTTGGGACTGCCTACGCGTGATGCTGGAAATCCGGCGATGGCATTGGGGGCCACTGATATCTCGTTGCGCGGAATAGTACCTGCGTTCGGTGCATTCGCAATGCGGGGAAAGCGCGTGGCACCGCAACTCATCCAAACCATTCAGGATGTGAACGGAAAGACCATCTATCAAGCCAAGAAACCGAAGAGCGTGGTGGCGGTATCCGACACGACCGCCGCGAACATCACAGCGATCCTGCAGCGCGCGATCGACCAAGGTACCGGGGCGAGCATCCGATCACGTTATGGCGTCACCATTCCGCTTGCGGGAAAGACCGGCACCTCGCAGGACTATGGCGATGCTTGGTTCGTGGCGTACACACCCGGACTGGTGATCGGCACATGGGTAGGTGCGTTCGACAATGACATCCACTTCAATAGCGCGTTGGGTACAGGCGGGCAACTTGCCTTGCCTATCGTGGGCAAGGTGCTACGAGATATCGAACGTTCGCCGGACTTGCGCCAACGGTACGTGCGTGATATGAATTGGGTCCAGGAATTCGC
>Ga0154020_10009580_pt1 | contig 11143 bp, 8 predicted proteins | sample Klosneuvirus_201_FD_109709 | JGI IMG/M metagenome (GOLD analysis project Ga0154020, IMG submission 109709) | Active sludge microbial communities from wastewater, Klosterneuburg, Austria - Klosneuvirus_20160825_MG | ecosystem: Engineered > WWTP > Aerobic digester > Activated sludge | place...
ACCGGCGTGGTCATCGGGCCCTTGATGGAAACGGAGTATTCCTTGAGCAGGCCCAGCGTCTCCTCGGACAGCCAGACGTCGCCGCCGTATTTCTGCGTCGACTTCTCGCCGGCATACACTTCCATCCAGTGGATCTTCTTCTTGCCGCCGTAGGCCTTGGCCACCGCGGCGTCGACGACCTTGAGCATCACCGGCGTGATGTCCACGCCGATGCCGTCGCCTTCGATGTAGGGGATGATCGGATTGTCCGGCACCGGCTGGCCGGGGATGATTTTCTTGCCGTCCTGGGGAATCTTGATCAGAGAACTCGCGGCCATTGCAACTCCATCGGTAGTGGTGAGACGAAAAACAGCCCATAAAATATTATTATCCGCCTTTCCGAATCTTTGTGCCAGTTAGGGCCTGTTCTCATTCATTCTGTCGGTGCGAACGGGTCTTTCCGGGTGCAGGGCAAGGCGCGGTGGCGAAGACAGTGGTTATTCCACGGCGAGCCGCCGCAACGCTGCCATGCGCCCGGAAAGACCCGTTCCCTTCGGGTTGCGGCCAAAAGCGCCGGCTGCGTTGTTGCGCTCCTCGTCAAGGGGGCAGCCATTGACTTCGTCGCGCGCCTAGCAGTCGACGCTTTTGGCCACAACGCATCCGACAGAATGGATGAGAACAGGCCCTAGACCCCTTCATTGCTCTCGGCCCCGCTTTCCCGCTATTCTCCGCAGTGCAGCATGATTGATTTACAGGGATTTGATAATGGACATTCCATCCGGCGAGAACCCGGTTGCCCAAGTGATCGCCCAGACCCTGGTCGACGGTTTCAACAAGCACTACCGGCTGTTCCGTGAAAGCAGCGCCCGGGCCAAAATGCGCTTCGAGGCCGGCGATTGGGGGGCGGTGCAGGTCGCGGTGCGCGAGCGCATCGCCTTCTACGACGACCGCGTCAACGAGACAGTGACCTATCTGCGTGAGGCCTTGCACGCGGAAACGATCGATGACATCACCTGGCAGCGGGCCAAGCTGCTCTACATCGGTCTGCTGACCAATCACAGGCAGCCGGAGCTGGCGGAGACCTTCTTCAACTCGGTCTTCTGCAAGATCATGCATCGGACGTATTTTCACAACGACTTCATTTTCGTGCGTCCGGCCATCTCCACGGATTTCATCGAGTCGGATCCGCCCGCCTACCACAGCTACTATCCGAACCGGGCGGGCTTGCGGCAGACGATCCGGGACATTTGCAATCACTTCGACTGGCATTGCAACTTCGCCAACCTGGAGCGCGACATCGAGAACGTCATTTCCGCCGTCGTGCTGCAGATGGGCGGCCGGCTGCCCGCGGCGGAGGCCAACTTCCAGCTGCAGGTGCTGCACTCGGCCTTCTATCGCAACAAGGCCGCCTACATCGTCGGCAAGGCGATCAACGGCGATTACGAGTACCCGTTCGTCGTGCCGGTCCTGCACGATGCGAACGGCCGCCTGTTCCTCGATGCGATCCTGCTCGACGCGGCGCAGGTCCGCACCCTGTTCAGCCTCAGCCGCGCCTACTTCATGGCGGACATGGAGGTGCCGTCCGCCTACGTCAGGTTCCTCTCCGGCCTGATGCCGCACAAGCCGGCGGCGGAGCTCTACACCATGCTCGGTCTGGCCAAGCAGGGCAAGACCATGTTCTTTCGCGACCTCATCCACCATCTGCGGCATTCGCAGGACGAGTTCATCGTCGCCCCCGGCATTCGCGGCATGGTGATGGCGGTGTTCACCCTGCCGTCGTTTCCCTACGTCTTCAAGGTCATCAAGGATGTCTTCGCGCCGCCGAAGGAGGTGGATCGCGCCACCGTCAAGGCGAAGTACGTGCTGGTCAAGCTGCACGACCGCGTCGGCCGCATGGCGGACACGCTGGAGTTCTCCGACGTGGCGTTGCCGAAAGCACGCTTCAGCCTGGAGCTTCTCGGGGAACTGCGGCGGGAGTGCCCCTCGCTGCTGGAGGAGAGCGAAAACGAGATCGTCATCAGACATGTCTACATCGAACGGCGCATGAAGCCGCTCAACCTCTATCTCGACAGCGCCGACGAGGAAAAGCGGGAGAACGCCGTGATCGAATACGGCAACGCCATCAAGGAGCTGGCCTATGCAAATATTTTCCCCGGCGACATGCTCTTCAAGAACTTCGGCGTGACACGCTTCGGGCGCGTGGTGTTCTACGACTACGACGAGATCGAGTACATGACCGATTGCAACTTCCGCCGCATTCCGGAAGCGCCCAACCCGGAAGCGGAGATGTCCGGCGAGCCCTGGTATTCGGTGGCGCGGACCGACGTTTTCCCGGAGGAATTCGGTGCTTTCCTGCTCGGCAACCCGGAGACGAAACGGGTGTTCCTGAAACACCACGCCGACTTGCTGGCGCCGGAATTCTGGCAGAAAACGAAGCAGATGATCCTCGATGGTTACGTGCCGGATTTCTTTCCCTATCCCGAGGAAATGCGTTTCCGCAGGATGTTTGCCGGCGGATCGGAGCAGGCCTCGCTGAGGCGCGAGGCTGAGGCGGCGTGAGCCGTCTTGTCCTTTTCAACAAGCCCTACGGCGTCCTCAGCCAGTTCACGCCCGAGGCGGGCCACCGCTGCCTGGCGGAGTTCATCCCTGTGCCCGGCGTGTATGCGGCCGGCCGGCTCGACGCCGACAGCGAGGGCCTGCTGCTGCTCACCGACGATGGCCGTTTGCAGCAGCGCATCGCCGATCCGCAGCACAAGCTGCCGAAGACCTACTGGGCACAAGTCGAAGGCGAGCCGACCGACGAAGCCCTGCAGCAGCTCAGGCAGGGTGGCTTGGACCTCGGCGATTTCGTCACGCGTTCCTGCGAGGCGGCGCGCATCGATGAACCTGCAGGCCTGTGGCCGCGCGATCCGCCGATCCGGCAACGCAAGCACATCCCGACCACGTGGCTGGAGATCGTGCTGCGCGAGGGCAAGAATCGGCAGGTGCGGCGCATGACGGCCAAAGTCGGGTTTCCCGCCTTGAGGCTCGTGCGCTGGGCGGCTGGGCCATGGAATCTGGACGGCCTGCGGTCGGGGGAATGGCGCGAGGTGGATGCCACGGCATCTGCGACAATGAGCAGATGAAGCCGGGCCGCTCTCTCGAACGTGATGTGCTGTTGCGACTGGGCCTGGTCGCTGTCGTCGCATCGGCGCTCATGCTGGTGGTATTTCTGCTTGCTTATCGGGCGCAGCTTCTGGAAGAACGTGCGCGCGCGTCCTTGAGTGTGAACCTGCTGCTGCAAGCCTCGCTGGAAAACGCCATGCTCAAACGCGACGTGCCGGGTCTTGCCGATATCGTGCAGCGGCTCGGCGAACAACAGGGCATTCGCCGTGTGATGATTCTCAATCCGGCCGGTGAAGTTCGTTTTGCCTCGGAGATGCCGGCGATCGGCCGGCACTACCCTCTGCTGGCGGCCGTCGAGCCGGGATCGCAGCCGGGATCAGCGTTTGTCAGTGACGAAGCGGGGGCGGAGGTTCTGCGCTCCGTCAATCCGGTGCGCAACAAGGCTCCGTGCGAGAGCTGTCACGGCACCGTCACGACGCATCCGGTGAACGGCGTACTTGTCGTCGATTACGACGCACGAGAAATTCGCCGCCAGGCCTGGATCGGTGCGGCCGCATTTTCGCTGGCCGGCATCGTCGTGCTGGGCATCATCCTTGGGCTACTGTGGCGCCTGCTGCACCGTCGCGTGCTGCTCCCGGTGGCGCGACTCGGCGAAGCCAGCGCGGCGGTCGAGGCGGGCCGACTGGATCGGCCGGTCGCCGTCGCCGGCGAAGACGAGCTGGCCGGGCTGGCCGCACGCTTCAATCGCATGGCGGCGCGGATCGCCCAACAAATGGCGGAGATACGCGCGCACGAGGCGTATTTGCAACAGGTTCTGGACGGATTGCCGGACGGCGTGCGCGTAATCGACGTCACTGACCATCGCATCGTGCTCGCGAATCGTGCGTATTGCGATCAGCTTGGCGTCGAGCGCGCCGCGACCATCGGCATGAGCTGCTATGCCAGCAGCCATCGGCGCGATTCGCCCTGCATCGGTACGCTGGTTTCCTGCCCGCTCGTCGAATGCAACAGGGAAGGGGCGCGCCTTAAGACAACGCATCGGCATCTGCGTGCTGACGACAGTACGCTGGCGGCCGAAGTCCATGCGGCGCGGATCGATATCGACGGCAAGGCCTATATCGTCGAATCGATCCGCGATCTGACCGAAGTGGCGCGCATATCGCATGAACAGCGACTGTCGGAACTCGGGCTGCTGGCCGCGGGCGTGGCGCACGAGATACACAATCCGCTCGCCTCGATTCGCCTGGTTGTGCAGGGACTGGCGCGCGAAATAGAGGCGGGAGGCAGCGAGCCGGAGCATGTCGGCAATTACCTCGGGCTGGTCGATGGCGAGATCGACAACTGCATTGCCGTCACGCGCCGCTTGTTGCTACTCTCGCGCCAGCCGGAGGGGCGCCGCCAGATCGTTGACGTAATTGCCGCGATCGACGACACCTTGCGCTTGCTCGACTATGATGCGCAGGCGCGCGGCATTCGGCAGGCGTTCCGTTCGCCCGGCGCGCCGATCCACGTTATGGCGGACGAAGGCGAGTTGCGCATGGTGTTGCTCAACCTGTTGCAAAATGCGCACCACGCCATGCCGAGCGGCGGAAACGTCAGCGTCGGTGTAATGGTGTCCGGCAACGAGGTGGCGATCGAGGTCGCTGACGAAGGCTGCGGCATCGCGGAGGAGCACTTGGAGCATATCTTCGACCCGTTTTTCAGTCGCCGCGCGGACGATGTGGCCGGCACCGGCCTCGGGCTGACGATCGTCAAGAATATCGTCGAGCGTTTCGGCGGGCACATTGACGTGGCCAGTGTTTCCGGTGCGGGTGCCCGTTTCACGGTGCGGCTGCCGCTGGCGGCGGTCGAAGCGCCATGAAGAAATCGCTCCTTGTCGTGGATGACGATGCGGTCTTCAACACCCTGTTGTGCCGCCAGCTCGCCGAAATGGGTTACGACGTGCGCGGCGCCGACAGCTGGCGCAAGGCGCAAGCAGCGCTGCAGGAGATGGAGCCTGCAGCGATCGTTCTTGATTACAAGCTGCCCGACAAGGACGGCGCCGGCATCCTCGAAGAACTCAAGGGCCAGTATCCCATCATCGTGTTGACAGGTTTCGGCTCCATTCGCAACGCGGTCAGCGTGATTCGGCAGGGCGCCGCGGATTATCTGACCAAACCGGTCGATCTCGACGAACTGGAGCTTACCGTGCGCCGCGTGCTCGAGAACGCCCAGTTGAAAGAGCTCAACCAGTTCTACCGTTCGCGCCTCGCTTCGCAGCGGGCGGCACCGATGATCGGTGACAGCCCGGCAATGAGGAAAGTGCGTTCCATGATCGAGGCGGTGGCGCCGACGGAGACCACCGTGCTGATACTGGGCGAATCGGGCAGCGGCAAGGAGATGGTTGCGCAGGCGATTCACGAGGCAAGCGCGCGCGCCGGGAGAGAGCTCGTCGCTGTCGATAGCTGCGGCTTGCAGGAAAGCCTGTTCGAGTCTGAGCTGTTTGGACATGAGCGTGGCGCGTTTACCGGCGCTGATCGGCTCAAGAAGGGGCTCATCGAGGAAGCGGAGGGGGGCACGCTGTTCCTCGATGAAATCGGCGATATCGCGCCGCCGATCCAGGCCAAGCTGCTGCGCGTGATGGAAACCGGTACGTTCCGGCGCCTCGGCGGGACGAAAACGCTGGTTGCCGACGTGCGTTTCCTGGCGGCGACCAATCGCGATATTGGACGCATGGTGCAGGAAGGGCAGTTTCGCGCCGATCTGTATTTCCGCCTTTCCCGCTTCGTCGTCGGTGTGCCGCCGCTGCGCGAGCGGCGCGACGATATTCCCGCGCTCGCGCGGCATTTTGTCGAGGTGCTCACTCGCTTTTCGCCGATGGAAATTGCGCCCGAGGCGATAACGCTGCTGGTCGAATACGCTTGGCCCGGCAGCGTTCGCGAGCTGCGCAACGCCATCGAGCGGGCGATGATCTTCGCTCGGCCCGGATCGGTCATTCGGGCCGAGCACCTGGCGTTCATACCGAGTACGGGCGATGGCGAAAGCGGCGTTGACCTGCGTTTCGGCAAGGAACCGACGCTGGAAGAAATCGAGCACGAATACCTGAAGCAAATGCTTGCCAAGCATGGGGGCAATCGGCAAAAAGCCGCCGCAGTGCTCGGCATTAGCGAGCGACAGGTGTATCGGCTGATCGAGAAATACGCGCTCAAGGACTGAGCGCCCCCTGACAATTTGGCAGTTATCGGCCTGCCATTTTGGCAGGCGACGCTCTCGCGCATCCTAATACGGGAAATAAAATTAATACTAAACAGATAGATACGCTTCTGGCGCGAGTGGCACGCGAAGTGCTAGGGAGGATATAGAGGAGCTCAGGCCGCAAGGCTGAATGTCCTCAAGGATGGCGGCGCCAGCCGTCAAAAACTTATCTCGTTCTTGCGCATAGAAGAGGGGAAGACATGATGAAGAAAGTCATTGCAGTCGCACTCAGCCTGGGTTTGGCCACCGCGGTCATGGCCCAGGATCAGAAAGGCATGAGCGGCATGTCCGGTCAAAAGGGCATGTCGGGCATGAGCGGCATGGAGGGCCAGAAAGGCATGTCCGGCATGGAGGGCCAGAAAGGCATGGGCGGCATGTCCGGCATGGAAGGCCAGAAAGGGATGTCGGGCATGGAGGGTATGGAAGGCAAGAAAAAGCCCAAGAAGAAATCCGACCAGCAGGGCATGAGCGGCATGTCAGGAATGTCCGGTATGGAAGGCCAGAAGGGCATGGGCGGCATGTCGGGCATGGAAGGGCAGAAAGGCATGTCCGGTATGGAAGGCAAGAAGAAGTAAGCAATCAGGTTCCGGCGCCTCAGGTGAAGCATGCCCGCGGCGCCGGGTCTTGGCGGATTGATTTCCGTCAACGCCCATCTTTCGCGGGGCGACAGAATTCGACTCAAGCGCACCGAAAAGTTTGTCATGTATCCCACATATCCAGCCCTGTTCAACGCCTCGCGATCCGGCTGCAGACGCTGGCTATTCGTCGCTCTGATGCTATGGGGGTTGCCGGCGCCGGCTGCCGAACCCTATCCCATCGCCGGGCTCGCGCCGCATGAAAGGCCGAAAGGCGCGCCCGTCATCCGGGCCTTCGATGCGGCGCCGGACTGGCGCCGTCAAGCATTGACGGGCGTTGCCGAACCGCATCCGGCGGGGCTCGATTTCCTGAATAACCAGGGCGCGTGGTACACCCCCTTTACGCGTCCCGGCATGACCAGCCCTTACGATCCGCGCGGTTGGCATGTGAAAGGAGGTAGGCCATGAAGCAGGCCTTCGTCGCCGCGCTCGGCGTGCTTGCCGTTGCGGCGGGATTCGTCCTCTGGATTGCGGCGGATATCGCGCCGCGCGCGGACCCCGTGCTTTATGCCGAGCCCTCCGCACCGGCCGAGAAGAACTATCTGCAGGCCGTCTACAGTCCGCTGCATTTTCGCCCGGCCATCGAAACGGCCGACGACGCGCAGTGTCTCGCCTGTCATCGCGAAGTGCTCGACGACAAGGTGCGCGTCGATTCGCCCGCCGGCAGGAAGGCCGAGTTGATGCGCGTCTGGTACCAGCAGACGCCGACCTACGCCGGGGAGCAGGACACGTTCCACCGCCGCCATCTCGCCACGCCGCTGGCGAAGCAGTTGATGAACCTGCGCTGCAACGCCTGCCACCAGGGACACGACCCGCGCGAGGAAGCGCAGGGCGCGGCGGCCGATTCGACGCCGCAGGCCGACGCCGGCTTCACGCTGCGCAAGCAGGTGAATCCGGAAACCGCCTGCCTCAAGTGCCATGGCCAGTTCCCCTGGCAACTGATGGGCCTGCCCGGTCCGTGGGACGAGCACAAGGCCGTGTTCGGCAACAACTGCCAGACCTGCCATGCCGCCATCCGCACGAAGCGGCACGAGGTGACGTACCTCAATGCCGCGGCGATCGAAGAGGCGGGCAAGGCTGGCGCCGACGCCTGTTACGGTTGCCACGGCGGGCGCGCCTGGTATCGCATCAGCTATCCTTACGCGCGCACGCCTTGGCCGGAGATGCCGGCCGAGGTGCCGGAGTGGGCGAAAGAGCGGCCGACGCAATCCGAGGCGCGCTTCCTCAAGCAAACGGTACGCAAGCCATGAGCACGAACGAACGACCTGACGACACGCTGCTCAATCCGACGCGGCGCAGTTTCCTCAAGACGGCCGCTGCCGGCGGCGCCGTCGCCGCGGCCGGCGGTCTGGCGGAACTGACTTTCGGCGGCAAGGACGCGCAAGCCCACGCCTTCGAGCCTTATCCGACCGACGACCAGCTGACGACCGTAGTGACGAGTTGCGACCACAACTGCGGTTCGCGCCACATGCTGGTGGCGCACAAAAAGGGCGACGTCATCGTGCGGCTGTCCACCGACGACGGCCGCTACCAGGCCGGCGGCGCCTTCGGCTTCGAGTCCGAGCAGGTGCCGCAGTTGCGCGCCTGCCTGCGCGGGCGCTCCTACCGCTCGCGCATCTATTCGCCCGAGCGCCTGCTGTATCCGATGCTGCGCGTGGGCGAGCGCGGCGAAGGCAGGTTCAAGCGCGTCTCCTGGGACGAGGCGCTCGACTTCATCGCGAAGAAGATGGTCGAGCTGAAGGCCAAGTACGGCCCGACGGCGATCCTCGACCAGGCCTATGCCGGCACCTCCTACTGCGTGCTGCACAAGTCCGATCAGATCGAGGGACTGCTGGCGCGCTTCCTCGGCATGTTCGGCTGCCGCACCAACTCCTGGTCGGTGCCGAGCTACCAGGGCACGACGTTCTCCAGCCGCATGACCTTCGGCACCATCGAGGACGGCAACGAGGACGACGCCTTCGCCCACTCCAAGCTCATCATCATGTGGGGCTGGAACCCGGCCTACACCTTCCACGGCGGCAACACCTTCTACTACATGCGCCTGGCCAAGCAGCGCGGCTGCAAGTTCGTGCTGGTCGATCCGCAATACACCGATTCGGCGGCCAGCTACGATGCCTGGTGGATCCCCATCAAGCCCAACACCGACGCCGCCATGCTGGCCGGCATGGCGCATCACATCTTCGCCAGCAACCTGCAGGACCAGAGGTTCATCGACAAGTTCGTGCAGGGCATGGACGCCGGCACCATGCCCGACTGGGCCAAGGGCAAGGAGAACTTCAAGGACTACATTCTCGGTACGTCCGACGGCACGCCGAAAACACCGGAGTGGGCCGAACAGATATGCGGTGTGAAGGCCGCGGACATCCGCAAGCTCGCGGAAATGTACGCGACGACGAAGCCGGCGGCGCTGAAGGCCTCCTGGGCGCCGGGCCGAGCGGCCTACGGCGAGCAGTACAACCGCATGGCCGCGGCCGTGCAGGCGATGACCGGCAACATCGGCATTCTCGGCGGCTGCGCCGAGGGCGTCGGCAAGGGTTGGCATGCCGAGAGCGTCGGCTATCCGTACGACGATTACGCCAACGTCTGGTTCGCCTCGATCAAGTCCGATCGCTGGGCGCACTGCGTCCTGAACTATCCGAACGTCAAGCGCGAGGAAGTCGGCCTGTGGCCGCGCACGGACAAGCTCGACGGCGTCATACCGAACATCAAGGCGATCTGGTGGCACGGCTCGGACTGGTTCAACCAGCTCACCCACATCAACAAGGAAATCGAGGCGGCGAAGAAGCTGGAGTTCATCGTCTGCCAGGACTCCACCATTACGCCCTCCGGCCTGTGGGCCGACGTGCTGCTGCCGATCGCCACGCATTTCGAGCGCCACGGCGTGGCGCTGCCCTGGTACAAGGGCCATTACTACATCCACCGCCCCAAGGCCATCGCGCCGCTCGGCGAGGCGAAGACCGACTTCCAGGTGTTCACCGAACTGGCGTACCGGCTGGAGCAGCTCGACCCGGCGCTGAAGGACTTCGGCAAGCGCTACAACCCGCGTGCCGACCGAAGCTATTTCGACAATCCGGATGCCACTGACGAGGCTTACCTCGCCGCCTGGTGGCAGGGCAAGGTGCAGGCCCACCAGGGCGTGACCATGTCCTGGGGGGAGTTCAAGCGCCGCGGCGTGTACAAGTTCGAATTCAAGCAACCGCTGGTCGCCTTCCGCGAGCAGATCGAGCAGGGCAAGCCTTTCCAGACGCCCTCGGGCAAGATCGAGATCCTGTCGACGACCCTGGCCCAGGTCACCGACTGGACGAAGACGCAATGGGGCTACGAGATTCCCGCCATCCCGAAATGGATCGAGCCCTTCGAGTCGCTCAACCACCCGCTGGCGAAGGTCTACCCCTTTCACATGATCACACCACATCCGCGCTGGCGCACGCACTCGATCTTCCACAACATTCCCTGGCTGCGCGAGACCTTCCAGCAGGAGATCACGTTGAATGCCGCCGATGCGAAACGGCTCGGCATCAGAACCGGTGACATGGCCGAGGCCTGGAATGCGCGCGGCCGTATCGTGCTGCCGGCCTACGTCACCGAGCGTTGCATGCCCGGCGTGGTGGTGGTGTACGAGGGCGCCTGGATGGACCGCGACAGGAACGGCGTCGATCGCGCCGGCAATCCGGACTTCCTCACACTGGATGAGCCCTCGCCGGCCGGCGCCTTCGCCTACAACACGATTCTGTGCAACGTGAAGAAAACGGACCTGGTGCACAAACCCGGCTGGGACGTGCAGGCAACCGCCCGCTCCCATATTTTCAGGCGCGATTACTGACATGGCCACGAAACTGGACAAGACGGAAGTCAAAAAGGCGCTCGAGCGCAAGGTGGCGCAGACTTATCGGCCGGTGCAGCCGAAGACGCAGCTCGGCTTCATCCACCACAACGTCGACTGCATCGGCTGCCGCGCCTGCGAGATCGCCTGCAAGGACAAGAACGGCCTGCCGCCCGGGCCGCGCTTCCGCCGCGTCATGTACGTCGAGGGCGGCACGTTCCCGGATGTGTATGCCTACAAGGTAAACATGTCCTGCAACCACTGCGCCGAGCCGGCGTGCCTGCCGGCCTGTCCCTCGGGCGCCATCTGGAAGCGGGCCGACAACGGCGTGGTCGACATCGATTCGACGCTGTGCATCGGCTGCCGC
>Ga0154020_10009582_pt1 | contig 11142 bp, 9 predicted proteins | sample Klosneuvirus_201_FD_109709 | JGI IMG/M metagenome (GOLD analysis project Ga0154020, IMG submission 109709) | Active sludge microbial communities from wastewater, Klosterneuburg, Austria - Klosneuvirus_20160825_MG | ecosystem: Engineered > WWTP > Aerobic digester > Activated sludge | place...
GAAGCACACAGCAGCTAAACAAAGAGAGAGAGAGAGAATGTGTGTGTGTCATCCTGAAATTCGACAATCGCATGATATCGAGAGCTAGTCAAGAGATGCGTTGTTGATTGATTTGCGACCAAAATAGTCCAGTTCTGGCAAATATCACGCCAGAATCCCCTGTACATTCATTCAATTAATACTCTCGCCTAAGCCGGCGTAGCCGGAACCAAACAGGTCCATGTAGGGCAGCGCCAGGAAGCCGGGGGTTAAGCAGCTTTCGGTTCGGAACCAGTGGTTTGAGCCTTGGGGCGAAACCGGAGGAACCAGCGCCGGAACACGTCTTCCAATTCGTTATTGAGAACCTTTGTCCGCGCTTGTAACAGCAAGTGCGCTCCCTGCAGCGTCCACCCCATCTGCTGCTTCTTCACGAACCGGCGGCTGACTACCTGGTTGATGGTCGATTCCACAAATGCCGTGCTGATCGTCTCTCCCTGCCGATGTCGCTCCCCGAAGTTGGGGGTCGATACCCGGTTCTCTGTAGGCGTGGACACCCCAAACCACCCTTCTTCCCCCTCGTGCCAGACCTTTACGATGTCGGCCGCAACTGACTTTGGTGACAGGCCCGGGCCGTTAGTCCGATAATGTGAGGAGAGGAAAACTGGCATGCCGATCACTTTGAGCGATGAGCAAACACGTCTTCTCGACGAGGTGGTGAAGGCTGGTGTGGCGCGGTCTCCCGAAGAAGCGGTCGATCAGGCGGTGCGGAGACTTCATTCTTCGGCTACCCGGCAGAAGCCTGTCCACCAGCAAGTCGATAATCTTGCCGATCTGTTTGCCCACTCGCCATTTCGCGGACTCAACATGGAGTTCGAACGCGATCCAGACACCGGGCGGGATATCTCCCTGTGAACGGTTACCTGGTCGATACGAACGTTTTTTCAGAACTGACCAGACCCACCCCGCTGCCCCAAGTGGAGGCGTTTCTACGCCGCTCTAAGGATCGTGTCTTCGTAAGCGTTCTTTCCATCGGCGAAGTCCGCAAGGGAATTGCTTTGATGGCGTCCAGCAATCGCCGCGCCCTTCTGCAGGAGTGGCTCGATACCGAGATCATGCCTTGGTTGGGTGATCGCGTTCTGCCCGTCAGTTTGAGGGTTGCCGAGCGCTGGGGCGACCTGGCCGCTCAGCTCAAGATCAAGGGCAAACCTAGGCCCGTTGTTGATGCTCTTCTTGCAGCCACCGCTTTTGAGCATGATCTTATCGTGGTAACTCGCAATGTTGCCGACTACGATGATCTGGGCGTGACCGTCTTGAACCCGTGGGAAAACACATGACCGCCGTGCCTCCTTTTAGAGGCTTAGACAAATACAGCCATTTGGGAGCGATGTACATTTCGCCCTCATAATCCGAGTCCATGGGGTTTGAGGAGCAACAGAACCGCAAACCACGATAGGACGTTCACTTCACTGAACAGTCGAGATGCCGGTAGGGATTCGATGGGACTGGGAGTCCGGCCCTCTTGAGGCGGCTCGCGTAATCCTCCCAGGCTTGACGGCATTGACGTATGCTCTTCCCACTTCGTGAGAGTTCGATGGGCGGCTCCGCCAAGCGGCGACGCAGCCGCAGACGCGGGTCGGCATCGCTTGCGCTGGTGGACAGGTCCGTCACCCGTCGGGCTCGGGCCAACTCCTCCAAGTCATGAGCAATCCGCAGGAGAACACGGATCACACGGCCCTGATCCACGGCAACGTAGTCCCTGTCCGGCAAATCACTGGATGGCCGGAGGTTCACCACCGGCCTTTCCCCGGCGGCGAGGGATCTCAGCCATTCGGCGCAGGAGATCAATGCCGTTGCTTCCTCGTTAAGGCGGTCCGCAACTTGTTCCTCCGCTCCGGGGACAGAATCCTCTGGGGTAGGCCATCCCGCCTCCCGGAGAACCGATAAGGCATGTTCTATACAATCCGCCTGCGGGCTGGCGACAAGTTGATGCACGCGGGTTGGGCCCAATCCTACCTGTCGGGCGATGTCGCGGACAGACAGCCCTTCGCGGTTTGCCGACACGATTGCCCAGATCCGCTCAAGTTCTGCCATCTCCAATCGGAAGGATGCTCGGGCAAGCCGGGTGCGAATCTGCTCCTTACGGTGAACTTCTTCTCGCGACTCTGGATTCATTCCCTTATGCTACTTCGGGGTGTTCACCAAAGTGAACACCTTAAACCCGTTCCCTGTTCCAATGCTCCTTGAACCCCAAGGCGGAGAACGAAACCGGGGTACCCGTTGGCAGCGTGATCAGCGGCCGCTACCGGCCGTTCCTCACCCATCGCAAGTGGCCCAGCCCCCGGAATTTCAGAGTTTCCGGTTTGGGCTTACAACCCCTGTCTCGAAGATCTCCATCAAAGTCATGCTTTTCATTCGTCGCTCGGAAGCTTGGCAGCGCGGATGAGGTTTTGATTGAGAAGTCCCGGGCTGCAGTATTCGAGAAAGCCAGGAGGTAATACGTCGTCATGAATAACTGCATCAGTCTTGTAAACGCGGCCAATGCGGCGGGCGTGTGACGATACAGGTTTCGCAGCTAATTCGATAGCTCGCAATTCGTGACTCGTTGACCTTGCTTGATCAGCGCGTTTGGCCATAGCGGATGCTGAAACTAACCATATTAATGGCTCATTCGGTTCTATAAACATTGACTTGGCGAGATATCCGTCAACATCGCTTATTTGGCCTTTCTCGAGAGAAATCCTTGCAAGTGTTAGCCAAGGTCTGGAAAGCTGGGGCATTGAAAAGGTGACTTGCCCAAGGAGCCGTTTGGCGCTTTCGAAATCTCCGGTCGCCACGTACAAGCGACTCAGATGCGCCCATACGACTACATCGTCCCGATTCCTTTCACGTTGCCGCAGATCGGCTATCGCATCCTCGACTGCTGCACCAAGTAGATCGGAACGCCTAAGCGCCAGATCACGTACGAACGGAGAATCGACGAGGCCTGGAGCGTGGACGAACGCGTTAGAATAGTGATGTCTTGCCTCACTTAGCTGTCCTGCCTGCTCGTACAAGAGACCAATAGAGAGTCGATAAATAGGCTCTTCTTTACCAAGCCGAATGGCAGTCTCTAAGTCCTGAAGTAGATCGCTTAACGGCGCGCCAAGGGCCAGCTTGAGCCAGGCGCGGTTGTGCCAATACAGCGAATCCTTTGGATTCAACGTAATCGCATGGTCATAGTGACTCCTAGCGATCTCTAAGTGAGAGCGATTCAAATCCAAGCGATGGTCTCTTAGAAAGTTGACTGAAGCAAATCGCTTCATGCCTACCAGACCGTGCGTTAGGCCCATGAGGCTGACGTAATGCGCGTCTGGCACATGAAGGGTACCAGATGCAAGCCCGCCGAGACTGCCATTTAGATCTCGTGCGTTGAGAAGCTCGGCCACGGTGTTCGCTGTGACCTCGGCGCGATAGCGCCTGAAGGCCGGAACGAGTGCAAAAGACGATGCCACAACCAAACTCGACGCGACTAAAAGCGACCAACTTCTTGAAAGCGTCATCGTTGGAACTCTTTCTGAGATATTCAGACTCATGGCTAGCAACAACCAGTAGAGACCCATAACGAGCGGAACTTCAAATAGTGCCGAAAACGTGAGCTCCTTCAGTGCAAACGTCCAGAATCCAAGTAACAAGATACTCGACAAGAACTTTGATCTCGTGGATAGTTTGCTCAGTGAGCGCCAAGCTAAGAATGTTACTCCAGCCAGCACTAATAAATGAAGTGTGAGTCCGGCGAGACCTTCCTCGACCCATAAACCCAGCCAACTATTGAGAGGTCGTCCGACAAATTCCTGTCCGAGTTCGCCGTCTGCCATGGCGGCATAGTTCATAGCGAAGGACCCCGGCCCCAATCCGAAAAGGATGTTCTCCGATCCAATTGAAGCTGCTGCCCGCCAGAGTTGCATGCGTCCGCTCACACTTCTACGCTGCTGTTCCGTCTTTGTTATTGCGGCGGTGCGAGCTACAGCGCCGTTCGAGAGTATATTTGTTCCAACGAAGGTCAAGCCGAGTCCTAAGCCGAATACCGCTATTCGGGCCCAACTCCGCAGTCCAAGCCCCCTTATTCCTCTCAACGCTATGACCGAAGCGATGACTATGGGTAAAAGTGCGAGGAAGGCACTGCGGGAAAAAGTCGCTAGGACCGCAGCCACGCAGAAACTCGCACTTGCGAGGCCAAGTGCAAAGTGAACCGGTTCAGTCGCCAATAGCAAACAAACGGAGAACACCAACAAAAGGATCAACACGACTGCCCATTCATTCACCGTTACGAGCGAAAACGGTAGCAATGTCGCCTTCAAGCTCTCTACTTCCGGAAACCCGTTGACCTGTACTCGCACGCACCATACTCGCCAAGCTCCGAGCCAAGAAAGTGATGCGAACAGTGCTACCACGCTGCTAACCAAGTTAATCTTCGCATTCATCCATCGGCGGTGTACAACAGATCTTATCAGACAATAAACTACAACGCCCACCCAAAGAGACGTTGCTCGGTATGTAGCAGTACCATTGGTGCTGATAACCATCCGCAGTATGCCTTGGAATCCAAGGATGATTACCAGCCAATCGATGGGTCCGGGGCGCCATCGGCTCAACACGACTTTACACACTAAGAGGATGCAAAGCGCCGTTCCGCACAGAAGCGCACCACCCGGTGCAACGAGGATAGTAATAGCAGAGAATGCTATGGTAAGGCCCACAAGAATGTCTAGAACGCTTGCGCGACGGAGGCTTGAAGATTGACTGGTGTTTGTTCGCCGCGACCGGTGAGACGGAGATAGCATCAGAGAAAATTCCACCGCTCTTAGACGTTACAGCGTAGCCAGTCTTAAGCATTCCATACTTTGACGTTGCTGTTCAATGACTAAGCAATGCCGAGCCAGTACCAGAAGGGAAAGGTAAAAGCGATCCGCTTCGGACGTGTGCCGACATATGCGCGACCGCTGGGAGTGGAGAGACTACTGCGCGATTGAAGTCCATATGAACTCCTGGCTGGCTGTCCGAAAGACGAATTTTCCGTCTTCGATACCGGCCAACGCTCTTAGATCACCGCTCGCAGTGACCACCGCGTCCGAGTCGACTGGCTCCCACAGGCCCAACTCGCTCCGTAATACAAACAGCCCGTTGTGCACTGTAGATCCATTCGCTGCTAAGTGATTGGGATGATTGATGAAGGCATAGACCCTGCCGCCCGGCAAACTAAAGGTGTCCCAGACAAGTGCCGTTTTTGCCCGATACGTGCCCGGCAAGTTGACTTGCACCTTCTTTTGGACAAGTCCCAAAAACGTTAGGTCTAGCCATAAATTACATGAAGGGAGAAATACACCGATGCCGGTGGATTTCACGCTTAACATCCCTGCACCGGACAGAAACGGATGAGTACCGCAAGCGATATCGGGCCAGTCGAGATATTTCCCCAGGGGCGCTCCTTTGGATGAGTAGTGGCGCAAAAGAGAGTGTGGTCCGGCCTTAAGGATCTTACGCTGTTCGCCCGTCTCGTAACCGAGAACCCAAATCGTGCCGTCTGTAGCAAAAACGACTTTTTCTCCTTCGAACGGAGATACCGCAATAACGTCCCAAGCAGCCGAGGCCAGATCAAGGGTCGCCAGAAAGCTCACCATCGAACCGGCTTTACTCAATGCATTCCCTACCGCCGAAAGCTTCGTTCCATCATCAGACGCGGCTACGTCGAAGATGTTTACCTCAGCTGCTTCGGGGAACCATATTCGGTAGCGCGAGCTAACGATTCCATCCCGAGTAGTTATGGTGAGATTGGTACGACTATCCGCATGCGGCGTTTTATAGCGCCAAGAAACAAACTTTCCCCCACTCCATTTAGGGGGGCTGTCACCCAGCATACCTGGTTCAGCAAAACGAACTCGACTTAATGGCTGCGAAAGGCTTTCACAAAAGGCAGTCATCGAAAGAACGTGGAGCCACAAAAGACTGCTCAACACCATAGCAAAATTGGATCTTTTCATACCCCCCCCTGCCGGAACTACTCATTGTTGCATGTCGTATTGCCACAGCAGCAACCGTAATCATGCCCCCGACAACCACGCTCGTAGGCCCCCCCGGAATTACACATGCCGCTATAGCATCCACTGCAGTCGGTACCCTCCAATTTGTTGTAGTGACCCGAACAGTCCTCCGAGCCACATGCTTCTACAACCGGAGGCGAAAACCAAGCAGTAAGACCGGACCAAAAGCCGGAAGGTGGCGGGGTGCCACATGCGGTGAAGGTGCGCGTCGACTTGAAGAACATCGCCTGAACTTGGTCCTGAGTAAGCTTTAATGATCCCGGCGCATCAAATAGGCTCTGAAGTCGGCTTCCAGAAGCAGCGTAATAGGAATACCGTGCCGACTCTCCAGAAGGTTGTGTTTGCGAGAGGTGAACTAGACCAATCGTGATAGATATCAATGAGAGAACGACGAAGCTTAGCTTGCCGATCTCCGTGCATCTTAGCATGGGGACCTCCCAAGTTTAAGAACACTCAAGGTTAGCAGTTTGTGTTCTTCGGGTCCAGCGCTTTTTTCATGATGTCGCGGCAAAGTAGAAATTTCCCTTCTTCCGGACGGGAGGGCCGACCAGCGGACCCATTCCCCCTCAAGTTGGTTGCGTTCGTCGCATCGCGGACCTGCGATGTCCGAGTCCGGGCCAAACCGGGGGCTGGTCTCGCGAGCACTGCGCGGAACCGGAGGATTTCGGTGGAATGTAAACGAAGAGATCGGCCAAAGTAGTCAGCGTCGGGATAATCACCACCGCCGCGTTCGAGCGGAACTGGAGGATTTCTGGGGCAAGTTGTGGCATGATCCATAACAGCCAACGGAATAGAAGACCCCAAGCTGCAGCCAGCCCCCGATTTGGACCGGACGCCTACTAAAGAACACCGGATCGGCTAGGTGATCTACATCATGGCTTGCTGTTAGATCACCTAGCCGATTCGGAAACCGAAGTCGACACAACTTCGCTTGAAGGCATCCTCATGGTCGATACGGAAGTCAGTCGAGTCCACTCCGAATCAAAATAACCAGCGTCTACCACGTATGGCGGAACCGAAGACCCTTGGTTTGACCATACAACATAATCGTAAACGGCCTCTAACCAAGGCCTTTTTAGAGGAATCCGCATTTGTGACATCTCATTTGCCCCTATGACAACAATGTATCGGAAGCGGTTCTCCGGATTGGGCTTGATCAAACTGAATCCGATCGCATTGCCGGCGAATCGAGTTCCGCCTAAAGTAACGCCTTTGACGTCAGTATGGACTGTCAGCGCCTCATGCAGTCGGCGAAGAATCTGATTCGTATGTTCATTGCCAATCAAGATGAGATTGGTATTGTCTCTGTCCGCCGCGGTAATTTGATAATCCGCCTTGACGGGCAATTCGGCATAATATGTAGTCTTCCACTGCTGCCTTAGTTGCTGAACAACAGTATCAGTAGCCGATCGCTCCGCAAGTCCTCCTAGGGTCCCTGGAACTATGACGAATGAACTGGCGAACGCGTCGACTATGGGACCTTCTCTCAGCGCCACTTTGCGAGTGCCGATCTTACCGCTTGGCGCTCCATCGACAGTGACTACTTCGGCATTTGGACTAAGCCTCACTCCGTTAGACTCAATCTGCCAATCTTGAGGATGCCCTCCCAGTACCTCGAAACGAATAGTGTAGGATTTGACGTTTTGTGTTTTAATTTGAAGTTGATTGGAAGTGATGATCTTTCCTTCGATTTTCGCCGGTGATTCATCTCGCAGTTTTTCTCCTATCGTTAACCACTGAGAATCTCCGTATTTCATCTGAGAAGTACCAAGGGACAAGCGGTCAGGGCGGTGACTGACCCGTTTACCTCGGAAAAAGTCAAACGCACGCGCGATAGGACTTCGGATCGGGCACACCGTGTTATCACCAAAGTTTATTGTCTCCATTGTCACTGGGTTCCCGATACCTCTAGCCGTCTGGACATATCTGAAGGATGGCTCGATTGGAGCATGACGATGAGCTTCTTCGTGGACTATCAAGACGGGGATGTTGGAGAGATTGCGGATATACATGTCGGCGCTATTGTGACTATTCCATATCGCCGCAGCTCGCTCGGTTTCTGGCGAGGATAGCGAAAGACGCTCTTCGAGAGATGAATTCTCGCGGTGATAAATCGGCGATGTGACAGCAATTGCGGCAAACCTCGCCGGATAATGGCTCGCGAGAGTCAATGCTTCTAAACCGCCAGAACATCCCCCGAGGAGATAAATCCTATCGTCAGCAATATCATAGTCCGATTTGACCGCTTCGATCGTCTCAAAAACATCCTTAATACCTACGGGATGTCCGACAGACGTCCCGCTTCTTCCATTCGGCCACACAACAACGTATCCGTGTCGATCGGCTGAATGTTCAAGCGGGGTGATGAGGTCTGTATTTGCGACATGATAGCTCTCCAGGAAATGCCTAGCCGGCTTCGTTACGTATGGCATACGTACAACCAGAGGGACGCCTTTGCCGATCCGTTTGTACTGTCGGGGAGCGTAGACCATGTAGTGCTGGACGCTGCCGTCGACCGCAGATCTGAATCCTCTCAGATGACGTCCAACGGTATCCTGAGACACATTGCGCCCCTTCCGCAGTGCCATAAAAATGTGCTCGCATTCTCCGATAATCGAGATGATTTTATCCTGCCAACCGGGATCCGACTCTTTTCGATGCTCAGGCTTTAATAGGTGGCGTAATCGATAAAGCACGGCCTCGGCGTTTATCCTGTCCTGATCATGAATGCCGTTCGCCGTGCCCATAAATGCCTCGTAGAAGGCCGGCAGCGCTGCCAAATTAGGACCGCAATAGACGGTGTCCCGAGCCTCTTCCGAGGCAGATCTCAAGTGCGCCGTATATATACCAGGCGCGCATTTGGCAGTCGAAGTGACTTGCTGACGGCCATTCAGTAGCTGTGCGTCGACTTCCTGTCCCTCCGAATACAACCGGTGGGCCAGTGCCGACAGTTTGACCGGCATTCCGTCCGTCAGTACTCGCGTCGTCAATACTTTCCCTGTGGCGTTGCGGGCGAGCCGAGATCGTGCCCCCTGTAGCGTGGTGAGTCGAAGAGTTAACCCCCAGCTCGCACCCGTATTGAAGACCTTAGCGAGCACCAAGTTCGCGCCCTTCTTCAGATGGATAACCTGCATGTGAGGATTTTCACAAGGTGGGGGCCCAATGCTTTGGTTCTCGAACACTAGAGAAGTGTTTATCCAAATCCGGACGGCGTCATCCGCACCGGCAAGGAGGACTGCATCAGCGTCGGCGGAACTCTCTATCTGCAAAGCGGCATAGGCGGTTGCCAAGTCGGTATTCAACTCCCGAACGCTGGCGCCCGGAAGCGCGTCCTTGGGCGGAACGTAACCGGACTGACTGAAGAGCGATTTGAAATCGATATACAGCTTTTCATGCAGCGGGCCGTACACCGTGCTTACATTGCGCGATACGAACCCGGCAATTGAATTTGGCGCTCCGATTCCCATCAAGTCCCCTATCGCAACCATCGTCTCGGGTCTGTGAAAAACGTCGCCCAAGTAGTCTACATCCAATCCCGACTTACCATGCGATCCGGAGCCGAACATCGTAGAAGTATTGATTGATGTTGGTAGAGAGTCCGTCGCTAATGGAAACGGACCGATTACTCGCATTTCCTGGATGCCCAACTCGTCACCGTTATGAGGATCAAAGGCAATGGAGGGAAGGTCTGTAGCCAGAATCGGGACGAGTCGGAAATAGCCCACCAAAAGCGTTACGGCTGCCGTCAAGGCTAGTCCGGCAAACGTCTTGTGCGGAGCGTTCATCTTTCGTATCACTTTCGCCACCGCAGTTCGCCAGCTGTTAAACTGACCTGCACAGCCCTTCCGAACCAACGGTCGTTCCTTGGAATGTGGCGAATTCATCGCCAGACATTCTGGGGGGCAGACAATAACCGTACCTTGAATCTATGCGTGGCTTTAAACTGAAAGCCCATATCGCAATCTCGGAGACTCCTCGCAAGACCAACTACATGATGAAGCGCTCAAGCGTCGGCCGACGAAATCCACCATTATGCTACTCCGCTTACGAACGGTTTTCAACAGAAAAAGCGGCTCCCCTATTAACGCAGAAGTGCGTACAATACCAAACTCGATCCGATCTCCCTCAAAAGTAGATGGTTGGAAAAACAAGTCCTTATCTATCAGCCAGCCGGACGAGTAGCAGTTTCGTCAATAAAGTAAACAGTTTTTGATCGGCATAGGAGGCTTTTGCTCTTGGCTCAAATCCCAATCTTCTCGATCTCCTCCAGCGTGAGCACATCCGAGGTCCTGTCGTAGAGTTTGGTGGTCCGCGGGGAGGCGTGCGCGGCGATGGCCTGCGCCTTCTCGATCGTTCCCCCGTTCTCCAGGTAGGCGGTGATGCCGGTCGCCCGGAAGGTGTGACAGCAAGTCGACTCCGGTAGCCCGATGGCTTTTCCACGGACCTTCACCATCCGGAGGATATCCGCATCGAAGAGCGACCGGGCCGTCACTTCCCCGTTACGGCCAAACGTACGGAAAAGCGGCCTCTTCGCCTCCTCGCTGATACCGGCGACCTCGATCCAGGCATCGACGTGGGACTCGGCCTTATGGTGAGCCGGCACCTCATGCACCTTTCCGCCTTTCTCGTGGAAGCGAAACCACCAGCGCTTTCCCTGTTGAAAGTAATCTTCGACCCGGAGATGGATCACGGCGCCCACCCTAGCAAAGGTATAGACCATGACCGCCAGCAGCGCCCGGTCCCGCAAACCCTTCACCGTCGTCGTCTCGATGGAGTCGATCAGTTGGCGCGCTTCGCCGGCCGAGAGCACCGGCGTCTTACCTTTCTTGATCACATACTTCGGGCCACGCACCGAGGCCGCCGGATTCCCTTCTCCGCTTATAGGCCGAGCCCTTCGGCGGCATTGTCGCGAAAGAGGTTGGCATCGCGGATGTAGCGGCGGAGGGTGGCGGTGGACTTGTGTCCGGTCTGGTTCATGATGGCGCGTTCGGACTTGCCGGCAATGGCAGCCGAGGTGGCGAGGCCAGCGCGAAGACTGTGGCCGGCAAACTCTTTGGGGTCGAGACCCGCGGCGGCAGCGTAGCGC
>Ga0154020_10009584_pt1 | contig 11141 bp, 7 predicted proteins | sample Klosneuvirus_201_FD_109709 | JGI IMG/M metagenome (GOLD analysis project Ga0154020, IMG submission 109709) | Active sludge microbial communities from wastewater, Klosterneuburg, Austria - Klosneuvirus_20160825_MG | ecosystem: Engineered > WWTP > Aerobic digester > Activated sludge | place...
GGGGAGAGCTGCGGCAGACTTCATGGGCCGTCGTGGTACGCCCAAAGTGACGAAGGTGCAACCATCCAGACAAAGATTTCCCTTGCGCTCGGTCGACTCGACGGCGTCGACACGGTGCGCAAGCCTGCCGCGGTGCCCCCGCTCCACGCCTACGTCCACTTCCCGTGGTGCCTCGAGAAGTGCCCGTACTGCGACTTCGTCAGCTTCAAGACCACGCGCCCCGCGATCGATCACGAGGGCTACGCCGACGCCGTGATCCGCGAGCTGCGCGCCCGTGCCCCCTTTTTTGCTGGTCACGCGCTGCGCTCGCTCTTCTTCGGGGGTGGCACGCCGTCGCTCTGGGCCCCGTCTTCGCTCGGCCGTGTGATCGACGCGCTGCGTGACTCGTTCCCCGTCACCGACGACTTCGAGGTCACTGCCGAGTGCAACCCGAGCAGCTTCGACGCCGAGGTGGTGGGTGGACTTTCTGTCGCAGGGGTCCACCGCTTCTCGATCGGCGTGCAGTCGCTCGACGGAGCACAGCTGAAGCACCTCGGCCGGTTGCACGGCATCGAGGGCGCGCTCGCGTCGGTCGAGGCCGCGGTGAAGAGCGGCGCGCGGGTCTCGGCCGATCTCATCTTCGGGCTGCCGGATCAGTCGGCCGCGGAAGCCGCCGAGCACGCGGGCGCGCTCGTGGATCTGGGGCTCGACCACCTGTCGGCGTACGCGCTCACCATCGAGCCGGGCACCCGGTTCGGCGAGCTCGCGCGGCGCGGTCGGCTGCCGCTCGCGACCGACGACGCCACGTGCGACGCGTTCCTCGCGGTCGAGGCGGCGCTCGCGGCGCGCGGGCTCGAGCACTACGAGGTGTCGAACTACGCGCGCCCCGGGCAGGAGTCGCGGCACAACCTCGGCTACTGGCGCGGCGCCGCGTACATCGGCCTCGGGTGCGCGGCCGTGGGCTGCGGGCATTTCGCCGGCACCCCCGCCTCCGCGGTCCGCTACCGCAACGACACCGACCCCGCGCGCTACGTGGAGAAGACGAGGGCGCTCGCCCTCGCGGAGCCCTCGGACGCCGACGGCCTCTCGCTGGAGCACGAGCGCCTCGACGCCGAGACGCTGCTCCGCGAGCGAATCATGCTCGGCCTGCGGCTCGCGGAGGGGCTCGATCTGGCGGCGGCGGCGGTCGCCCTCGGGCTGTCGCCGGACGAGGTGTGGTCCACCCGAAAGGCCACGATCGAGCGGATGTCCCGCGACGGCGATCTGGTCGTCGAGGGCACCACGTTGAAGGTCGCCCGCGACCGCCGCCTCCGCACCGATGGGCTCGCCGCCCGCCTGTTCTGAGCCTCCGAGAAGTGGGACTCAGTCAATCCGCAGCGCGCCCTGGGGCACCGTCCAGCCGCTCGTGACCTCGAGGTTGCTCTTCAACCCTGCGGCCCGGAGCGCCGGCTCGATGACCTCGCTGATGGTCGTGCGGGTCCCCGGACACCCGGCGCAGGCGCCGGCCAGGTGCAGCTGGAGCACGCCATCGGCCCGGGGAACCACGAACACGACGCCGCCGTCCGCCTCCACCAGGGGGGCGATCGCTTCGCGCAGCGCGCGAGTCACCGGCTCGGGCACGTCGGTCAACCGTGCGACCGTACCACACCAGCCTGCGGCCGACCGGTCCTGCTTTACGCCCCCCGGCCGGATTCGATAGCCTGGGATCCCGTCCGTGGCCCGCTATCGACTCCGGCTGCTCCTCCAGGAGTTCGATCTTCCCCAGGGGGAGACCGTGCTGGGGCGGAGCCCCGAGTGCCAGGTCACCATCGACGACCCCCTCGTCTCCCGCGAGCACGCCAAGATCATCGTGCAGGACGACACCGTCGTCTGCCGCGACCTCGGCAGTCGCAACGGCAGCAAGGTCAACGGTGTGCCCTTGCGCGGCGAGATCCCACTCAACGACGGCGACCGCATCCGCATCGGCAACCAGGAGATCGTCTTCACCAAGGTGGTCGTGCCGCGACGCCCCGGGCGCCCGACCGGCAGCCTCCGCCACTGCCAGAAGTGCCAGACCCCTTACGTGGCCGAGGCCCCGCAGTGCCCGAACTGCGGCTATGCCCCGGGCGCCGAGGACACGCTGAGCGGCGCGCCACGCCCTGGCAACCTCGATCGCGAGGCGTGGAGCCTGCAGATGCAGATGGAGCTGCTCGAGCGCGCGCTCACCCTCGGGCGCACCAGCGACGCCGATCGCGTCATGGGCCGCATGGCGATCGCGATCGACGAGCGGCTCGCGCAGGGAATGACCGTCGATCCCCCAAAGCTGCTGCCCACGCTGGTCGGCGCGGTGCGCCTGGCCGCGGCGCAGGGCGAGGCGCAGTGGCTCCGCTGGGCCCTCGGGCTCCTCTCGAAGGCCGAGTGCCCGCCGAGCCGCGAGCTCGCCGAGGCCGTGGGCCGCGTGCCTCCCATCGTGCTCGAGGGCTGCGAGAGCATCCACGAGGTGGTGGCCTCGTTCGACCCGAGCAAGCTCGACGAGCCGGCCCGCGCCGCGCTCGCGGTGCTCGTCGAGATCGCCGCCAAGGTCGGGGCCAAGAGGAGCGAGAGCTGATGCGCTTTCGCCTCAAATACCTGCGCCACGACCTCGAGCTCTCCCCCGGCACCTTCGCCATCGGACGGTCGGCCGAGTGCCAGCTGTCGCTCGACGACCCGCTGGTCTCGCGCAAGCACGCGAGCTTGCTGGTCGACGAAGATTTCGTGTGGGTCGAGGACGCGGGCAGCCGCAACGGCGTGCTCGTCAACGGCATCCGCATCGACCGGCGCACGCGCCTCGACGACGGCGACCGCATCACCATCGGCCAGCAGGAGATGGTGCTGAGCGCGGTCACGGCCAACGACGGTCGACCGAAGCCGCTCGCCTCGCAGGGCCACGCCACGCTCGTCACGATGCCGGTCGCCACGCGACCGACGCCGTTCGCAGGGCAGATCGAGTCCCCCCTCCAGCCCCTGCAGCCGGCCGAGGAGCACACCATCGAGCGGCCGCGGCGCGGGGAGGCGCTCAAGCTGCTCGGTGGCGTGGCCGAGAAGGCGCTCGCCCTCAACAACCCCGACGGCGCCGAGCGCCTGCTCACCAACGGCCTGCTCGAGATCCACACCGACCTGCGCTCCGGGAAGCAGGTGCCCGCCGACTCCATCGACCTCGCTGCCCGCTTCGCGGCGCGCCTCGCCGCCGGCACCGGCAAGGGCACGTGGGGGGACTACACCATCGAGCTCTACGCGCTCTCGGGGAGCATCCCGCCGCCCGCCGTCGTGGACGAGCTCTACGCCGCTGCGCACAAGATGCGCGGCTTCGATCTCACCCGGTTTCGCGCCTATCTCACGGCGGTCCTGCGCCGCGAAGCGCTGAGCCCGACCGAACGCTTCGTCGTGCAGCGGCTCGAGAGCCTCGAGCGCCTCCTCGCCAGCCGGTAGCGGCGGGGGCTTTTCCGGTTCCCCGGCGCGGGTATGCTGCCCGGGCGTGGCCGAGGGACCTGCACAGAGACCGAGCCAGTCGCGGCTCGGAGCGATTCCGGGCGGTCGTGCGTTCGGGCCGTGGCTGCTCGTGGAGCGGCTCGCCATCGGGGGCACCGCCGACGTGTTCCTCGGTCGCCGCGTCGACGCCGCGCCCGACGCTCCGCTCGTCGTGGTCAAGCGCCTCTTGCCTTCGCTGCGCCACGACGCGACCGCCCGCGAGTCGTTCGTGGAGGAGGCCGCGCTGCACGCCAAGGTCGTGCACCCCAACGTCGTGCGCTGCCTCGAGTCCGGCGAGGTGGACGGCGAACCCTACCTCGCGCTCGAGCACATCGCGGGCGTCGACCTGCACCGCGTGCTCGCGATGGGCCAGGCGCGTCGGCGCCCGCTCGCGCCGCCGCTCGCCGCGTTCCTCGCGCGCGAGATGCTGGCCGCGCTCGGCGCCGTGCACGCCGTGGGGATCGTCCACCGCGACGTGAGCCCCTCCAACGTGTACCTGGGCCAGCGCGGCGAGGTGAAGCTCGGCGACTTCGGCATCGCCAAGGTGGGCGCCGCCCGCGCGGCCGCGATCCGCGGGAAATATGCCTACCTCGCGCCCGAGCAGGTGGCCTCGGAGGCCGTCGATCACCGCGCCGATCTGTTCGCCGTCGCCAACGTGCTCTGCGAGATGATGCTGGCGCGGCCGCTGTTCCCGGGCTCCGGGCAGCTCGCGGTGCTGCTCGCGATCCGCGACGTGCGCATCGACGCGCTCGAGCAGCCCTCGGCGATCCCCCCTGCCCTCGTAACGGTCCTGCGCCGCGCGCTCGCCCGCGCCCCCGAGGCCCGCTTCCCCGACGCGGCCGCGTTCGACGCCGCGCTCGGGCCGTGGGCCTGGCAAGAAGAGGTCACCGCGCGTCGCGAGATCGAGAAGCTCGTGCGCTGGACCCGCGACGCCTCCACGGAGCTCCGCGCCGTCGGCGAGCACCCGGATCAGAAGGCGCCGCTCCTCTCGCTCGCGCCGCCGTCCTCGGTGCCGATCTCGCGCCTCGCCACGCCGGTGCAGCCGATCCCTTCGCTGTCGATGCCGCGCCCGGCGCTCGAGCTCGACTCCGATGCGTTCCACGTCCCCGCGCGCGATCCGGCCTCGTTCGTCGAGCCGAAGCCCACCGTCGTGGCGGCTTCCACCGCGCCGTTCACGCCGATCCCCTCGCGCGTGCGCACCACCGACGGGCGGCTCCTCGGTCCCTTCGCCTACGCGAAGCTGGTCGAGCTCGTGGCCACCGGCAAGCTCGGCGGCGCCGACGAGGTGGACTTCATGGGCACGGGCTTCGTCGCGCTCGCGGACATCGACGAGCTCGCCCGCCACCTCGCGCCGCGCAGCACGGTCACGCGCCAGCTCGAGGGGCCGGGCACGCCCGACTGGCACGGCGTCGTGCAGGAGCCCTCCGACGACACCACGCTCCCGACGAGCACGAGCCTCGATCCCGGGGTCGCGCGCGCGCTCTCGTTCGTGGCCACGCGCCGCGCGACCGGCGTGCTCATCGCGCAGGAGCCGCGTCGTCGCAAGGAGATCTACTTCGTCAACGGCCGCATGTTCCACGCGGCCACGAGCGAGTCGAGCGAGCTCACCGGCGAGTACCTCGTCGCGCGCGGCCTGCTCGATCGCAGCGATCTCGACTTCGCGCTCGCCGTGTTGCCGCGCTTCGACGGCCGCCTCGGCGAGGCGTTGACCACGCTCGGCCTCGTCGAGCCCGTGAAGATGTTCCGCCTGCTCGAGGACCTCAACCGCGATCGCCTGCTCGATCTCTTCCGGTGGACCGAGGGCGAGCTCTCGTTCTACGACGGCGCGCAGCCCGGGAAGGTCGATTTCCCGCTCGATCTGCTGATCGGCCCCATCGTCGAGGCCGGCGTGGGCGGCGTGCTGTCCGACGCCGAGGCCGAGGGTCGCGCGAGCCGCTGGGGCAAGCGGCGCATCCAGCCCGCCGAGGCCACCTCGGGGCTGCACGACGCGGGCTGGTCGGCGGTCGTGCTGCACACGCTCGTCTGCACGCGCGGCGGAGTGGGCTACGGCTCGCTCGTGTCGGCGCTCTGCCACGACGGCCTGCGCCCCGCCGCCGCGGTCCGGGCCATCGAGACCGCCCGCCTCGCGCGCCTCCTCGAGTGGGCCTGAGCGGAGGTCTCTTCACCGGGGGCGCGTGCTTCGGCTACGTTGGCCGCTGCGATGGAAGATCTCGGCGCCTCTCCCGATCCACGGTTGCTCGAGAAGTTCGGCCGGAGGTTCGTCGCGGGGGACGTCCTGTTCCGCGAGGGTGACGTCGGCAACGAGGCCTTCCTGCTGCAAGAGGGTCGGGTGCGTCTCTTGAAGCGGGTGCGCACCGTCGAGCGGTCGCTGATGGTGCTCAAGCCGGGCGATCTGTTCGGCGAGTCGGCGCTCGTGCCCGGCGCCACGCGCTCCTCGACGGCGGTCGCGCTCACCGACGGCATCGCCCTCGCGCTCGCCGAGTCCACGTTCCGCGCGCTCCTGCAGAACAACAGCGCGATCGCCGCGCGTGTGCTCACCCAGCTGGTGCGTCGCCTGCGCGACCTCGAGGATCAGATCGAGCTGATGATGATCCGCGACACCCAGAGCAAGGTGGTGAGCGCGCTCCTCAAGCTCGCCGCGGGCCGCTCGGGCGCCGCGATCGGCGTCTCGCCGATGGACCTCTCGTCGCGCGTGGGCCTCGACATCGACACGGTCAAGCGCGCGGTCCAGCAGCTGCGCGACGGCGGCTACGTCCGCATCGCGGACGAGCGCCTCGAGATCCCCGACGCCGATGCGTTGCGCAAGCTGTACACGCTGCTCGGCGTCAAGGACGAGGTGGCGGGCGAACCTACTCGGTGAACCCGTCCTTCTCGGTGAGCGACTCGGGCAACGGCCCCGCCGCCATCGTGCAGTTCATCGGACGCACCGAGATCTCGCTCCCCTTGCGGCGCGAGAGCACGGCGTGGGCGAGATCGTCGGCGGGCAGGTAGACGTCGAAGCTGCCGCCGTCGGCCCAGGTGCGATCGCTGGTCCACCCCGAGACGCAGGCGTTCTCGCCGTCGATCCGCACGATCTCGTCGCTCGTCGCCGCGACGAAGGACTTGCCGTCGTCGAGGGTGACGGTGACCGGGTGGCGCGAGCCCGCGACGTACGGGAGCACGAGGCGTGGCTTGCCGGCGCTGTCCTTGCCGCAGACCTTCTTGTCGTCGATGTCGGTCTGCAGGAGGGCCTGCGAGAGCTTCGGCGCGGCGCCGGGCTGCACGGAGAGGAAGACGGCGGCCGGGTCGTGCGACTCGGTGCGCGGCGTGAACATGAGGAGGCCCGGGTCGCCCGGCTCGCGCAGGTAGCGCGCGGAGCCGAGGCCCGGCGTCCACCCTGGCCACAGCGTGAGCGCGTCGCGCGTCCACTCGGCCTTGTCCTTGTCGAGCTTGGTCCACTGCTCGTAGAGGCCGCTCGAGCCGACGACGTAGTAGACGAACTTGCCCGCGGTCTTCTGCGCGTTGCGGAACGGCGCGAAGCTCGGGAGCTTGGCGGGCAGCGGGGTCGAGTCGACCTTGCCGCCCTTGCCGACGAAGTAGAGGGTCTGCGGCGTGTAGCCGGACACGGCGGCGAGCGTGAGGCCGCCGTCGTTGCCGATCGAGTACGCCTCGAGGTTGAGGCGGACCGGCATCTTGTCGATCTTCGCCTTGGCGACGGTGTTGGTCTTGGCGATCCACCACCCGAGCTCGACGGAGGTGGTCTCCTCCTCCTTCGGCTTGGCGTCCTTCTTCGGGTCCTTCTTCGGATCCTTCTTCTCGTCCTTCACGGGCGGCGGCGGCTGCGCGCCGGGCTTCTTGGTCACGACCGGCTTCGGCGCCGGGCCCTTCCAGCGCAGGGCGACGATGCCGCCCGGGACCGACGCGTACGTGAACCGCCACTCGTCGGCGATCGCCTTCTCGGCGGCCTTGAGCTTCTCCGGCTCCTTCTCCTTGGGCGCGGGCAGCGCGGCGAGGAGGGTGACCTCCTTGACCTCGAGGCCCTGCTTGCCGCCCTGCTTGCCGACGAGGGCCTTGACCCCGCGGAGCTTGGGGTCGGGCAGCGTCATCGCCATGCGCACGCCGTCGCCGCTGTCGGCGAGCAGCGCGTTGGAGTCGGCGTAGCCGACGAACGAGCTCCAGGAGCCCTCGGCCTTGCACGTGAACGGCGTGCGGTAGGCGGTCTTCTTGGGCGCGGGCGCCTCCTTCGGCGGCTTGGTCCAGTCGCCGCCGGCCTTCGCGAGATCCCAGCCCACGCGGGCCGCGCGGAAGCCGAGCAGGCAGCCGTGGCTGCCGCACGCGAGCGCGCTGGTCTCGTCCTCGATCCCGGGGACCTGCGTCCAGCTCTTGCCGCCGTCGAAGGTCTCGTAGCCCTTGCCGCCACCGCCGACGCCGAACCCGCGCAGACCCGCGAACGAGAGCGCGTTCACCGGCGGGAGCGCGCCAGCGACGACCGTCTTGCCGTCGTCGGGCGTGGAGGCGAGGAACCAGCTGCCTTCGTAGGCGATCGCCGCGGCGGCGAGGTTGCCCGAGGCGTCGATGGCGAGCGCACCGCGGCGCTTCACGAACTGCAGACCGGGGTCGATGTCGACGACCTCGGCGCCCGGGAACAGCTGGCGCTCGAACGTGCGTCCGCTGTCGTGCGACGTGAAGACGAAGGCCTTGCGACCGTCGTCCGAGTCGGAGGTGCCGACCGCGTAGACCGAGCCGGCCTTGCCGAAGCCCATCGCGTAGAAGCTCGGGATGCCGTCGACCTTGATGTCGACGAACTCGCTCGCGCCGCCGGGGCGGACGACGCCGTGGCCGGTGCAGGTCGCGGCGCCGACGAGGCAGGCGCCCTTGAACACGAGGGTGCCGTCCGGGCCGAGCCACATGCGCTCGTCGGGGCGGCCGCCGTAGGTGAGCTTGCCGTCCTTCTTCCAGCTCGCGCCGCCGTCGTCGCTGCGGTGCAGCTCGATGGCGCCGTAGGAGGAAGACGGACCGTCGTCCCCGCCGCCCTCGGCCTCCATCGCGCCCGAGTCGGAGTTCTCGCACGCGACCACGATGGTGTTGCCAGCGGCCGCGAGCTTCGCGTTCGACGAGCACGGGAAGCGCTGGAGGACCTTCTGGGTCGCCGGCTTGCCGAGCTCCTCGACGTAGACGCTGATGCCGCCCGGCGCGCCGGTGTCGTCACCGTCGTTCCAGATGAGCTCGTAGTGCTTGTTGGCGGTCACCGCGCCCGTGCCGTTGGCGACCGACTCGGCCCACGCGGTGTTGGGGTGACCGGGGAACGTGAGCTCGATTGACTCGACCGGCGGGGCGCTGCCCTTCTCGAACTTCGCCACGTCGCGCTTGAGCTCGAACCAGCCTTCGGCGTTCTGGAGGTACACCCCCGTCTCGGTGGCAGACAGCCGCGGGTTGGCCGCGTGCGGCGCCGCGGCCTCGTTCCAGGTGACGCCGTCGTCGCTCGTGAAGAGCAGGCGCTGCGGCGCGAACAGGGCCGCCCCGACCCCACCGGGGTTCATGACGACCCGGACGAGGACGCCTGGAGCTTTCGGGAGCTTGACGGGCGCCCAGGTGAGGCCGCCGTCGACCGAGCGGACGATCTCCTTGCCGGCGCGGATCGCGACGAAGGCGTCCTTGCCGACGTCGATCGAGGACAGGCGCGGAGGCGGTGGGCGCCGCGGGCCGAGCGTGCCGAGCGGGGTGGGCGCCGTGTAGACCGCGCCGCTGGTCGTGAGGAACAGGAAGCCGTCGTTGGTCTTCTTGGCCGCGACGATCTCCTCGCTCGCGAACGTGGTCGCGTGCGCGGGCGGCTTCGCCTCGCTCTCCTTGAGCCAGCGCTCGCCGTTGCGTCCGAAGTAGAGGATTCCCTCCTTGCCGAGGTCGACCCGACCGGTGAGCTCCGAGCTGCGCAGCGCCCAGCGCGAAGGGGTCTCGACCGGCGGGCCGGCGTCGGCCTTCTTCACCGGCGGAGGCGTCGGGGGCTTGGGCTGGGGCGCGGGGCCACAGCCGACGAGCACGAGCAGAGCGAGCGAGGAGAGCTGCCGGACACGCATGGTGGCCGGCATCCTAGAAGGTTTCGGGGAAAGTGGGGCCTCTGAGCTTCAGGCCACCCACTCGGCCTTGCGGGAGGTGCGGACGGCGAGGAGGTGGCGCCCGTCGGCGGCGCGTGGCGCGAGGGTGACCCCCTGACCACGCCCCTGCTTGTTGGGGCGGAAGAATGCCGTCAGCGCGTACGTGCGCTCGTCGTTCTCGAGGACGATCCGCTCGCGCGCCTCGTCGATGCGCACGCGATAGCTACCGGGATCGACGTGACGACCCGCGATGGCGATCGGGCGCAGGCCCTCGATCACCAGGAGCAGCTCCTCGCTCTCGAAGCCGCCGGTCTGCGTGGTCGGCCGCGCGACGCGCCACGTTCCAGAAGGAGCCGTGCGCGCACCCTGACCGAAGCCGAGGGCTTCGCCGAGAGCCTCCCCGAGAGCGTCCAGCGTGGTGAGTTCGTGCGCGTAGTTCATGGCGTCGTCCTTCTTCGACCAACGAGGTGCAAGGGATGTTCCCGACATTCGATCACGGTTTGTTCCGTGGTTTGGGTACGCGGAGCGCGTCGGGAAGATCTCGAACCGTCACTGGACCAACGGTGGACCGTGCGTGGGATTACAGCTCACGGTCGGAGAGTGCGGTCGCACAGGAGGACGGGGCTGGTCCGGATTTGTCGCACGCAACCCTGCAAAACAGCAGCACGACTTCTTCGCCATACCCCCCTCGGGTCTGGCAGCGGCGTCATGGCACACGCATCCTGGCGTGGACGCTGAATCTCCTACGCAGGCCGCGCAACGCGCTTCGCACGGGTGAATACCGGGTTGGCACCCTCGTTGCTGAAGGGCCGTCACACCTTTCTTCCTTTCGGGAGGCAACATGAGACGAACCATCGGGATCCTCGTCGGGGTCCTCGGCGCAGGTGCGCTCTTCGCGGGCTGCGGGGCGTCCGCGGACTCGGCGGCGCCCTCCGGCGACTATCGCAGCGACGCGGGCACCGCGACCGACACGGGCAGCTTCTACGACACCGGGACGCCACCTCCCGTCGACACGGGGCCTCCCCCCGAAAAGGAGGTGGAGTCCTCGTACCGCTCGCCGGTCGCCACTGGGCGCACGGTGTGGATCGCGAACCCGAAGAGCGGTCGCGTCGCGTTCGTGGACGCGACCACGCTCGACGCCAAGGTGGTCGAGGCGGGCAACGGCCCGACCTTCATGGCCGCGGTGCCCGGGGGAGACGACGTGGCGCTCGTGCTCAACGTGCTGAGCGACGACGCGACGATGTTCCGGCGGACGGACGTGGGCATGGACGTCAAGACGTTCAAGACCCACCACGCCGCGAATGCTTGGGGCGTGTCCCGGGACGGCCGCTGGGCGATCGCCTGGACCGACGTCAAGGCCGTCACCACGCCGTACGGCAAGACCGTCGGCTTCCAGGACCTCACGGTGATCGACCTCTCGGCCAAGGGCGGCCCGCCGATCATCCTCGCGGTCGGCTATCGCCCCGTCTCGGTCGGGTTCACCAAGGACGGCAAGCGCGCCTTCGCGGTGACCCAGGACGGCGTCTCGATCATCGACCTCTTCGCGCCGGGCGGGCCGCTGGTCGTCAAGAACGTGCCGATCTCCGACGACCCGCTGGCAGACCC
>Ga0154020_10009585_pt1 | contig 11141 bp, 10 predicted proteins | sample Klosneuvirus_201_FD_109709 | JGI IMG/M metagenome (GOLD analysis project Ga0154020, IMG submission 109709) | Active sludge microbial communities from wastewater, Klosterneuburg, Austria - Klosneuvirus_20160825_MG | ecosystem: Engineered > WWTP > Aerobic digester > Activated sludge | place...
CGCCGGCCGCCCCTTGGCATCCAGCAGCCGCTTCTCCCGCGTCCGATCCGCCAGCCGCTTGCACACCGCCAGGCACGCCTCCGTCGGCGACATCCCCGCTTCCATGTGCTGCACGATCGAGAACGACCCGCAGATCTGAATCACCGCCTCGCCGCGGCCCGTAGACCCCGCCGAACCGACGTCATTATCGCAGTACATCCCCGCGCCCACGATCGGCGAATCCCCCAGTCGCCCCGACAACTTGTACGACAAGCCGCTGGTGCTGGTACAACACCCAATCCCGCCATCCGCCGTCACGCCCGAAAGATGAATCGTCCCCGACGTGTAAGGAATCGGCGAGTCCGGCAGAATCGGCCCGCCCGGATCCACATTGTGCGGGCTCGCCAATCCCACCTTCTTCGATTGAGTCCCCGACTTGGCGCGAATCTGCTGATCCTCATCCAGCCACTTGTCATCCTTGTTCAGATTCGCCTTCCACTTCACCCACGCCTCGCGAGCCTCCTCCGTCAGCAGGTTCTCTTCCTTGAACCCCATCGCCTTGGCAAACTTCAGCGCCCCCTCACCCACCAGCATCACGTGATCCGTCCGCCGCATGACCTGCATCGCCACCGCCGCGGGGTTCTTGATATTCCGCAGCGCCCCCACCGACCCGCACCGGTGCAGCGGACCATCCATGATCGACGCATCGAGCTCGACAATCCCATCCTCATTGGGCAGCCCGCCATACCCCACCGACATATCCGACGGGTCATCCTCCACAATCTTGATCCCCGCCACGATCGCATCCAGCAGATACGTCCCATTCCCCACCAGCTCCGCGGCCAGCGAGGTCGCCCGAATCGCATTCCCCGATCCGATGATCACCGGCCCGCGATGGGCATCGCCGTTGGACTTGGCAGGCTTCTCCGGTTGAGCGGGCGGCTGAGCCATGAGATGTCCTTTCGCACTAGCGAGGGCCGCGGCAGCGGTCGAAGCGGCGATGAACTGACGGCGGTTGAGTGGTGACATGGCGATAGTGTCGCAGCGCGCGGCCGGTTTGTCACTTCGCGAGCATCTCCGCAATCTTCACCGCCGTCAACGCCGCCCCCATCCTCAACTGATCCCCCGACACCCAAAGATTCCCCCCGCGATACGCCGCGGCCACCCCCGACCCCACCACCTCCTGCGTCTCATCCGGCCGGATCCGACCAACCAGCACGTCATCCCCACCTGTAGCCTTCAGCGGCGTCGGAAACTTGTTCCCCGCCCGGTCATCCACCACCCGCACCCCCGCCGCGCCCTCCAGCGATGCCCGGAACTCCTTCTCCGTCACTGCCTTCTTCAATGTCAAACACACCGACTCCGAGTGCCCCCGCATCACCCCCACCCGCACGCAAGTCGCGTTCACCTTCACGCTCGGATCGCTCCAGATCTTCCGGCTCTCCGTTGTGAACTTCTCTTCTTCTGAGTTCTTCCCCGAAGCTGGGTTCATCGTCGAATCATGGCTGAACACGTTGAACGCACACGGCTCCTTGAACACCCGCGGCACCGCCGCCTTCCCCGCCAGCACTTCGCGCGTCTGCGATTCCAGCTCTTCCATGGCCGCGGCCCCGGCGCCTGACGCCGCCTGATACGTAGACACCACAATCCGCTCAATCCCGAACGCCTTGCGGATCGGCGTCAACGGCACCAGCAGAATGATCGTCGAGCAGTTCGGCACCGCGACAATCCCTGCCCTCCCCTTCAGTTCCGCCATCGCCTCCGGATTCACCTCCGGAATCACCAGCGGCACCTTCGGATCCGCCCGGTGAGCCGAAGACTTATCAATCACCGTGCACCCCGCGGCCAGCGCGATCGGCGCAAACGCCTTCACCGTATCCGACCCCGCCGCGAAGAACCCAAACTTCACCCCGTCAAACGACCGCGGCCCCAACTCCTCAACCGTGTGCGCCTTCCCGCGATACTCAATCTTCGTTCCCGCCGACCGCGACGAAGCCAACAACTTGATCGTCCCATGCTTGAACTTCCGCTGTTCAAGAATCGAAAGGCACTCGCGGCCGACAGCTCCGGTGGCTCCGATGATGGCGATATTGGGCAGGGTTTCCATGCGAAACTCTTTCGGGTGGCATGCCTATGGCTCTGCATAGGCATGGTTTAGATCTTCATTTTCGCCGCGATTGCCGCAGCGACCCGGATCATTGTTAGGCAGACAACGGCTTGGGGAGGAGCTGAGGCTTTCGCCCTGATCGGCCTCTCCACCTCCACCATGCGACACCGCAAGCCACAGACATCACGAGCGTTGCCGCCAACCGACCTAGGGCGCCGCGAATGCTCTCGGTCGCCCCGGTCATCCTGTTCTTGTAACCGACTTCAAGTGCCGCGACAACTTTCCCGTCCGTGGAGTAGACCCACCGAAACGTCTCATCATCGTTCGCGATCTGAACTTCATTCCGTCTGGACCCGGACTCTTTCGGACCTATCTTCACCCAAGTCTTTTGCGGAAGGAGATTTGGCACCCGTTCGACCATCGATGCGTGCCACTCCCGTATCAACGCTTCCTCACGGCCCGATTCGACGTCCAATGCCAGGTCTGAACGTCGCACCCATCCCACGCCGGTCGCGCCCATTCGAAGTGAGATCTTTTCCTGCATCATCTCGTCGAGCGTGTTCACCATCGCCCGATCCAAGGTTCCGAGCGGCCGCCTGTCGACGTCCTCGACACCAACGGAGCCTGAGACGGGAAATGCAATCACCCGGAAATCCGCTGGCACGGGCTCACCGGAAGCAAGTGTCCAGATGGTTTCAGTCGGAGCCTCGCGTTTGAGCGCGCTTGAAGCCCAAACCCCGCCACAGATCACCACCAGCGTTGCAACGCCGAATGATTCAGCCGCTCTGCGTATGCGAGCCATGAGCCCCTCGCGAGTTAAAACGCCCTCTTCACCACCGCATCCGCCATCGTCATCAACAATGCCTTCGCATCCGACTCCGCCACCGCCCCCAACTCCGCCTTCCCCTCCTCCACCAACCGTTCCGCCGCCCGCACCGCATGGGTGATCGACCCCGACCCCTCCAGCGCCCCCCTCAACGCCGCGGCCGCCATCGACGCCCCCTCACCCTTCCCCTTCTGCACCCCACAAGCCTGCTCCAGCAACAACAGCGACTTGGCCCGCCCCGCCGGCCCAATGCTCGCCAGGTGATGAATCATCGGCAGCGTCAGCTTCCCCTTCTCCAAGTCCTTTCCCGATGGTTTCCCCAAAGTCTCCCGTTGCCCGGTCAAATCCAGCAAATCATCCTGAATCTGAAACGCCACCCCCAGCTTCCGCCCAAACCGCTCAAATCGGTCGCACACACCCTCATCCGCCCCCGAGCACTGAGCCCCCAGCCGGGCGGCCAGCGCAATCAAACTCGCCGTCTTCCGCTCCACCAGTTCAAAATACGTCGCCTCATCCAGCGACAAGTCATTGCGATGACTCAGTTGCAGCAGCTCCCCCGCACACAGCGTCATGCTCACATGAGCCACCTGCAACGCCACGCTCTGCGAATCCAGTTGCGAACACAGGTGATACGCCGAGGCGATCAAATAATCCCCCAGGATCACCGCGGCCTCATTCCCATACAACCGATTCACCGTCTCCCCGCGCCGCCGGATATCCGCCTCATCCAGCACATCATCGTGCACCAGAGTCGCCATGTGGATCATCTCGCACACGGCCGCGACGGTGATATGCGCGGGCGAAAGTGAAGAAGTCGTCGCCAGCCCGCACGCCAGCACCAGCGTCGGCCGCAGCATCTTCCCGCGGTAGTTCTCCACATGCTGCACCAGCCGCGACACCGGCGGCAGGTCCGACCGCAACTGCCCATCAAACCGCACCACCACCCGCTGTAGCCCCTCCGCCAGCGCGGCCTGAACCAGAGCCAAATCCGCCGACATATTCAATGGTGCCGCCATCAATCCAAGCGTAGGTAAACCCCCGTGCCACGGCTTTGCCGCACGAAACCCCCTCGCACCCAACCTCCCCAACCCGCGGCACAGCCGTGCCGACCACCCCTCCCTCCCCACCTCGCGTGGCCCCGCTCACTGCTTCAGTGAGCCGTGGCGTGTCGCCACGTAGGGACACCCAGCCTCCTTTGACGTTTCGACACACTTTTTGCACACGAAGTCTGCTCACCCACGACATGTTTTCTGCGAAATCTCCACATCAAATCCGCGCCCTATTTCAAGCCATTTCTGAACAATCATCACGATTTTCGACACGGTTTTTGCGCGCAAAACGTGCTTTTCACCCCTAGGTAGAGGGGCTGCTCAGACAACCCCGGATTGATGAGGCCGCGGATTCGGGGCGGAAACCCCGTGTAGGCTCCGACGCTTCATATTCCGGGTAAGCCCGAGCAAACCTCTACCGCAAGTGAGGTGTCGAAAGACCCCCCACCCTCGGTCGCATCGACGTGGACCGCCCGATCTCGGCGCAGCTCAAGCCCCCAAGGCCCAACTGCGCAGGCAGCCTACCGGCCCACGCACGAGCGGAAGACAACTCGAGAAAAGAACAACCCCGTGTGGCATGCCTACGTCCTCGTAGGCATGTGAATCGCACCTCGGGCAACATGTCTACGCCAAGCCGTAGACATGCCACCCGAGCATGAATCGCTCGTGCTCAAATCCTCCCCGGACTCTCCACCGTCTTCTCCCCGCGCACATTCCCCGTGTTCAACGTCCCCGCCGGCTCAAAGAGCATCACATGACACTCCTCCGCCGCACACGGATTGTGCTCCACACCCTTGGGAATCACAATGAACTCCCCTTCATTCACCGTGATATCCCCCGTCCGCAGCCGCATGAGAAGCGACCCCTTCACCACCAGGAACAACTCATCCTCATTCTCATGATGATGCCACACAAACTCGCCCTTGATCGTGGCGAGCTTCACGTGCATCCCATTCACATCCCCCACGATCCGCGGCGAGTAGTAATCCCTGAACAGCCCGAACTTTTCCGCCAGGTTCACTTTCTGGATCATGCCAAACTCTACCGCTCCGCCACGATGTACGCGATAAACGCCGCGCAGCTATCTCCATGCTGCTTGGGCTTGAACTCCCCATCCCCCCCACCCTTGGCGTCATCCCCCTCCCAGAACACCGTCGTCCGTTTGAACCCCGCATCATCCAGAATGTCGCGGATCTCCGGGATCGTCCACACCCGCCAGTCATACGTGAACGCCTTGCGGATCGACCGCCCGTCATTCAACCGAAAGTGAATATGGCACAGCGTCTCATTGGTAATCGGGTCGAACCGTTCCTGCTCCCAGATGTAGGTGAATCCGCCCTTTGACTTGCCGCGGATCGGCCGCCGCTCGGTCACCTCATCGATCGCATCCGGCCCACCATAGATGTCCAGAATGAACAGCCCCTGACGCCCCAGCGACTTCCGCACTGCCTTGAAGTACGCGAGCATCTTCGCCCGTTCCTTGAAGATCCAGTAGCTGAAGTTCATGGCCAGGACCAAGTCCACCCCCGACCCCTCGCGCCCCGGCTTGAGCACGTTCCGCCGGTACAGCTTGAGACGCCCCTGCTGCTCCGCCGACAGCTTCGCGACGTTGTGCCCCAGCCCCCAATCCAGCGTCGGCTGATCCAGGTCCAGTCCGATGGCTCGGTTGGTCCTCCGCCTTTTGACCCATTCGCAGGAAATCTCGGCCGTCCCGCAAACATCCTCCCGCATCGTCACCGCCCGCCGGCCCCGAAACCGTCGGAACGCCTGATCCGCAAAGTCCACCTCCGCATCCGGAGCCTGAACGGCCCGTTGATACAGGGTGTGACGATCCGGCATCGGTTTGCGCATTTTGGCCATGGGGGGCGGAGTGTATCGAGCCCGAACCCGCGTGCAGACCCCGAACCGGCCGGTTTGCTCTGGCGTAGGTCCGGCATGTTGCCGATGAAATGGGCCAGGCCGCGCTTCGGCCGCCCAGTTATCAGCCCAGCCTTATAGTCCCGCCCCCTAGAGCACCCCAGCCTTACGAGGATCACGCATGCGACTCACGATGGTCGGAACCGGATACGTCGGCCTTGTCACCGGCGTCTGCTTCTCCAACACCGGCAACCACGTTGTCTGTCTGGATGTGGACCAGGAGAAGATCGAGAAGCTCAACAAAGGCATCTGCCCGATCTACGAGCCCGGCCTCACCGACCTCATGGACCGCAACGTCGCCGCCAAACGCCTCGAGTTCACCACTGACAAGGTCAAGGCCTATCGCGATGCGGACATGATCTTCATCTGCGTGGGAACCCCCAGCGATGAGCGCGGCCACACCGACCTCAAGTACATCCATTCCGCGGCCGACGACATTGCCGACATGATCAAGAGCCTGGGCTCGCGCCAGACGCCCAAGATCATCGTCATGAAGAGCACGGTCCCCGTCGGAACGACCCTGGCCGTCCGCGACCGCATCCGCGCCCGGGCCGGATCCGACATCCCCTTCAAGGTTGCCGACAACCCGGAGTTCCTGAAGGAAGGCGCCGCCATCGACGACTTCAACAAGCCCGACCGCGTCGTCGTCGGCGTCGATGACGAAGCTACCGGCGCGGCCTTCAAAGACCTCTACGACCCGTTCGTCCGCAACGGCCACCCCATCTATCTGATGGACATCCTCTCGGCCGAAATGGTCAAGTACGCCAGCAACAACTTCCTGGCGACCAAAATCTCCTTCATCAACGAAATGGCCAACCTCTGCGAGGCCTACGGCGCCGACATCAACCGCGTCCGCGAAGGCATGTGCAGCGACAAACGCATCGGCAACGCCTTCCTCTACCCAGGCCTCGGCTACGGCGGCTCCTGCTTCCCCAAGGACACCCTCGCCTGCATCATGATGGGTGAGACGCGCGGCCTGTCCGTCGGCGTCTCCAAGGCCGTCCACGACACCAACCAGAAGCAGCGCGATCGCTTTTTCGACAAGATCCAGGGCCACTTCAAAAACCAGGGCGGCCTCAGCGGCAAAACCCTGGCCTTCTGGGGCATCGCCTTCAAGCCCCGCACCGATGACATCCGCGAAGCTCCGGCCCTGACCCTGATGCGCAAGTCCCTGGGCTACGGAGCGATCGTCCGAGCCTTTGACCCGGTCGCCAACGAAAACGCCCGCCGCGAAATGGGCGCCGGCCCGGTCATCCTGGATGACATGTACGAGGCCGCCAAGGGTGCCGACGCCCTGGTGATCTGCACCGACTGGGACGAGTTCAAAAGCCCTGACTTCGGCCGCCTCACCAGCCTCATGAAGCAGAAGGTGATCTTCGACGGGCGAAACCTATATCGCCGCAGCCAGATCGGCGAGAAGGGCTTCTGGTACTACTCGGTGGGGAGGGCCCCCGCCAAGCCGGTGTGAGCGGAGACGCCGCTCGCTATCCTTGCACCCTCATGAACCTGATCACCCGGCTTTACAAACGCCGGATCATCAACATCAACGTCAACATCATCGTCGCGGGCATCTTTGCGCTTGTGCCGGTGGCGGTGGTTGTTGAACTGGTTCACCGGTTTGCCTTTGAGAATCGCGACGAGCTGGATGGCATCGAAAAGAAGATCATTGCCGGGGTCACGATCCTGACCGACATCGTCAGTGATGTGACCTGCTTTTATGTCCTCCACTGGCTTGCCAATCACTGGCCCAATCGGCTCCCGGGGCACAAGCTGGCGGAGGTTGCCGGCGAGGCCGCGGCACCGGGGTTTTTCAAGGATGCCACGCTGGTGCAGGTCGAGCGGATGGTTCTGTCCCCGCTGCTCTACACGATCTGGACGGTCACTCAAATCCTGCTCATGCGGAACCATGTCGCGCCGGTTTATGCCACGGTCGCGGGTTTCTGCACCGCTACCGCCATCATCCGCACGGTGCACACCGCGTGGATGCTCCGGAACCAGCGCCGGGCCCGAAAGGGCGGCACGGGGGTTCCGCCCGGTTAGTGCGGGCGCCCGGAAGAGCGGTGCCGCGTCCCTACCATTGCCCATGGCTTTGTTGGGCCGCCTGTACGGGCGCCGCATCATTAACGTGAACTTCAACGTGGTCCTGGCCGGGACACTGGCTCTTCTTCCGACGCTTTGGATCGTCAGCCTGACCCGCACCCTGTGGGGCGGGATCAACAATAAGTTCGCGATCACGGCGATCACGTTCGTTTCCGATCTGGTCTTTGACGTGGTGATCTACTTTGTGCTGCACTGGCTGGCCAACCACCTGCCGCGGCGGTGGGGTGCGGTCAGCAGCCATGCGTATCAGCACCTGTCGTTCATCCGCGATGCGTCGCTGGTGCAGTTTGAGCGGATGCTGATGGCGCCGGTGCTGTACACGGTGGCGCTGGGCTTGCAGAACTTCCTGATGCACGACGGGGTGAGCCGCGAGTGGGCGACGGTGTGGGGATTTGCGGTCGGCGTGGCGATCACGCGGACCATGCACACGTTTTGGATGTTGAGGAATGAAGGACGGGCGAAGAGGCTTAAGACGGATGAGGCCCAGGGCGCTCCCGGCGCTACAAAAGTCTTGCATCAAGATCCGCCTGAAGTTACCGTTTCGCGAGGCTGACAATGCTCAATTTGAGCAAAGTCACGGTCCGATCTTTAGAGAGGAACCAAGTCATGGCAACTCATCGGCTCGGCCTCGCGGTCATGGTGGTCCTGCTCCCAGCAATGGTGTACGCTCAGACTTGCCCGCCGGAGTGGTCGGCAGTCGGTGACTCCTCAACCATTCCAGCAGGGCTGAGAACCCTCGCGGCCTCACCTTCCGGCCCGGTAGCCGGACTGTACGGTTCCGGCAGCCAAGACGGCCGCGTTTACATGTGGAAGGGAGGAACGTGGAGTTCAACGCTGCCGCCAACCGGCGTAACGAGCGTGGCGGTGTTCCAAGCCTCCGGTGGCGATCAAGTTTGGGCGTGCCTCCAGGGGACAGTGCTCCCAACGGCGCCCCATCTTTTCGTGTGGAACGGAGCGAGTTGGGACGCCGCTCCGGTGCCGCCCTTTCCCTACAACAGAAACTACAGGAATATCAGGGCGTTTCGGGATCCGGCGGTGCTCTACCTGGGAACGAGCATGGACGTCTTTTCCGATCTGGTTGCATGGGATGGTTCGACGTGGACCCGCGTGCTCGGATACAGCAATCCCAAGGGCGGAAACGGGATCATCGACTTCGGGTATCGGTCGGGGGCGGCGGTGCGGGCGGGCGGCTTGGTTCACTACAGCTTTTCGACTCACCTTTGCGGCGGCCAGTTTGCTCTGTTGTCGCAGATAAGTGCCATCGCCGTGGGGAACGTTGATGGCGTCGCTCGCGAGTTTGTGGGTGGGCCGTGCCTGAATGAAACTCTCGGCCATGTCGCGATGAGCCCGGGCAACGCGGCCTCATGGACGACCGTGGGCGACGGACTTGCAAGTGTGAACTGCCTGCAAGTATTTGACGATGGGAACGGGCCCGCGCTGTTCGCCGGCACCGGATTGGGCCTTCAGCGTTGGGTGGGCGGCAACTGGACGACAGTCAGCGGGCTCAATGGCGATGTCCTGAGCATGACGGTCTTTGATGATGGCTCGGGACCGGGGTTGTTTGTGTCCGGTGGGTTCACCGTTGCCGGCGGTGTTTCCGCGGTCCACGTCGCGCGTTGGGGTCGGAAGGCGTGCTTTGTCAACTGCGATGGATCCTTCGGTAGCGGCGGGTGCCCAACCGCCAATGCCTTGGACTTCACCTGCTTCATGAACCGCTTTCAGAGCGGTGATCCGCGGGCCAACTGCGACGGAAGCACAACACCGCCCATTCTCACCGCCAACGATTTCATGTGCTTCCTCACGCGGTACGTAAACGGCTGCACCTAGCCGCTCAGACTTCGCCCAGCCGTCAGTCCACTCCCATCAAGATTTCCATCGTCCGTTGGTCGAGCTTCTCGTACGGCAAGGCTCGGAGCGCCATCGCGGATCTGTCGAATGCCATGCCGAGCAGTGTTTCGGCATGGCCTTTGGTGAAGGTGTTCCAGAGGCTGTCGAGGTCTTTACCGGGGCGGTTGATCTGCTTGAGGAGGGACTTGATTTCGGAATCCGCGGCCCAGCGCTTGGCCTTTTCTTTGAGGATCAGGTAGTTGCGCATGCAGCCGCGGGCGAACTCGATGACGTCGGCCCGGTCTGAGGTTCGGTAGGCGTGGGCGTCGAAGTGCTTGAAGCCTTCGTACTTGTTGTCTTCGAGGAGTTTGACCAGGAAGAACGCGGCCTTGATGTCGGCCGCGCCGAAGCGGAAGTCCTGGTCGTAGCGGCCGAACTGCTGGTCGTTGAGGTCGATGTGGAAGAGCTTGCCGGCGCCGAGGGCCTGGGCGACGGCGTGGGAGAAGTTGAGGCCGGCCATGTGCTCGTGGGCGACTTCGGGGTTGACGCCGACCATCGCGGCGTGCTTGAGGGTGGAGATGAAGGCGAGGTAGGCGCCGGTGGTGGGGAAGAACATGTGGCCGCGGGGCTCGTTGGGTTTGGCTTCGAGGGCGAACTTGTACTCGTAGCCGCGCTGGATGGAGTATTCGCAGAGGAAGTTCATGGCCTTGCGGAAGTGGGCCTCGGCCTCGATGGGGTCTTTGGAGGCGTCGGTTTCGCAGCCTTCGCGGCCGCCCCAGAAGACGTAGATCTTCGCGCCGTACTCGGCACCCAGGTCCATGCCTTTCATGGTTTTCTGGATCGCGTAGGCGCGGACTTCGGCATCGGTGCTGGTGAACGCGCCATCGCGGAAGACGGGGTCGGTGAAGAGGTTAGTGGTCGCCATGGCGACCTTGAGCTTGGTGCGCTTCAGGGCCTTGGCGAACTCTTCTTTGATGTGGGTGGCTTCGACGGGTGTCGCGTCGATGGGGACCAGGTCGTTGTCGTGGAAGTTGACGCCGTGGATGCCGCCGATTTCGCCCAGAAGGTCCACGATTTCGGCGGGGGACATGCGCGGGCGTGTGGGTTCGCCGAAGGGGTCGCGGCCGGTGTTGCCGACGGTCCAGAGGCCGAAGGTGAACTTGTCTTTGGGGGATGGGGTGAAGTCTGCGGCCATGGATACCTCCAGGGCGGGAGTGTAATCCGCCGCGGTGCGGGCCGCCGCGGGCCTTGAGAGTGATTCGAGTGCTACTTCACATCCGTCGAAGGCATGGGCTGAATGCCCAGTCGCGTCTGGATGAGCCAGCGACCGAGATAG
>Ga0154020_10009586_pt1 | contig 11140 bp, 7 predicted proteins | sample Klosneuvirus_201_FD_109709 | JGI IMG/M metagenome (GOLD analysis project Ga0154020, IMG submission 109709) | Active sludge microbial communities from wastewater, Klosterneuburg, Austria - Klosneuvirus_20160825_MG | ecosystem: Engineered > WWTP > Aerobic digester > Activated sludge | place...
CCGGGCTCGCCTATTGCTCCGCGGCATGCTCGATCAGTGCTGCCGCTTTGAATTCGACCGCCGGGGCCGCGTCATCGAGGCCGAGCCCCGGCAGGACTGTGACTGCGGGTCTGCTTCTCCTCCAAGCGAAGTTCCCAGTCGAACGGGCAAAGGAATTCGTCTTTAACCTGCGGAAGAACCTGCCATGTCAGGCCCAGGTCCAATCACCTCCGGCACATGGCAACACTCATTTCACCCGAAGGCGCTGAACCGTCCCCGTTGCCCTCCCTCCGGCATCGAGATCGTGCGTTCTCCGCCCTCTTGAGCTGGTTTCGCCCATCCCTGTCGAGCCGCCTTACCCTCTTCTCCTGGCTGACGGCGTGGGCGAATCTGCTCCACCAGCTTAGCTACCCGGAGTGGATCAAAGGGCTGCATAGTATCGGCTGGCTTCTCTTCGTTTTCAGCCTGGCGGGCCTTGTGCGTCCTTCCTCGTTTCTCATCTTTTGCAGTTTGATGGTGTTCCGAGTGCTCTACACCGTCAGCTGGATACCGATGATCCGGGGACACCTCTTCCTTGAGGGCCTGTTCACGGTTGGTATTTTGATTCTCATTACGATTGCTTTGTTCCGTCTCGGCCGGCATCGCCCCGCCAACCTGGAGGAGGAAGAAGAGCTTTTTGAGAGCTTCGCTCCCATGTTGCGTGCCACGACGCTCGTGGTTTACGGAGCGGTCACCCTGTCGAAACTCAACGTGGAGTTTCTCGATCTTGAGAAAAGTGCCGCGGTCCAGTTGTTGCACTGGACCCAAGCCCAACACACGTTTCTGCCTCGAGGCCCTTGGACCTGGCAGCTCTCGATCTGGGGCACCCTCGCCATCGAGTGCGCGATTCCCGTGCTGCTCTGCTGGCGCCGGACCCGGTGGCTGGGGCTCGTACTGGGTTTGATCTTTCACACGCTGCTCGGTCTGCTTCCGCTCAAAATCGCCAGCTTCTCCGCGACCATGATGCTGTTGCTCTTCACCTGGTTGCCGCGCGGAAGTCCCGCGGTGATTCACCAGGCCATGGAACGATGTGCTCGCTCGTTGCGCCTGGCTCCGGAACGTTTGCTCCTGCTCGCCACCTGCCTCGCCTTTGCCACCGGCTTCGCGTTCGCGTTTCGCCACGGTACGAGAGCCGATCCCCACGCCATCGACCTGGGCCTCGGACTTTGGGCCTGGCAGACAGCCGCCGCCGCCGGGGCTCTTTGGGCGCTTCGGAAACAAGTCTTCGAATCCACTCTTCAACTTCTGCGAACCGACTCCTGGCTCTCCTGGACGTGTGTCGGCATTCTCGTGCTCAACTGCGCGAGTCCTTACATTGGACTCAAAACGCGCACCTCTCTGTCCATGCACTGCAATCTGCGTACGGAGAAGGGTCATTGGAACCATCTCTTTTTGCCGGAGTCGCTTCGCATCTTTCCCTTCCAAGACGACCTGATCGTGGTGCTCGAATCGGATCAACCCGACCTTGACCACCTTCGAGCGACCGGAATGCCCATTCCTTATTTTGAGTTCCGCCGCTGGTGTCGTCTGGCGCCTGACACGTTCTTTGTGCGCTACCGCCGCGGTGATCAGCCCGAACAGCGTTTCGAGAAACGGTCCGGCGCGGCTTCTGATGCTTCCTTGGTCGAACGCGCACCCGTGCTGGAATGGCTGCTCTGCTTCAACCCCGTGGGCGCCAGCCACGACTATATGCCCGGCTTCGTCAGCCGCGTCGGACCCGCCCGCAATGTGGTGCCCGTACATCGCAGTCAGCAAACACCCCCTCCCTAGGCATGTCCGAACGCTTCGGAGTCCAGTCGATTTCAGATTCGGGCAAGCAAGAGGGCCACGGCATGGAAACCCAGAAAGAGAGCCAGATAGAACGTGGAGTTGTACTTTAGCAGCGGCCAGAGCGCGGACCCGTCATGCCAGGATTTGCCTTCGCCCGCGACTTCCAACCACCGGCCCGGCGGCGTTTGGTTCACGACCCATTGGCGGTCAAGATCCACCAACGGCATCACCGGCCGGAGAATCCGGTGCAAGTGTTCCCCCAGCCCGATCCGTCGCTCTCCCGAGGGCCATCGCAGAAACACGAGCATCGCAATCAGCACATCTTCGGTGAAGTGACCGAAAACGCGGCGGCCGACGATCGCAAGGAACCCAAGGTGCATGGCCAAGGCCAAGCTCACCGCAACTCGGGTGAAACGCGGCATGAAAAAGAGCACGGCGAGCACCAGCTCCATGGCAATCACCGTCCAGGAGATGACTTTGGCCACTCCCAGCTCCGGCAGGAGTGGAACCAGCATTTCGTACCATGGATTCCGCATCGACCGGTGCAGCCAATAGTGCATAAACTGACCGTTCCACCAATCCGCCTGCAGCACTTTGTTGATGAAGGCCCCGCCGTAGATCAGAGCGAATTGTAACCGAAGCAGCCAGGGATCCTCTCGGTCGCGGTGCAGTCCGGCCAAAAAGAAAAGGCAACCAACGATGAAGACATGGTTCCGGAACTGCGGCTTCGACGCAATCAAAGTCAGGATGACAACAAGGCCAAGCGTCATCGCGGCCTCGCGAACGCGGACATTGAACATCAAGAAGATCGCACCGGCCAGGAACAGGCCCTTCATCGCACCGGCAAACGCTCCCGGATGGGCATGAAAGCCGTCGAGAACCGCGAGGAACGGAATAAAAGGATCGTCGAGCGTCGCGGGAAATCCATGCGCGAGGATCAAGCCAAGCAGCAGCTTGCACATCAGGAGCAGATTTGGAGCCATGGCGGTGCCGGTGCACCGCCAAGGTCGGCCGATCGGGCTCGAGGGGTTCATCGATTCGGCCATGTCCATGTCTTCTCCGGATGTCCGTTCACCACGTAGCGAATCGTTACTTGGGCGTCACTCCCGCGACCGTAACTGCTCTCATACTGCCTCACCATTGAGATCACATTGTGAATCGACCGGGGCTCCCAACCTTCAGCCCGGTATCGATACCGGGCTTCCACCTCTGACCGGGACAAGCGCCGCCCCGCCGCTTCCACTTCGATGCGGAAATAGCTGTGCTCATCAAACGGTGCCCAGCAGAAGAAGCGCTCCGGAACAAACCGCGCGTGGACGATGGCGCCAACCTGGAGCGCGAGAAACACCAACCCCGCAATGTGGCGGGGCGCAATTTTCGACTGATAGTCTGGTGTCATGGTCAAGGAGGTTCAGTTCAGCACCGATCTTGGTGAATACGAGGTCCGGAAAGTGGCGGCTCCAGCATGCGCCATCCGGGACGATCGATCCTGAGGTTCACCGGCGATCAACGCCATAGGGCTTCGCTCGTCGCAGTTTCCAACCGATCCGACACAGTTCCGGACATGGATCCCGCAGCACAGAACCCAGCGCGGTGCTCCGGAACGGTTGGCGTAGCAACGCGGATCGGATGCGTGGCTCACGCAGCGCTTGCGCCACTCCGCGCGCGTAACAAAAGATCGTCCCGGTCTTCTGGCGGGGCCAGGTGGCGGGCCGGTCGCCCAAACCGCACCGAATCATGAGCTCGGGAAAATTCACACCTCCCCGTTCGCACGCGATGACGTTGCCCCAGAATCGGGCGTTGATCTCAAGGATCCAAACCTCCTGCGAGGAGGGGTCGTAAATGATGTCGATGTCGCACACGCCCTCCCACGACAGCGCACGCATCAGACGCTGACAGATCCCGAACACAGCATCATTTTCGACAAACTCGATGCAGGTCGGAATCGTGTAGGGAGTCCGGCTGGCGACAAGACCCTTCCAGCACGCGTACGCCTTGATTTCACCGCTCTCGCAAAGACAGGCAAAGGAGTAGTCTTCGCCATCCACAAACCGTTGGATCAGCGCTTCGCACGCACGTGAATGTGCGGTGCGGCGAAAGTCATCCTCCAACTCCGCCACACAGGCGATTTTTCGGATACCAACTCCGTTCTCACGATTGACCGGTTTGACGAGTACAGGAAACGGCAAGGAACGGCGACCCGCGCGCAGGTCATCGAGCACCGGCTGGGCATAGGGTGCTGCGGGTAGTACGGGGAGACCGCGGTGCAACATGAACCCGTGCAATTTCCCCTTGTCGGAGGCGATCCTCAAGCTCTCAAGCGAGGCCAGGGGCGGAATGCTAAACCGCGAGCCCAACGGCTCACGATGCTCGGACACAAACTGAAACCCCTTGGTCGTGACCGGAAGCAGCAGCTCTCGATCGCGACGCTTGGGAACATCGAGCAGCGCCTTGAGGACCTCGGCATCAGTCTGTTGAACGGTAGGGTTGAACGTCTCGCAGTACGCGCTGCTCCGTGCCTCCTGAAATTCATCGCTCGAGTACAGGTGAAGGCGCCCCCATCTTGCCCGCAGACAGCGAAGCACACGCAGCGGCAATCGGCCGGTGGCAAACGGAACTAAAATGGCTGCGCCGGTGCTCATGTCGTGGGAAGCCCGCAGGCCTGTTTCTGCAGGCAAGGGACAACATCGCATCCGTCTTCTGCAAGACATTGTTTCCCTGCACAAGCCCGAAGAAGGACAGGCGGAACACGAAGGGCAGACTGCCCTCGTGAGTGGAGCCACGACTACGTGAAACTACGGAGGCACTACCTAGAGGCGAGCCTTCGTCGAATCCAGAGCAGGTGCGCGACGCTCTGGGTCCACAGCCAGGGAACTTCCGAACTGAGGGTGGCTCTCGATGTGTCGAGCAAAGTCGGGCTTGAGCCTATCTGCGAGCTCCGCAGGATACTGGCTGTGACTCCGGCGCCAGCGCGCCAGCCAACTCAGTCCCAACAAATGCGACGTCCAGTCCGCCGGAGGGACGGATGAGAATCCGACCGTGGTGGAACGTTTGGGACCTGTCGGTGCACCTTCCGCCACAAAAAAGCCTGCCGACAGCATGGCGACCCGCACCGCAGTCGCCGATGAGTAGGTGTACAGCTGAAATGGCTTTTCGCGACCGTGGTTCCTCAACCGGGCGAACACGGGTGCTGTCCATAGGCCCGTATCCGTTTTCGCGGAGAACGGGTCATAGAAAATCAAGTCAGCAGCCGGGGCCTCCGCGAACCGTTCGAGGAAGTCCCCGGTCAGCAGGTCCCAGCGAAGAAGGCCCGACGCATGTGTCCAGTGGCCCTCCGCCTGCAGCGCGTGGGGGGCCGCGTGCTGCAGGTGGGGAAAATAGGCCGACTTCTTGGTGGCCAGGATCAGCGGGTCCAGATCACGCTCGAAGCTGACCAGGTGAAGGGGCCTCAGAGCTTCCGATCCGTGCGCGGCGTGCACCCGCTCGAAGCAAGCGATCGCCGCCATGGCGTTCGACGCCGCTCCCAACCCCACATCCCAGACAACCAAAGCCGCCTCCGCAGCCATGGGCGGCCACGCCCCTGCGATCGGCCGCTTCACTGGCAGCTCCCTCGTTGTAGGCGGCCTCGCTGAGGCCGCGACGGGACCAACCGGTCCCGCCTCCCGCAACCGTTCGGCCAGTCGCGATTGCTCGACGTACAGGGCGTTGGCCTCGTCGGAGGGGTTGCTGACCGAATGCATAACCTCACCGGAACTGATCTGCCGGATGCTGAAATGTCCCGTAGGGCCTCGCACCACTTCATAGTCCCCGCGGCGAGGCGGGTGGCGCACCTTGGCCGGCGCCGGGTGCACACTGGGGTGATCGTCGTCGGTCCGGCCGAGGCGGGGGCACTGCTCGGCATAAAATTGCGCAAACTCGTCGCGGAGGATGCTGGCGCGCATCTCACTCATCAACCGGTGATAGAACGTGAGGTTGTGCACCGTGAGCAGGTAGGAGCCCAACGTCTCATCCGACTTCACGAGGTGGTGCAGGTACGCGCGGGAATAGTCCCGACAAGCCACGCAGTCGCACGCTGCGTCGAGTCGTTCCTCGGAAAACTTGTAGACCGAGCGGCGGCAGTGGATCTTGCCGTGCGAGGTGAAGGCGGTGCCCCGCTGCGCCAGTTGCGAAGGGATGATGCAGTCGAACATGTCGACCCCGCGGTGCACCGCCTCGAGGATGTCGAGCGGGGTGCCCACGCCCATGAGGTAACGAGGCAAATGGGCGGGCAGAAAGTCGGTGACCAATCCGGTGAACCGATAACGCTCCGCCTGGGTCTCCCCAACGGCCAATCCGCCGATGGCGAGGCCGTCGAAGGGCATCGCCGAAAGCACTTCGGCACTGATGCGGCGCAGGTCGGGGTGACACGCCCCCTGGACTATGCCAAACAGCGCCTGCGGCGAGTCTCCCCGCGCCTCCAGCGAGCGCCGGGCCCAGCGGTGCGTCAGCTCCATCGCCCGGGCCGACTCCTCGCGCGGTGCGGTCGAGGGAATGCACTGGTCGAGCACCATCATAATGTCGCTGCCGATCGCTCGCTGCATGGCGATGCTCGTTTCCGGTGAGAGCAGGTGGGGCGTTCCGTCGACGTAACTCTTGAACCAGGCCCCCTCCTCGTTCATCGCCCGGTCCTGTGACAGCGAGAAAATCTGGAACCCGCCCGAGTCGGTCAGCACCGGGCCGTCCCAATTCATGAACCGGTGAATGCCGCCGAAACGCCGAAACACCTCGGGGCCCGGCCGGAGGCTGAGGTGGTAGGTGTTGGCGAGCAGAACACGGGAGCCGGCGGCCCGCAGAGACTCCACCGTCTGGCCTTTGACCGTCGCCTGGGTGCCCACCGGCATAAACACCGGCGTCTGCACCTCGCCATGCAGGGTGCGAAAACGCCCGGCCCGGGCCTTGGAGTGGGAGCTGGTGCGGTCGAGGCTGAAGGGCAGTCGGGACATGAGGGATCGCCGAGAGGGAAACGCTCTCCCGCGAACACACAATCCCCAACACAACCCCGCGCCCTCCGGGGTGCGGCACGCGGTGGAACACCGCGGCCGGAAACCAGGCGAAAGAGGCGGGACCGATCGGTCCCGTCGCGGCCTCAGCGAGGCCGCCTACAACAGGCACCCGCAGGGTTCACGGATGGAGGGCGTCGCTCCGTCGACGCCGGGGGACGCATACCGCGCCTCCATCTTCAGCCGTTCAGCGGCCAGCCGGCTCGGTACTCGCGCGACAGGTAGGCGTTGGCCTCGGGGGCATTGGTCACCCGACCGACCTTGCCGTCGTACTCCAGGCGCTTGCCGGCCCGGTACGCGACGAGGCCGAGCGCCATCTGCTCGGTCAAGAGTCCGTTGTAGTCAAAGTTGCACGACGTCTGGAGGCTGCCCTTGCAGGCATTGATCCATTCGTCCTGGAAGTTGCCGAGCGGCGGGGTCACGTCCGCCTTGGCCCGCGGGCGATAGTAGGTCAGGTCATCGGTGTCACCGACGGGAATGAGCATACGCGTGTTGAAGTCCGACACGAGCAGGCCTTTCGCCCCCTTGAACATCACCCCGTGACCGATGCCGTTGAGGTCGAGGTAGCGTTTGGGTGACGTCGGCAGGTGGCCGCCCTGGTACCAGCTCACCCGGATGGCGGGGCGCCAGTCATTCGCCGGGTGGTCAAAGTGTGCGGTCAGTTCGACCGGCGTCACCTCGGGATTGTAGGTTTCCCCGGTGGCCTCGATCGCGGTGGGCTGTCCGGCATCGATCGCATTCCACGCCAGGTCCATGGTGTGGTTGCCCATGTCGCCGACCTGGCCGGTCCCGAAATCCCAGTACATGTTCCACTGGAGGCAGTTCATGCCCGCCTTGCCCGAGAAATAATCCGGATTGTAAGGATGGGCCGGAGACGGTCCGAGCCAGAGATCGTAGTGGAACGTACTCGGAGGTGCACCCGCTTCCGGCAGGTAGCCCGGCCGACGCAGCTGGCGGTTGCCCCAGGCATAGACGGCACGCAACTCGCCGATCGCACCGTCCCGGATCAATTCCCGGACGCGCTCGAAATTGGGAAAGGCATGGCGCTGGGTGCCCGCCTGGGTCGCGAGCTTCTTCCGGTGCTTCAGGTAAGTGGCGCGCACCAACCGGATCTCCTCCACCGTCATCGCAATGGGTTTTTCCATGTACACATGGAGCCCGCGGTTCATCGCCCACATGGCGATATGCGCGTGCGAGTGGTCAGGCGTGCAGCAGACCACGGCGTCGAGATCCTTCTGCTCCAGACACTTTCTCCAATCGACATAGGTCTTCGCACCCGGGAACCGCTGCAGCGCCTCGGGGAAGCGCAGTTCGTTGACGTCGCACAGCGCCACGACGTTTTCCTTGGCCAGGGCATCATAATGCGCCAGTCCGCGACCCCAGACTCCGATCAGGGCGATGTTGAGTTTCTTGCTCGGAGTAGTCTGCCCGAACAAGGTGGTGCTCTTCAGCAGCAGCAATCCAGCCCCAGAAGCGGACGCAGACTGGAGGAAACGGCGGCGGGAGACGGAGGGGGGTCGGGGATTCATGGAGACAAGTTGTGACGCGGGATCGGCGGTGGTCAAATTCTCGTCCGACACCCCGCACACCTATGCAAACAAAACACACCGTGCATTAGATCCACCACCCCGTCTCATCGCCCGATCGGGCGTCGGCGAATCAGGGGGTCTCCCGTACTTCATAGGCTTCGAGCAACGCAACGCCCTGCGCTGTGCCCTGATCTGAAACCTGCGCGGTGTACGCGCCCGGTGGCAGTGTGAGCAGGAGCATGGCATCGCGGCTGGCCGGTCCCGTCACTGCAAACGCGCCCACCTTGCGGGCCGCTTCCGCGATCAACGGATCTCCCAGCCAGTTGTCATTTTCCGCAATCAGATCAGAACCGCGGAAAAGACGCAGGCGGGGGTCGTTCAGCGTCCCGGCCACACCGAAGGCGCCCAAGGCCGGACCCAACGCACGGATGAGCACCTGACGCGACGCCCCGCCTCCGACCACCAGGCCGGCGATGAGGACCTGGTCCGCGGTCCCGACCAGCGCCCGGGAGGAGAGATTGAGGAGTCGGGCTGGTTCGGCAAACCTCGCCCGGTAGCGCAGCAACGCCTCAAGGTAGTAGTAGTCGCCGTAGATGAGGGGCACGTCGATTTCACTGCCCCCGGGCAGGTTGCCAGTGCCATGCAAGAGCAGGAAATTGCCATTGTTTCCGGTAGCCGCCCGATAGGCCGGCGACATCAAGCTGCGCAGAAGTTCTTCCGCCAGGGTCAGGTGTTGCTGCGATTCCGCGCCGGTGGTCCATCCCGACAGCTCGATCAGTGCCGAAGCGAGAATCGCCGCGGCCGACGTATCGCGGGGCGGAGCGGGAGTCGCCGGCGCATCAAAATCCCAATACGGCACCTTGTCCGCCGGCAGGCGGGGATGCCGCGCCACGAAGTTCGCAATGCGGCCGGCCTGCTCGAGGTACTCCGGCCGGCGGGTCTCACGGTACATCACCGTGAACCCATAAAGTCCCCACGCCTGCCCGCGCGCCCAAGCCGAATCCGAGGAAAAACCCTGGTGAGTGGACTTGCCGCGCACCACCCCGGTGGTCGGCTCATAGTCGACCACGTGCCAACTGCTGGCGTCCGCTCGGTAGTGGTCGGCCCGGGCCCGGTCCGCGTGACTCGTGGCAATCGTGGCATGGGTGACTGATCCGCCGGCCCGGGCCGACCACAGCATCAGCTCGAGGTTCATCAGATTGTCGATGATGACCGGATACCGCCAGGTGCCAAAATCCCAGGAGCGGATCGCCCCGACGTTCGCATTGAACCGTGTGGCCAGACTCGCGGCACCCGTCAGCAGCACGTCGCGGTAGGCCGCCGTGCCGGTGAGCCGGTAGCCCTGACCAAAACTGCAGTTGAGCATGAACCCGACATCGTGGGTGCCGCGGTTGTTCTTGGCCGCCTCCACCTGCGCCGTCGCCCGCGCCGCCGCATCGCGCCAGCGGGGCTCGCCGGTGCCCTCATACAGCAGCCAGAGCACACCGGGAAAAAAGCCGCAGGTCCAATCGTTCGGCCCCACGAGCGTCACCTGCCCGTTCTGCCAGGTTCGCGGCTGTCCGGTCCGACCCTCGATCCGGGCGAGCATTCCGGAGGTCTGCGCGGCGGCGGCCGCAATCGCCGCGTTCACCTCCGGCAGCAGCGCACCGGTCTGGGCCCGGCCGGCGGCCGCAGCGGCGAGCAATAAAAAGGCAATCCCACTCCAACGTTTTGAGGGAGGCATGGCAGGTCTTGGAGAGACGGTGGCTGGGTCGGGGTGGTCAGCGCGCATCCCGACCGAGGTCCGGCAGGTCGTCGCGGTTGACCATCCAGGGGTGGGCGTAATACTCGCGGGCGTAACGGTTGCGCGCGGGGCTCCAGTTGTCGTCCCAAGTCAAAAGGTGGGTGGTGCGGGGAAAGTGCTCGATCACGCCGGCGATAAGCCGCCGGTAGTCGAAGTCCCCGGGGGGGTCGCTGGATCCGTGGGGTCCGTATTCGGTAAATCCGTACGGTTTGCGGATCGCGGCCATGCCGGGATACCCTTTGATGTGCTCCGGATCGACATGATCGGTGTACGCATCGAGTCCGACGACGTCGACCCAGGCGTCGCCCGGATAGTAGGCCGCGGCGGTGGGGCCGTGATTCGGGCCGTAAACCCAGATGAGATGGTGCAGGCGTCGGACGACGGTGAGCTCGTGGAAGAGGTCCCGCCAGACCCGCACAAACGCGGTCGGGTCTTTCGCGCCCCACCAGAACCAGCCGCCGTTCATCTCATGGAAGGGACGAAAGAGCACCACAACGCCCGCCGCCTGCAGCTCTTGCAGGCCGGCCGCCATCTGATCGATCTGCCGCCGCCACGCGGCATGGGTGGGTGTGCCCGGTTTGAGCAGGTCGTCCAGATCCACCCCTTTGTCGCGCAACCCGTACGCCTCCGGGTTGGCCGGATTAAAGCCGTGCACACTGATCGTCACCCAGCCGCCGGCTCGCCAGTAGGCCAGCGCCGCCTGATTGGGCACGCGGGTTTCGAGGTTGCGCCCCTTGAAGTTGGCGTAGTCGACGCCGATGAAGGCTGGATGTTCACCGGTTGCCTCGAAGATGCGTTCCGCCGTCGCCACGGTCGCACCCGGACCGAAACCACAGAATTGCCCGGTGAGCAGGCGTTTTTCTTTCCGGCTTTCCAGTCCCTGCAGATAAGCCAGCAAGGCCCGCACCCGCGGGGACGCGTCCGGATCAACGGGGGCGCCGAATGGAGCTCCGCCGGAGGCGGCAGCCCGGCCGGAAACCAGCGGGAGAAGCATACCCAAC
>Ga0154020_10009587_pt1 | contig 11140 bp, 19 predicted proteins | sample Klosneuvirus_201_FD_109709 | JGI IMG/M metagenome (GOLD analysis project Ga0154020, IMG submission 109709) | Active sludge microbial communities from wastewater, Klosterneuburg, Austria - Klosneuvirus_20160825_MG | ecosystem: Engineered > WWTP > Aerobic digester > Activated sludge | place...
CTCGAAGTTGAAGCGATTGCGTCTGGTGGAAGTCGTTGAACGCGCGCCGGAAGTGACTCCCGTGGCCGCCTAAGAAAGAACCATGTTACAAGTTCGTTCCAGTCTCGATGTGGCCGACAACACAGGTGCGAAAATCGCCTGGGCGATCGGCGTGCTCGGCCGCAACCAGCGCTATGCGCGGGTTGGCGATGTCATCAAAGTGCATATCAAGGAAGCCGCGCCAGACGGCACGGTGAAAAAGGGCGAAGTTCACGACGCTGTGGTGGTCCGCACCCGTGAAGCCGTCCGCCGCAACGATGGTTCCGTCCTGCGTTTTGATTCGAATGCCTGCGTCATCATCGACAAGGAATTGAATCCCAAGGGCACGCGTATTTTCGGTCCCGTGGCCCGCGAACTGCGCGACAAGAAGTTCATGAAGATCATTTCACTAGCGCCGGAGGTTGTCTGAGTATGTCAAAGCAACATGTCAAAAAAGGCGATGAGATCGTGGTGATCGCCGGTGCCGACAAGGGCAAGCGCGGGAAGATCATCGCTGTGAATCCAAAACAGCAGCGCGTGTTTGTGGAGGGCGTTCACATCATCAAGAAGCATCAGCGCAAGAGCCAGCAGAACCCCAACGGCGCCATCGTCGAGCGCGAGGGGACGATTCACATCTCGAATGTGATGAAGGCAGAAAAATTTGACGCGCGTGCATCGAAGCGTGCGCCCCAGGCAGCGGCCTGACGCTCCGGCAAAATCCGGAACAAAGCGAAATGAAAGCCAGACTCCAACAGAAATACGTCAGCGAAGTGGTTCCCGCGCTAAAACAGAAGCGGAACTACAAGAACGTCCATCAGATTCCGCGTATCGAGAAGATCGTGGTGAACATGGGCATTCGTTCCGACCTGGAAAAGGCGGCGCTGGATGACGCGGCGAAGGATCTCGCAGCCATCACCGGTCGCAAGCCGGCGATCAGCAAGTCGCGCCATAGCATCGCGAATTTCAAGCTGCGTGAAGGTCAGAACATCGGCTGCCGCGTGACGCTCCGGCAGGATGCGATGTATGAATTTTTTGATCGGCTCGTCGCCGTGACGTTGCCCCGTATTCGTGACTTCCGCGGTCTGTCCCCGCGCAAGTTCGACGGGCGCGGCAACTACACGTTCGGCGTAGCCGAGCAGACGATTTTCCCCGAGATCGAAATGGACAAGATCAAGCGGACCCAGGGCATGGACATCACCATCGTGACCAGCGCCCCGACCGACGCGGAAGCGTTGGACCTGTTGAAGTTGATGGGTTTTCCGTTCTCGGAGAAGTAAGAGTTTATGGCCAAGAAATCATGGTTTGAGCGCAACAAGCGCAAGGCGGCAACGGTGAAGAAATATGCCGCGGTCCGGGCCGAGTTGAAGGCGAAGCGTGATTACGCGGGGCTGGCCAAGCTGCCGCGCGATGCGAGCCCGACGCGCCTCGTGAACCGTTGCGCCATCAGCGGACGCCGTCATGGCTTCATCCGCAAGTTCGGTGTGTCACGTTTGACTTTCCGCGAAGCGGCGTTGAACGGATTGATCCCCGGTGTGACCAAAGCAAGCTGGTAAGATTATGACCGATCCCATTTCAGACATGCTGTCGCGGATTCGCAATGCCGGTTCCGCATTGCAGCCCGCCGTCGAGATTCCGCACTCCAAGATGAAGGAGAGCATCGCCAACGTCCTGAAGCAGGAAGGCTATGTCTCCGCCGTCGAAGTGAAATCGCCGGAGAAGGAAAAGTTTCGCAAGAACATCAAGCTCGCCATCAAGTATCAGGGCAAAAAGATGGTGCTCGAAGGCCTGCGTCGCATCAGCACTCCCGGTCGCCGGGTGTATGTGGGCTCGACCGAGATTCCGCGCGTGCGCGGCGGTCTGGGTGTGGCGATTGTTTCCACGCCGGAAGGCGTGATGTCGGGCAATGAGGCCCGGAAAAAGAATCTTGGCGGAGAATTGCTCTGCTTCGTCTGGTAAGGAATTTAGTTATGTCGCGTATCGGAAAACAACCCATTGCCCTTCCGCCCAAGGTGAAGGTGGAAGTGAAGGGACAAAAAGTCCACGTCGAAGGGCCCAAGGGAAAGCTTGATTGGGAGCTGCCCGCCCGCACCAGTGTCAAAGTGACCGATGGCAGGGTCGAAGTCGCGCGTGCCGGCGAGGATGCGCAGGCCAAGGCGTTGCACGGGCTCAGCCGCGCCCTCATCAACAACATGGTGAAGGGTGTCAGCGAGGGCTTCATGAAGAAGCTCGAGATTCAAGGTGTTGGTTTCAAGGCTGCGGTGCAGGGCAAGGTCGTCAACATGAGCCTCGGCTACTCGCACCCTATCAATTACAACATCCCCGATCAGATCAAGGTCACGGTGGACGAGAACACCAAAATTACGATTGAAGGCCCCGATCGTCAGGTCGTCGGCCAGGTCGCCGCGGAGTTGCGCGCCTTCTATCCGCCGGAGCCATACAAGGGCAAGGGCGTCCGTTACTCGGATGAACGTGTCGAGCGCAAGGAAGGCAAGACGGTTCAGTAATAGTTTTTGATCACGGCCAGAACCGTGACCACACCATGAGAGTTCAAAAGAAACACAATTTGAAGCTGCGCCGCCAATGGCGGGTTCGCACCAAGGTCAACGGCACGGCCGAACGCCCGCGCATGAGCGCGTGCTTCACGAACACGCACATCTATGTGCAGTTCATTGACGACACCAAGGGAGCCACGCTCGCCACGGTTTCGACGCGGGACAAGGGTTTGCCCGCCGGTGAAAAAATCGGTGCCAACACCACGAATGCGGTGAAGATCGGCAAGCGGGCGGCGGAAGCGGCCATCGGCAAGGGCATCAAGGCGGTGGTCTTTGACCGGGGTGGCAACCGCTATCACGGCAAGGTCAAGGCGCTCGCGGATGCGGCGCGCGAGGCCGGGCTCAAGTTTTAATCTCAACCGAATAACACTGTGGCAGACGAAGCAAACATTCCTGTAACTCCTGCGGCGGAAGCTGTGGCGGACGCCCCTGAAGCCGTGGCTGCACCAGCGCGTGAGCGCGGCGCGGGCGGACGTGGCGGCGGACGTGGTTTCGGTGGCGGCGGCTTTGGCGGCGGACGTCGTCCGCGCAACAATGACAACCAGGACAAGGGCGGCGACGATTTGATGGAGAAGGTTGTTTTTATCAACCGCTCTGCGAAGGTCGTCAAGGGCGGTCGTCGCTTCAGCTTCAGCGCGCTCGTGGTTGTGGGTGACAAAAAGGGCCGCGTTGGTCTGGGTCTCGGCAAGGCGAGCGAAGTGGCGGATGCCATTCGCCGCGGCGGCGAGATGGCCCGTGGGGCAATGGTTACGGTTGCTTTGAACGGCCCGACCATTCCGCATGAAGCCCACGCGCGCTTTGACGGCGCCAATATCCTGCTGCGACCGGCTTCGCCCGGCACCGGCATCATCGCGGGCAAGACGGTTCGCGCCGTGCTGGAATCCGCTGGTATCAAGGATATTCTCAGCAAATCTCTCGGTTCCAAAAACGCGGCCAATGTGGTGAAGGCCACGCTCAAGGCGCTCCTGAGTCTCCGGCTCCGCGAGACGATTTTCAAGGCGCGCGGGCTTGAAGTGAAGAAGAACGAACCGACCGCAGCAGCAGCTTGATATAGGTTATGCGACTTCATGATTTGAAACCTCGTCCGGGTGCCAAGCACCGCACCAAGCGGCTTGGCCAGGGTGAATCCAGTGGCCACGGCAAGACCAGCGGTCGTGGCGGCAAGGGCCAGTCGGCCCGTTCCGGCAGTTCCATCCGCGCCGGTTTTGAAGGCGGGCAGATGCCGTTGTTCCGCCGTATCCCCAAACGCGGCTTCAACAACGCGCGGTTTACCATTTATTATCTCCCCGTGAATGTCAGTTCCCTGAACGACTTCGAGGACGGTGCGCGCGTGGATGAGACCGCTTTACGTGCCTGCGGTCTGGCCAGCGGGAAATCCGCAGGTATCAAGATTCTCGGCGAAGGGGATTTGAACAAGAAGCTCACGGTTTGCGCCAATGCGTTCAGCGCTTCCGCCAAGGCCAAGATCGAGGCCAAGGGCGGCACCTGCGAAGTCGTCGCGGCGAACAAGGCAGTGGCAGCCAAGGGATAATTTCGGGGATCCGCTTCAATGTTCACCAATCTCGCCAACACATTCAGCAACTGTTTCAAGATACCGGAACTCAAGTCCCGGATTTTTTTCACTCTGCTGGTTCTGGCGATCTGCCGTGTCGCCGCCGTGGTGCGCATTCCCGGTCTCGACGGTGCGGCACTCACGGCATACTTCAAGGAACACGCGAATGACAGCAGTTCTGTGCTGGGCATGTATAGCATGTTCACGGGCGGCGCGTTGGAGCACTGCGCAATCGGTTCCCTCGGCATCATGCCTTACATCAGTGCGACCATCATCATCCAGTTGTTGACGGCGGTGGTGCCGCAGTTGAGCAAGCTGGCGCGCGAAGAGGGGGGCCGGACGAAGATCATCCAATACGGACGCTACCTCACGGTGCTGCTGTGTCTCGGTCAGGGAGCGCTGATGGCGCTGGGCTGGCAGAAGCCGGCGAGCATTTTTCCTGGCTTCACCGGAGAGTTGGTGCTTTGGAAGAGTTCCTGGGTTTACCTATCGACCACGGTTCTCATCTTGACGGCGGGCACCATGCTCCTCATGTGGCTTGGCGAGCAGATCACCGAGCGGGGAATTGGCAACGGAATATCGTTGATTATCTCCGTCGGCATCGTGGCCCGTCTGCCCCAGGCCGTGGTTGCCTTGCGCGACATGTTCGTGAGCAACGCCGAGTCGAAGTTCAAGTTTGGGGAGATTGGCCTTTTGTTTGTGCTGCTGGCCGTGGTCATTGCAGCCGTCATCGCGGTGACACAGGCGCAAAGAAAAATTCCCGTGCAGTATGCGCAGCGCGCAGTGGGCCGGAAGGTCTTTGCAGGTGGAACGTCCTTCATGCCGTTGAAGGTGAATTACGCGGGTGTCATGCCGATCATTTTTGCCTCGGCGATCCTGATGTTCCCGCAAAGCATCTTCAAGTATCTGTCCAGTCTGGCGAAGCCCGGCGGGTTGCGGGATGTCTTTACCTGGCTCACGATTCATCTGGATCAGGGATCTCCAGGATATTTGATCCTCTACTCGTTGATGATCCTGTTCTTCTCATATTTCTGGGTCGCCACGCAGTTCAATGAATTGCAGATCTCTGACGACTTGAAGAAGAATGGCGGTTACATACCCGGCGTGCGTCCCGGTCAGGCGACCAGTGATTACCTGCACCATGCGATGACACGGATCACCTTGGCGGGAGCTGTGTTCTTGATGATCATCGCCGTCATCCCAAACCTTCTCTATCGCTGGATGGGTGTGGACATGAACGTTGGCCAGTTTTTTGGCGGAACATCGATGCTGATTATCGTGGGCGTGATGCTGGATACGATGCGGCAGGTTGAGTCGCACCTGTTGATGCGCCATTACGATGGGTTTTTGAAGAAGGGCCGCCTGAAAGGGCGTTTCTGACGGAGTGATCTGTCAGTCAGCCGGAAGATAAATGTATTTAACCGGCAACCCATCAAATGATCATTCTCAAGAGCGAGCGGGATTTGGAAGCGATGCGGCCGGCCTGTTCGATAGCCGCGAAGGTGCTCAACGAGGTGGCGGCATTCATCAAGCCAGGGGTGACGCCAAAGGCGGTGGATGAGTTCGCCGCAGAGCGCATCAAGGGTTATGGCGCGAAAAGCGCATTTCTGGGTTACCGGAAATATCCGTGTCAGATCTGCATCTCGGTCAACGACCAAGTGGTGCATGGGCTGGCGGGTCCGCGCGAGTTGAAGTTTGGCGACATCGTCAGTCTGGACATTGGGGTAATTTATAATGGTTACGTCGGTGACACGGCCCGGACGGTGGCGGTCGGTGGATGCGGCTTGGCGGCGCAGCGGTTGATGGATGTGACGGAGAAGGCGCTGTATGAAGGGATCGCGCAGGCGGTTTCGGGCAACCGGGTGGTGGACATTTCACGCGCTGTCCAGAATTACATCGAGGGCAACGGGTTCAGCGTGGTCCGGGAGTTTGTTGGGCACGGGGTTGGCCGGTCGATGCACGAGGAACCGCAGGTTCCGAACTTTGTTGAAGGCAAGTCGTCTCCGAAGCTGCGGCCCGGCATGACCATAGCCATCGAGCCGATGGTGAATGCGGGCATGCCCGGGGTGAAGATACTGAATGATGGCTGGACAGTGGTAACGCAAGATGGTTCACTCTCCGCCCATTTTGAGCATACGGTTTTGATCACCGAGTCGGAGCCGGAGATTTTAACATGCCCGGAGAAAATACCTTCACGGTTGAAGGTGTCGTGACCGAGGTCCGCTCGGAGCGGACCTGCCAGGCAAGACTGGCAAACGGCCACGTTGTTTTCGGGTTCATGACCGCGCGCGACGCAGACGGGTTAAAGTTGAACGTGGGACAAAAGGTGAATTTGCAGTTGTCGCCCTACGATCTATCGGAGGGGCGGATTTTAGTTGATAGAAACAGAATTTGATTATGAAGGTTAGAGCGTCAGTAAAAAAACTTTGCGAGCACTGCAAGATTGTGCGTCGCAACGGCGTCATTCGTGTGATCTGCACCAACCGCCGGCACAAGCAACGTCAGGGCTAAGTATCTATGGCACGTATCATTGGTGTTGAAATTCCGCCGAACAAGCGCATCGATATTGCGCTGCGCTACGTTTACGGCATCGGTCCGACCAACGCGAAGGTGATTCTGGCAGCGGCCAAGATCGACCCGAGCATCCGCGCCAAGGATCTGACGGAAGCCCAGCTTTCGCAGATCGTCCATGCGATCCAAGAGGGCAAGTATGTCATCGAAGGCGACCTGCGTCGTGAGATCGGCATGAACCTCAAGCGCATGACGGCCATCAAGTGTTATCGCGGCGTCCGCCATTTGCGCGGCCTGCCTGTCCGCGGTCAACGCACCCAGACGAACGCCCGCACGCGGAAAGGCCCCCGCAAGACCGTCGGTGTGCAGCGCAATCCGAACGCAAAGACCGGCATCCACTAATTTATTTGTATGGCCGAAGAGATTAAACCCAAGACCGAAGCCGCCGCTGAAAAGCCAGCCAAGGCTCCCAAAGCACCGAAGAAAGAAAAGACCGCTGCCGTGGCTGGCGAACCCGGTGCCGCACCCGCGCCCGCTGACACCAAGCCCGTCGTTGAAGGTCCCGTGGCCGGCAGTGCGCCGACAGCGGCTGAATTGCTCGGCGACGATCTCGCTGGCAAGAAAATCGTCAAAGCCAAGGGCTCGAAAAACATCAGCTCCGGCGTGGCAAACATCCTTGCGACGTTCAACAACACGCAGGTCAATATCACCGACATGCACGGCAACATCCTTGGGTGGTCGAGCGCCGGTCGCGTGGGTTTCAAAGGTTCCCGCAAGAGCACGGCTTACGCGGCGCAACAGGTCGCACAGGATGCCGCGCGTCAGGCGATGGCCCACGGCATGCGCGAAGTCGAAGTTCGCGTCAAGGGTCCTGGTTCCGGTCGTGAATCCGCGATTCGTGCTTTGCAGGCCATCGGCCTGGAGATCAGCGTGATCAAGGACGTGACCCCGGTGCCGCACAATGGTTGCCGCCCGCGCAAGAAACGCCGCGTGTAATCGCTCAACAATTTACAAACTACCAAGTATGGCTCGTTACACTGGTCCCCGCGTTCGCATCAGCCGTCGTTTCGGCATCCCGATTTTTGGCCCCTCCAAGTATTTGGAGCGCCGCAATTATCCGCCCGGCGTGCATGGTCCCAAGTCCCGCCGCAAGTTCACCGAATACGGCTTGGGCCTGATTGAGAAGCAGAAGCTCAAATATTACTACGGCCTCATGGAGCGCCAGTTCCGGGGCGTTTATGAGAAGGCATTGCGCCGTCGCGGTGTCACTGGCGAGCAGATGCTCCAGATTCTAGAGACGCGTCTCGATAATGTTGTATACCAGCTTGGCTTCGGCACCACCCGTGCCTCGGCGCGTCAATTGGTTGGCCACGGCCATGTGCAGGTCAACGGTCGGAAGGTCGACATCTCGTCTTACGCGCTGCGTGTGAACGACGTGATTACGGTCAAGAACCACACCGTTTCCCGCCAGCTGGCCACGAAGAATCTTGAAGGCTCCACCAGCCGTGCGGTGCCGGACTGGCTGTCGCTCAGCAAGGACGAGTTCAAGGGCGTCGTCATGCGCATCCCGACGCGTGAGGAGATCCAGCCCATTGCCAACGAGCAAGCCGTCGTCGAATTTTATTCCCGCTAACGTAGAAAACCGCTCCCCGCGAGGGGAGCAATTGCAATTACACGGGTTGCCCGGCTTGGGAATAGGCCGGTCAATCAGATTAAAATTGCGAAAGGAAAACCATGCCAGTTCGTTTAGGTCGTTTTGAAATGCCCAAGCGTCTCTCGAAGGACGAGAGCACCGCTACGGAAACTTACGCCAAGTTCATCGCCGAGCCGTTTGAGACCGGTTACGGCCACACGGTTGGCAACTCCCTGCGCCGCGTGCTGCTCAGCTCGCTCGAAGGCGCGGCCATCACCTCCGTCAAAATCGACGGCGCGATGCACGAGTTCGCCGTTGTGGAAGGTGTTGTTGAGGACGTGACTGAAATCGTCCTGAACCTGAAGAAGGTGAAGTTCAAGGCCAACGTGCGTGAACCGCAGGTCTTGTTGCTCTCGGTCAACAAGGATGGCGAAGTCACCGCCGCCGACATCCAGATCAACCAGAATCTTGAGCTGGTGAACCCCACCCAGCACATCTGCACGCTCGACAAGAAAAAGAAGCTGGAGATGGAACTGGAGGTCAAGGTTGGACGCGGTTTCTGCCCCGGCGACGAGAACAAGAAGCCCGGTCAGGCCATCGGCGTTATCGCCATCGATTCCATTTTCTCCCCTGTCACTCGCGTTCGCTACGGCGTTGAAGCCGCGCGCGTTGGCCAGCGCACCGACTACGATCGTCTCGTGGTCGAGATCTGGACCGACGGCCGCCTCACGCCCGATGACGCGCTCACGCAGGCGTCCGCGATTCTGCAGCATCACCTCGATGTATTCGTCGGCTACGACAAGAACGCCGTCGAGTTCGAGGAAGTGGCCGATCGCCAGGACGACGACAAGTCGAAGCTCAAGAAGCTGCTCGGCATGAGCGTCAACGAGATCGAGTTGAGCGTCCGCGCCGCGAACTGCCTCAACAACGCAAACATCACGACCGTTGGCCAGCTTGCGATGAAATCGGAGCAGGAGATGCTCAAGTATCGCAACTTCGGCAAAAAGTCGTTGAACGAAATCAAAGACAAGTTGCAAGCCCTTGGTCTTTCCCTCGGCATGACCTTCGAAGCCGATGTGCTCGAAGGCCCGAAGGACGACAAGAAGGCACTGCCCGCAGGATAATTTATGCGACACCTTAAGCGCACCGCAAAATTGGGCCGCACGAGCGAGCATCGCAACGCAATGCTGGCAAACCTCGTGTCCAGCCTGATCCTACACAAGCGCGTGACCACCACGCTCGCAAAGGCCAAGGCCGCGCGTTCCGTGGCTGACAAGATGGTCACCCTCGGCAAGAAGGGCACCATTCACGCCCGTCGTCTGGCTGCTGGCCGGCTCCATTATCAAGGCCGCTCGCTCACGCAGAGCAAGGAAGAGCGCAAGAAATGGCGCGCGGACAACGATGTGGTTCACATCCTGTTCGATCAGATCGCTCCCGTGTTCAAGGATCGCAAGGGTGGCTACACCCGCGTCGTCCAGCTCGGCGAACGTCGTGGCGACGTGGCCAAGATGGCCATCCTTGAGTTTGTCGAGGTTCCGACCGCAGTGGAAGCTCCCGCTCCGGAAACCAAGCCCGAAGGCGACAAGAAGTAAATCGCCCCTAAGAATTCAAAAGCCCGCTCAATCTGAGCGGGCTTTTTTATTTTAAGAACGTAGCCGCCGATTTGAGGAGCCGGGCGGCGGTGCTGAAACGCGCATCGAATCCACCTCCTTACGTCGGTGGCGACGCTTCGCCCACTCACCCCGCACTCGCGTATTCCTCGTCCGTCTTGAGATTCAGGCTCATCAGCACATAGTCATGGTTGATTGCCTGCATGTCCTTCACGTGATCCTCCAGCTTGAGCAACTGGCTGAAGCCGACAATCGCAAACACCTTCATGCCCGCCTCCTGTTCGCCGAGGAATTCCGCCTCCGCCCGCTCCAGCCCGAGGTTGCGCGCCACATCCACGATCTCCTCCACGAGCAGTTTGCCGAGGCCGTGCCCGCGATACTTCGGATGCACCAGCACGCTTACGCGACCGACATGCCGCTTCCAGCCGCCGAGTTGCTGGTGCAACGAAGCGTCACCGACAATCTTGCCATCCGCCACCGCGAGCAGAGGCAGGTTGCGCCCGTAATCGATGTTCTGGCACCAGCCGCGGATAACCTCCGGGTCCTGCACACGATGCTTGATGAACATGCGTTCCTTCTCAGGGATGGCCGAGAAGAACTCGTGAAAGGCCTTCTCATCATCCTTCTTCAACGGTCGGAGCGTGATTTTCAATCCGTCCTTGAGCGTGACCTTCTTCGGGAACTTTTGGATTTGCAGATCAACTGACATACATCTCCTTTGGTTGTGGTTCTTCCAACTGTGATGGCAATCTGCCCAACGCCCTCGGCCGCCGCAAGTCCCGTCTCAAACTTAGCCGGAAACATTTTCACCACGAAACATGCGAAACACAGACCCGGAAGGGGGCTTTAAGAAGGCATGGCAACCGCAGATGAACCCAGATGAACGCAGATAAAGATGAACAGGGACAGAGGCGACCGGATGAATTGCCACCACCTGAGCAACCAGACTCTATTGGTGCCAAACTTTTCCCCATCTGCGTTTATCTGCGGTTCAATCGTCTTGGCAACTCCCCGCCAGCCACGCCAGATACTTTGCCGACCCGCTGTGCAACCCGAGCGCGACGAACTCCGGCCCCGGCGCGGACCAAGGCGCCGGCGCGGCAACGGCACCCGGGCAAGTGCAACGCATCCGGCGCAACGCCGTGGTGTGGAACATCTCGAAGTACGGCGTGCTGTGGTTCAGCCGGCTCTACTTCCGCCTGCGCATCGAGGGTCGGGAACGACTGCCCGCAACGGGACCGGTGCTGATCGTCGCCAACCACTC
>Ga0154020_10009588_pt1 | contig 11139 bp, 15 predicted proteins | sample Klosneuvirus_201_FD_109709 | JGI IMG/M metagenome (GOLD analysis project Ga0154020, IMG submission 109709) | Active sludge microbial communities from wastewater, Klosterneuburg, Austria - Klosneuvirus_20160825_MG | ecosystem: Engineered > WWTP > Aerobic digester > Activated sludge | place...
AAAAAAAAGAAAAAGGGGGGGGGGGGGGGGGGGGGGGGGGGGGGGGGGGGGGGGGGGGGGAGCAGCAAAAGGAGAAAGGAACAGGAGCGCCGAGGAGTACCCGTGGCAGTCTTGGGGCCCGTGTCATCGTCGTCCTCGCCATCATCGGGCACATCAAAGATCTCATCATTGTACTTACTGCGATTCTTCTTCACATCGCTGCGATCGTTCAAAATGGCGAGCAGCTCGCCCTCTTCATCATCGCCAACGTTAACTCCGCTGCGCTTCATCTTCCAACGATTATCAAATGGAGTAGTCGACCTAAGCAGAAAAATAGTCAGCTATTAAAAGCTTAACATGATGCATGAATGAAATCATGAATGATTACGTTAAGGAGAACTCATCATTGAAAATGCTCTGGCGAGATTCAAGGAAGGAAACGCTCGGTTTGGTGATCTTGGAATACGAAGTGGAACTCGAATCCATGCTTGATTCAATGACGTCATTTAGGCGGAGCTTAGGAGGGTACTTCTGCAAGACCTCCGGCAGTTTTCCTTCGAGCGCTGCATTGATAAAGGGTTCGACTTTGCCTCCAAAATAGTAAACGCCAATGGCAATGAAACCGTCGCTGAACTGATCGGCTAGAATATCTTGCACCTGAGAGATCAACGAGGCCATCTCCACGCTCGCCTAGAAGAAAAGGAGGGCTTGAAAAAAAAATCCTTATAAAAACAGAAAATAATATAATTCAATTGATAAATTGCAATGGAAATGTACAAAGTCTGGGCTTCCTGGAGTGAGGGGAGAAGGAATATCGAGAGCGCCTCCTCCACTCGAGGACTCCGAGGAAGAGGGAGCCAAGATGTTGATGAGGTAATCGATTTGCCCCTCATCGATCGAGATGCGTCCTTGTTTAATGTCCATCTTGACCCTAGAAGAGAACCACATTGGTGATAGGACCACCAAGAAGAGAGAAAGAAAGCCAATACGTCTTAAGGAGAGCGACCAAGTTGATGTAAGCATTCAGGTCGCGACTGAACGCGCCGAATTGGGCGCCCTTCGGAACGAGGTACTTAAGATCATTCGCAACCGCCTCCAATTCCAACAACTGCATTTGAACCCATAAGCAAATCAATTCAAGCTGATTGAGAAATGCAGGAATACCCGAAGGAAAGTGATCGAGAAGCGGTCACCAACATCGTCCGAGGGAGAAGCGCCTTTGAGGCCTTGAAAGAGCTCGAGGATGAGCGGCCTCGCTAAGAGGAGACAAGCGTCCTTGATGGACGTCAAATCATTCGCCAGCAAATCATACACGAGTCCTATATATCATAACAATTGTATATCAGCATGGTAAGCCAAAGGAAGGAGAAGAGAGGAGATAGATACCAACGTGAAGTAAGAGCTGCTCGTCTAAGCAGAGCCTCAAGGCGTCCGGAGAGACATTGACTAACGCCGCCCACGATCGGAAAATGTCATTTACATATTGCACCGAATCGGAGCTCAGTGGAGTGATCGCCTTCTTAAGACCAACTTGAACTTCATGGGAGAGCTTTGATAGCGCGGTAACCGTCGCGATAAGAGCCGTGCGGAGCTCGTCGGGAAAGGAGGACGAAGCGGTAGAACAGGTGAATAACCGATGAAGCAAGTCTTTGATCACTTCCGGGTAGGTCGCTCCAAATAAGGAAGAAATATCCAATATCCGCGGCGGATCAAATAGGGGCACCACCTCCACTGGAGGAGGGGCACATACCGACTTAGGTAGAGACTGACCCTCCGTATTGAGGAGCAAGGCCGCGTGGTATGATGGTGATAAACCGTCGTTCTCGCCGTCTTTCTCTCCCGAGGGAGCCAAGTTCTCCATGGGCTTCGATTTGGTTTTTTGAACGGAAAAGTTATTGATTATTTTCTTGTCGTGCGAGAAAGAGACTCGGAGGAGGTAGCGGAGGATCGAAGAGGAGAGCAGCAAACGCAGCGGGTTCACCGCATAGTTCGGAGGTCGCTCCCATGGTCGCGCCGCGTATCGCAAATATGAATCTAGTAATGACATGAAACCAGAAACAAAACGGCCGGGAAGAGAACAAAGCGAAGAAGGATACCAATGAAGGAGTGCAGGTCAACGTCGTAGAGAACCGTCGACCAGAAGGTGGCGGCAGGTGCCCTTAGCAACCTTGACAAAGACCCGCACCACAACGACAAGAGCTCATCACGATCTTGACAATATAATATAATATTATGACACCATATTCAACCATGGGAGACATCGAGAATGAATGACATGAGGTACCATTGTCCTGGGGTAGGTACTTGGGCCATTTGCATTGCAATTTGAAGCGCTTGTCGAGGAGAGGAACTCGCGCATCGAAATCAGACGCGATCACACCCGCATTCGCTCTGAATGCATCGAATGATAAGAATTTATAGGATGAGAAAATTATGCGAAACTGCATCGGAAACAGACTTGCCAGGAGGGACATGCGCGAGGAGTATCGGCGAATTAAGCATACCATAATATATTATGGAAGGTATCCAATATGCATAAAAGGGTGAAAGAAAGGGAAAGGGGGAGGCGAGGAGGAGAAGGGGAACAGGTACGAGCTGATGCTCGTGGCCGAGCCGTGGAAGCGCTCTTCGAGAGGGAGTACCGCTGCGAGACCCTACGCAAATAGAACGCTCAAAGATCCATATACCATCATTCGTATATAAATGTAATTCAACGAATCATTAGTTGGCGTTGAAATAATCGCCCAGTCCAGAAAGGCGAGACGAGGTGAGCCTCGACGATCAGAGACAAAGAGAGGTCCTCGAGCTCGCGACGACTTCAACGGCATTCGATCAAAGAATATAATAAACAAGACGGAGATGTTATTTGTGACGTCGCAAGGACAAAGGAAACGGAGGAAAGGTGTAAGGAAGGGCAAGATGAAGGCGGGGAGACGGAGGACATTGAGAAAAAGGGGAGAAGAGGTCGACGCCGCCTGCTTGTCTCTCAAAATCCAATAAAAATTTACTAAATTTGATAGTATTAATATTTTTCTTTCTATCGTGACGATGTTGGGCCCTCAAGCGCTCATAACAGAACCTCGAAGAAAAAGAAGAGGCGCGTACTGGCTTCGTTGGCGTCGCTTTGGAGCTCATCGCAGCTCTCAAACGAAGAGTTTTCAAAGAACAATAACAAAGGGAGCTGATTTATTGACAGGATTGGGAACGTCTGGATTCGAATGGAAAGAGTTTCGGATTCGATGACTGCACTCTGGATGACCGCCATATGGTTTGTCAACCGCGTGATAATCATCCGAAGGGCGCTGCGCCGCACTCGTTGACTCGTTCGCCATTCTCTTGTTCTATTTTCCTCTAGATAACATAGTGTTTTTAATATTTTTATCATATTATGGCATCGGTGAAGTTCGTGCAGCAGGCGTTTGGTGGCTTGCTCCTCGCCTTAGTTGCTTGGCCGCTCTTCGCCAACTTCCGGTCCTCCAGAGTCCGCTGACTACCTCTTTTATTTATTAATCTTTGGTATTTATTGGAGGATCTCGTGAAGTTCGCCTCTTGGAATTCAATTTCAACCATTCTCGACGTTTTTCTCGACGATTATTAATCGTCGACGTCCTGTTGTGCTTTCTGAACGAATTGCAATATCTTTTCGAAGTGTTGATGATATTAATGTCATATTGGTGATCTCAGTGCGTGTATAGGGCCTGTGGCACGTTCCAATCAGCCGCACCGTAGCAAGCGTGAATGTCTTCTACGTTGTCGTGACCTTGATTGCCTCTGCCTTCCTCTTCGCTGTCGTCCGCGCCTTCGTCGCCAAGAGGCCGCAGAGGAAGCGCATCCATCGCGATATCATCATCCGAGGCAGCATCACGCCTGATCAAATCGGCAGCTCGCTCGCCATCCTGTTCATCTTCCTGCCCCTCTCTATCCTCTACCTCCACTCTACTACCGGAAAGATCTCTGCCGGTTTCTTAGGGGGCACGGCAAGCTTCACCCTCGAGGACATTCGAGGCACCGGCCTGAAGGGAGATGAGCTGTCCTATTTCTTACACCATGTCGAGGTGGGCCCCGTGTCGGCATACCAGCACGAGCGCGTCTTTCAGAAAAAGGCCGATAGCTACCTCCCGAGGAACGACACTGTGTCGCGGTCCCTAGTGACCTTGGGACTCGATCCCATGAACTTTTGGCAACTGACCAGTGACATTGCCCTAGTGGACCTCCCTTCCTCCAAATATTGTGATTTTTCTACCGCTGTTGGCTGCACTTCTCAACGGGGGTGCATCGTGGAGAAGGAATTTGACGAGCTATCCGGTCGTTGTAAGGCTGTCATCCCTGAATATTGGCCTCCAAACTATCAAATACCCTCAACTATTCCTGGAACGTGGTACAATGGTGAACTCTTACCCACTGTGGAAGAGTTCTACTCGTCTCTATCGCGACTCTACAATGATTCGTTCACGATGATATTTTTCGCGTTTTCCCTCCTCGTCGTCTTTGCCGCGATATTCTTATTTGGTCAAGCTGCCATGGTTCTCATCGATTTCCGATATGCGGATTCTTGGGAGAAGATTGTGCAAAGCTGTAAAGGGAGTTATCAGAATCGGGAAGCTCTGGAAGAGCTCTTGGAGAAGGACCTCTCCGACAGTCGTAACCGCCGTGATTACAGAATCGAGGTTCAGGTCGGACATAGGGTCATTCTCACCTCCAACTTCCTCATTGTTCTTTCTCGCTTCAAAAATGGAGACATTGATGTTTTTCCAGTTGATCTTACCGATATCTCCACGATACCGACGGTTTTTAGTTTCTCATATTCGACTGGTGGCCCGAAGAACCGGACTTATAAGACCGGCCAATCCGCCACCATCTTGATTTCGAAAGGAGACAGCGAAACCAAATCATTCACATTCCAAGCGGAAACGAGCGAGATTCTGGAAGAGTTCATATACACATTGTTCCTCCGTGCCGGACTCGCGAGGCATCGCCTCCTGCACTCCCCCTCTGATGATTCCTTGAGACAGAATCGCGCTGATCTTTCAGCGAAGGATCAGTCGAGCATCAAGGCGACAACTCGCGACGGAGAGTGTGTCTTGTGCGAAACGAGCGTCGCTACTGTGCGCCTCGGGCCGTGTGCTCACGTGCCCTATTGCCAGCAATGCTTCACGCAGGCGATGCGCGACTTGAATGACTTACAGCGATCAGGCAGTGCCTCTGCGAAGCCGCTACGTTGTCCCTTGTGCAATGCTGAAGTGACTGATGTGAATCTATAAAAGGTCAACCGTCCTTTCAATGGTTCTTGTCAGCAAGTCCTTCACCTTGGTAGCCGGTAAGTATCGGACAAGTCAATGAGGGGATGGGATCCTCACCGAGAGACAGTAGGCCAGAGCATGTTTAACAGGAAGCAAAAGCGGTGGCTTAAGAAAGGGGCTGCAAAGGATCGACCCATCAGTCTGATATTTTGCGGCTCAGTATCAACACGAAGTCTTAATTATCATTCGAAAATCTCCTTGTTTACGGATGGGATTTCGCGCAGTATCGAAGTGAGCTGTAGTTCGGGGTCCGCCTCATCAAGCATGTGGCTCAATTTCACAATTTTCGACTTTAAGGATGCGGCGCCTTTAAAGGCCTCTCGGTCTTCTTCGGAGGTCAAATCGGGGTCAGGGTGTGCGACCTTGATGCAGTACTCGATGAGAACCTCACTGATCGCTTCCGAGTGATCGCCGATTCTACAAACATCATCTAAGCAAATCACGACTATTTGAAGAAAAGCAGGTGGTACCTTGGCCAACAAGCCTGAACGAGGGTAATCAAGTTGTCGAGCACGAGCTCCACCACGTCATTAAAAACGAACTGGAGGCGCAAGATGCCCAGAAGGCGATTCTTAAGGCGATAGAGGTGTTGTACCAATAGAATCCCTCGCCGGCGAAATAGGTCCGGTCCATATCGCAAGTAAATCTATAGAAAGGGTGAATGGTATTTGATGTGATGGACAGCAAAGACACGGACCATGATATGCTCGACCATTTCCAGGAATTCAAGTTCATATGCGAATCGCTCAACAACGATTTCCACGACAATGTTCTCTTCCTCCCTCGATGACGACTCTTCGGAGTAAGAAGGCGAGGAGGCAAGGTGGACTAGTAGGGGAACCAAGACCGCCAAGAGAGGCGTCTCTCGGAAGATGAGATTGTGTTCGAGAACTCGAACGAGATACGTTCTCTCTTTTATCGACAATTCTAGAATCAGAAAGAGAATCAACACCCGAGGAGGCAAAGGAAAGGGGTACACAGAGACATACTCAGCCGATTGGTAATGAGCTCAGAGGAAATGACCGCCGCGACGATTTTCATGTCCTACAAACCCAATGAATTACACCAAAACAAAATCTGAAATAGATCAGTGTCTTTTCGAAGGTGAAAACTGGAGAAGACAAAGTACGGTGATAGGGATGGAGAAGAGGACGGCAAGGTTGTCGATGACGGCTTCAAGATGGCGCTCGCTGAGCCTCTCCATGAGGCCTTTCTTTTTGACAATCTGCTCGTGAAAGACCACTGATGCAATTCTCAGTCGATCTTGAACATCAAAAGTCATTTCGAGATCGATCTTCTCCTCCTCTTTCTCCTTGCCTTTGCCATCTGAAGAGATGGTAGCGGCATCTTGGATCTTGGGCTTCGATGTGTGCAATGCGGGTTTCTTGGCATGTTTGGATTTTAATTTGAGTTGCTGAGAAATATTTAATTGAAGGATAACCTCTTCAAAATGGACCAAGATGAGGTCATCCAAGGACCCACCGCGTCTTTTTAGAAGGAGATAGCCCAATTTCATAACCGTTTCATCGGACGCAGCCGTCCTCCAGTCGAGCTTTGTTTTATACTTTTCGTAGGAAGTTTTGTTTTCGTGGAAAAGAGAATCCATTTTCGACGAATAAGATAAGAAAAGGTATAAGAGGGAAGCGGTCAGGGACTTGAGCTCGGCGAGGTTCTCCGTGAATTCGATTGGGGAAACCTCGATGACTGACTTAACCATCGATACTTGATACTCGGGGTTTTCCTCAGCCTAAAGTGAAACCCAAATGAAATCCAAATTCTAAGGGAATTGAGATGACAAAAAAATCTAAGAAGGTCGGTACAGTTGATAGAAGGGATTCGTAGATAGAGGGAACGAGAGGGAAGACGTGGTGCGCTCGTCTGAGAAAGGCCGCGCATTCCTCTATGGCCGCGCCTCCTTCATGCTCATTAGGATTCAAAACTAACGAAAAATTGTAAGTAAGTAATGACTCGAAAAAAGGAAAGAATAAAAGGAGGAAAATAGAGGAAAGAAGTAAAACCTTCGTCGACAGCGCGGCCCAACTTGGTCATGGGAAGGACGAGAGTGTCAATCAAGTAGAACAAGAGCGCCTCTAAATTCGATCTTATCATTGTTTTGATATCCTACGGTTTAATAAAATGAGATTTACTATCAAGTTAACAAAAAGGGTTTGGAGAAGGAGGAAGAGCAAGGGAAGAACCTCGCTATCTTTGAACTCCAGGAGCCGAGCCCGCTTCACCTCCTTCACTCGCGGCCCTTCTCCAGTGGCCCCAAGCCCAAAGAAGCTTCCTCTATCCTCTTCATTATCTTCACCGGGACCAAAATTCAATAACTGATTTGAAGAATTGGAAGTTTGTTGAGTTTCTAGTGAGGACAGGGCGGAGAGAATGACGGCGACTTTTCGTCGAGGATCGTCGAGCGCGAGGAAAGTCTCGAGGGGAAGCGAAAACTCTTTGTTTGACTTGGCGCCATCCAGACCCTGAATCGTCGCATATATCTTTCCCAATAATTCTAATGGTATGACAATATCTGAGCGAATACGGGATGAGAAAGCAAGGGAAGGCGAGAGGGAAGAAGGAGCGCGGGGGAAGATTCGACGTTCGAGATGTCGGAGGGAAGAGGGGAGCGGACCTCCGGGTTCCATGCAATTGCTATCTTAATCTTTTCTTTATATGTATTTCACTCTCCGTTATATCGAGTAAGTTATTTCGTGGCTACAATAAAGAAAGTGAGCCCGGCCATTGCCCCCCGTCGCCGGATACAGTAGCAAATTCCCGCCCTGGGACGGTTTGACGCGACAACTCCCGCCTCACGAGTTGCAATACCGGTACTTGGTGAGCCCATCAAAGGCGAACAAGATCAGCTCGTACGTTTCTATCAGCAAGTTGCGCCTCTACCCAGTTGAAGAACAGGATGCTTCTATGTCCATGTCTCTAAAAATCACATTTCGTTTCTTTGTTCCTGTTTTTGTTCCTTTTGCAACTTTCTCCGCTCTGCTCTTTGCTTCGTAATCTCGTCGCGCAGGGCATAGAACTCTTCATTCACCTTCTTCTGGTGTGGTCTGCTATCCTCCAGGGTCTTCCAAGTGCGCGGGTCGACCTCGCCCTCGGGCAGTTTGCCTCCATTCAATTTGATGAGGAGGTCCTTTCTCGTGTAGTACACCTTCCAGACCTCATCGTTCAAGGTCTTGGCGTCCACCTCGTCCTGGATGCGGTCTTGAGTCGCTTCTTCCTCGATTTCTTTTAGCCGCCTAAGCTCCTCCTGCTCTGCCTGCAATTGGAACCAGGATAACAAAACAATGCAATGTAATGAGTGGTAAGAAGAGCAAAGAAAAGGATATACCAAAGTAAGAAACCTGAAAATGTCCAACTCGTTCTCCAAGAAATCGCGCAGCTCGGCATCCATGAGGATCTCCTCCAATGTCGCCGCCTTTTTTGCATTTTCCTCTTTTTCCAGCACTTCATCATCAGTTTGAGGGTGATTCATAATTTTTTCATCGGAAATTGATAACTTATCGGCCTGGGAGACCATTCCGGGCTGTTTCTCGTTCATATTCGAATCGGACCCAACGACTTGGTTGGGTCTGTTGTGGAAAAGAGGGACCACGGTCTGGGGGAAATCATATAGGTAGCCACCATTTTCAGTAAGGTTCATCACAGAAATTCCAGACTACAAAAAAGAAAGATGAGATGTGGTGATGATACGAATGAAGGAAGCGACAACGATTACCAAAGGAATGAAGCATTTCATCGAACGGCCATTGTACCAAACGATGAGGACACCATCTTTCCGTATATCCGCCTAGGCAAACAAAAAAGTCGATCACTCGACATTGGAGCTGTAGAACTCAATTTCATATGGTACCTCGCAAGAGAAGCGGGAATCGTAAGGGAAGCCGTCAGTGAGCTCTTCCTAAGGTGGAGGATCAGAACGGCTGCGAGTTGTGGATGAGAAAAGTGAAAGGGTACAGGGGACGTAACGCGAATGGTGGCCCCTTCCACATGACCATCGTGGAAATTGAATCCCTTATAGGCGCAATCGGGCTCCCAGTTTGGACAACACGACGCGAGGCCTTTTGATGGAAAATAGCATCAGAAATGGAGAAATAACTCGAGGAGAAAGCCGAAGAATGGACCAGAAGCGACTTTGGCGCTGAAGCAGCCAGCGATGTGAGACAAGGCCGCACTCGTCGAACAAAGCCACCTAAGATAAAGGAAGAGAACTTCAGTTGGGAGGAGTAGTGAGGGGTCGAGCTGACCTAACACCAACTAACTGAACGTGGACCTCGTTCCCACTCAGAAGTCGTCGGAAGCAATCACGGGTCGTTTAAGATAAGTAAAAATACTATGAACAAAATTTGCCCAAACGTGAAAGAAGTGGGAAGTGATTTCAATTCGTCGACCTCGAGCTACGGCTCGACGAAAGAAGGGTGCTCAAACTACCACACAGTTCGGCGCAGGTCTCAGCCTGGCGGCAATGGAACTGCATTAAATTATTTTAATATATATTATTGTGGCCATTTAAAATGAAATCAGTACGTGGTGGCATCGGCGACGTGGATGGGCTCGGGGCCATAGTTATAGACGCACCAAGCACTCGCCCAGCCCGCCCACGACAGCGCGAGCAGCGCGGCCCACAGCTCTCTCCGCGGCCGTAACTCCATCCAGATTTTTAGAAATGTATATGTATATAATGTGAAATAGGAAGTGGGCCCACTACGAGGGCAAGAGGCCCCCGAGAACAAATGATCGGCAAGTGGCAACGAGTAGAATGACGTCATTCACAGCGGAACCTGCAGACTCCTCAGACTTCATCAGGTTTTATAGATTTCAACATCAAACTAATGCACATAAATCTAGGCGATATATATTCAGCAAACTAAGGTGTTTACGAGCTGAACTTGAAGGGACTGTTGCCGACTGGCGTTCCGTTGATCTGCACGTCCACAGAGAAGTCGCAGCCGCCCTTGTTCACGGTCAGAGTCGTCGTGAAAGTGCCGTCACCATTCGCCACAGTTTTCAAATTGCTGTAAGATCCCTATGGGAGAGTATGAGACGACAATCATGATTCTTCCCATTTTCTGCCAGAGCAAGACGAGAATTGAAGAACAAACTGCAAGAGGAAGAGAATCCACAGCACTCCAACCAAGATCATACTATGTTTATCCGAGAAATTTTAGGGATAATAAATACCTCTTGGCCGGTAACAGAGAGGCCAATCTGGTCAGCCAGGTCGACGGTGAGGGGAGCGCCACGAGTGTCGCAAACAATCGTCTTCAGAGTGAGCGTGGAACCAGCCGCGGCCTTCGTCGGGCCCTCGACGCGGCTCAGCTTGGCGTCAGTCTCTGTGGAGTTGCAAATCAGAGAAATCAAGACATGAGGAATAGATGTCTGCTTGGCTGTACGATCGCTGACGACCATCTTGTAGGTCTCGGTGAATTTGCCGCGAACTTTCGCAGTGACCTTGTACTCACCAGCGACCGAAGGAGTGAAGAAGATGCCATATTTATTAGCGGCACCACGCGTCTGAGTGACGGCACGAGCAGGACCTATACAGACTGTCAGAAGATTACGCTCCGGAATGATGGTGGATCAGAGAGAAACGCTTAGGAGGTGTTCATCGCCACAAAACATCAAGCATTGATAATACGCTGAAAGATGATGTATTAACCCGAGAAAAGAAGGCAAGAAGAACCCTCCACGCTGCCGGTGACATCGGCGGGGCTGACGATTGCGGGCTTCGCCGTCGACGCGTCGTAGATGCCGAAGGAAGCCTTCACCTGCGTGCCGACTCGGCCGCCGCTCAAAGTGAATTTGATCGACAAATTCGCATTATCGTCAGCAAAATATTGCTGCAAGAAAA
>Ga0154020_10009589_pt1 | contig 11138 bp, 7 predicted proteins | sample Klosneuvirus_201_FD_109709 | JGI IMG/M metagenome (GOLD analysis project Ga0154020, IMG submission 109709) | Active sludge microbial communities from wastewater, Klosterneuburg, Austria - Klosneuvirus_20160825_MG | ecosystem: Engineered > WWTP > Aerobic digester > Activated sludge | place...
GCGAATGCACCGTGAGCTTCGCACTGGCGGCAGGAACGACTTCGCCGAGACGCAGATCTTTCGGCGTGGTGAGGTTGATGGTCACGCGCGCGCCGTGATACGTGGCGCTGATCACTCCCGCACCCGTCTCGAAGCTCGTCTTGTCGCCAATGCTCGCCACGCTCTGGACGAAACGCGCGAAGCAACGCGCGCCGTTGCCGCACATGTCCGCCACGGAACCGTCGCTGTTGTAGAACTCCCACGACCAGTCGGCCTTGCCCGAGGTGTTCGGAACGAGCAGCAGCAAGCCATCCGCGCCGATGCCGCGCTGGCGGTTGCAGAGACGAACGATCTGTTCGTTGGTCAGCTTGATCCGGCCGGCGCGATTATCGATGAGAATGAAATCATTCCCGGCGCCGTTCATCTTCACAAAGTCCAAAGTCATGGCGCGGCAACGTAGCAAAAGATTCGCAACTGCAAAGGGGAAAATCAGCGTGCTGCCAGCATCCCGCCGGCAGAATCCTCATTGATGTCACTGCGCTTTCCTAATCTCGCGTTCGCCTCCCCACTACCCTCTGGACAGACCAATGCCATGAGGCAAATATCCAATATGATGAAGGACGAAGGCGACGGGTTCGGGCGTAATGCCAGAGTTATCACCAATCCTGTTTTTACCTTCCAGTCTGCGAATCTCACATGAGCACTCTGCTCTCATCCATCGAACACATTACGCGTTCAAGGGCCTGTCGGATCGCATTCAGGCGCTGGGGCAGTCACTTGTTCGGTGGAAAACCGCCCATTGAGTATTCCGGCATTAAGCCCCCCGCCCCGATTCACCACATTCTGACTCTGGATACGTATGATCGCCACTCTCCCATCCGATTTGAAGACATCAGATATGTTCCGCTCGTGTTTCCCCTCGCCTATTCGATGGGTGGCGGTGCGATCAGTTACCAAGTCGTCGATGACCAGAAAATCAAGATCTCTCACCTATCGAAGTTTCGGCCAGAGGATCCTTCCTACATGCTTCTGGATTCGCTGCCGGAACGACGTGCTTCATTGATTGCCCTCACATATGCGGAAAGGCGAATCCTTGGGTCTGACATTCTCGACCGTTCGCTCTTGGATAGGTGGCGGATGCGTCGTCTTTGGAATGGTGAGTGTTTTCGTGTCGCTGGGATGTTGAGATATGAACCCAGCCTGGGCTCGTGTCCTGCAAAGAAAGATGCAGAACAGAATGGCTGCACTGCCTGGCGATTCGCACATTTTCCAGCGTCGAAACGTCCGTTCGGTGATATATGGCACGAGTATTCATCCGATGTCTGGTTCTGCTTCGCGCTTTGCTTTGATTGCGGAACGATACATGCCTTCATGGATTGCACCTGACCGTGCGTGAAGGCGAACATCCGTCGTCGTGATCACGGGGCGGTGAAATCTACCCGCAAGCTACCAACAGGACGCTACTCGTAGCGCAGCGCGTCGATGGGATCGAGGCGGGCAGCCTTGAGCGCCGGGAAGAAGCCGAAGACGATGCCGATCACCGCGCTCACGGTGAAGGCCATGATGACGGAGCCAGTCGAGATCAGCGTGGGGAATTGGAAGAGTTTGGTGAGCAGCGGCGCCAGCCAGTAGCCGGTCGCAATTCCCAGCGCGCCACCGGTGATGCTCAGCAGGACGGCTTCGGTGAGGAATTGCCGGAGCACGTCGCGTCCGCGCGCGCCGACGGCGAGGCGGATGCCAATCTCGCGCGTGCGCTCTGTCACGCTGACGAGCATGATGTTCATGATGCCGATGCCTCCGACCACCAGAGAGATGCCGGCGAAGAAACCGATCAGGATGGTCATGATGCGGTTGTTGGCGTTGAAGAAGTCCGACGTCTCCTGCTGCGTGCGGACCATGAAGTCATCGTCCTTGCCATCGGTGATTTTATGCCGCTGGCGGAGCAGCTCGGTGATCTGCTCTTGCACATCCGCGATGGCCTCAGGGGATTCCGCCGACACGAAGATGGCGCGAAACCGCGTGTCGCCCGAAAGACGCTTCATCACGCTGGTGTAAGGGACGAGAATGATGTCGTCCTGATCCTGACCGAAGCTGCCGGAGCCTTTAGCCTCGAGCCAGCCGACGATGGTGAATGGTGCGCTCTTGATGCGAATCACCTGGCCGACCGGATCCACATTCTCGCCGAAGAGAGTCTTGGCCGTGGTGGAACCAATCAGGCAGACCTTGTTGGCGTTGCGCACGTCGGTTTCCGAAAAATTATCCCCGGCCTGCACGTTCCATGACCGGGCCGCGAGATACTCCGCGCTCACCCCCATCACTGACACCGAGGTGTTCTGGTTTCCCGCCGCCACCTGGCCGGAGCTGCGCACCTCGGGACTTGCCGCAGCAACTCCCGAGACCTCGCGGCGAATCGCCTCGTAGTCGGATGGATCGAGATTTGGCGCCATGCCGAAGCCGCCGCGCACGCCGCCGCGCGACATGTTGCCGGACATTACCGTGAGGAGATTCTGCCCCATGCTGGCGATGCGCTTGTCGACTTCAGCCTTCGCCCCCGTGCCCATGCTGACACCGACGATGACGGCGGAAATGCCGACGATGATGCCGAGCATGGTGAGAAACGAACGCAGGATGTTTCTCCGGAGAGCGCGCAGGGCGATTTTGAAGACAGCGATCATGGCTCAGGCTAGTTGTACCGCTTTTTGTTCCGCATCCAACCGCGCCAATTCTTCGGACGCGATCAGTCGCTTCGCCACCTGCTCGTCGCTGCGCACCAAACCATCCCGCATCACGACGACGCGCCGGCAATAGTGCGCGATGTCGAGCTCGTGCGTGACCATGGCAACGGTCATGCCCTGATCATTCAAGCGCTGGAAAATGCCCATGATCTCGATGCTGGTTCGCGAATCGAGATTGCCGGTCGGCTCGTCCGCCAGCAGCAGCTTCGGCTCGTTCACCAGGGCGCGCGCGATGGCCACACGTTGCTGCTGACCGCCGGAGAGCTGGCTGGACGTGTGATCGTAACGGTCGCCCAACCCGACCATCTCAAGAGCCTTCATCGCGCGATCGCGCTGTTCACGGTTCGGCAATGGCGGGCGCGAGTAAAGCATTGGCAGCTCGACGTTCTCGAGCGCAGTGGTTCGTGAGAGCAGGTTGAAGCCTTGAAAGACGAATCCAATCTTTTGGTTCCGCAAATCCGCCAGTTCGTCGCGATTCAGTTCGCCCACGTTCACGCCATCGAGCAGGAAGCGGCCGCTCGTCGGCCGGTCCAGGCAACCGAGCGTGTTCATCATCGTGCTCTTGCCGGAACCCGACGCGCCCATGATCGCCACGAACTCGCCCTTTTGAATGGTGAGCGTGACACCGCGCACCGCATGCACCTGGACCTCGCCGCTGATGTAGGTCTTGCGGAAGTCTTCGAGCTGGATGACTGGAGTGCTCACGTTGCGGGTGGATTCAAGATCGCTCTGGGCAACGCAGGCTTAACGTCGGCCGGGCCCGCCAAATGGACTGCCAAACGGCGCCGTCGGGCCAGCGGCGGTGGTTGCCGAACTGACCGTGCCCACCACCACGACATCGCTCTCCTTCAAGCCCTCGATCACTTCCGTGTTCGTGCCGTCTGATACGCCGAGCTTCACGGTCACTGGCTTCAGCACGGACTTCGCCGCGCCTGTCGCAGACGTTTCCTTCTCCAGCAGGTAAATGGTCTGCGTACGCGGACCTTCCGGCTCGCTGCGACGCTGGCGTGGACGCTCACCACCGCCTTCGGAACCGCCACCGCCCCCCCCGCCGCCCTGCGCAAAGCGCGCGCGCATCTCAGCCATGATCTGCTGATACTTCTCCTTTTGCTCCGCGGTGAGCGACGCCTCGTAAGCCGTCCGTTCCTCGTCGGTCGGACGACGTCGTTCACCCTTGGCCTGCCACGGCGGAATCGGCAATCCGGCGAACGGACCGCTGGTGGCGAGTTCCACCGTCGGCTTGTCCGCGGCCGGCGCATTCGTGGCGCCGGCAATCACCGCGCCAGTTGGCGGACGGAATCGCAGCGCAGAATTTGGAATCCGCAGCACGCCCTTCTTCTCGGTGGTGACCGTGTTCGCGTTAAAGGACATGCCGGGACGCAGCTTGAGGTCGGAATTGTTGACCTCGACGACGGTCGTGTAGGAAACGACGTTCTGGTTGGTGTTCGCCGCAAAACGCACCTGCTGAACCTTGCCCGAAAACTTGCGCGCGGGAAACGCGTCCACCGTGAAGTTCACCGTCTGGCCATCCGCCACGTTGCCGACGTCCGCCTCGGACACGGCGGCTTCGATCCGCATTTTCGAAAGATCATTCGCGATTACGAAGAGCGTCGGGGAATTCAAGCTGGCCGCAACCGTCTGGCCGACCTCGATCTTGCGCGTCAGAATCATGCCGTCGATCGGCGCGTAAATGGTCGTGCGGCTCAGATCCACCTTCGCCCGATCCACGTTCGCCTGGCGCATCTTCACGTTGGCTTCGGCCTGACTGAGGTTCGCGCGTGCCTCATCGAACTCCGACTTCGAGATCAGCTTGCCCGCGAACAGATCCTTGGCCCGGGTAAAATTCAACTGCGTCAACTCCGCCGCCGCCGCCGAGTTCGCCAGCTCCGCCTCGGCCTGAATGAGCGCGCGTTCGTAGGTCGCCGGATCAATCTGCGCGAGGAGGTCCCCCGTCTTCACCTTGTCGTTGAAATCCACCTTCACGTCGAGCAGCGTGCCGGAGATCTGGCTGCCCACCTCAACATTGCGCACCGGCGTCAGTGCGCCATTCGCGGTGACGGACTGCACGATGTCGCCCGCGGCCACCGGGGCGGTCTTATACTCGACCGCCGCCTGACTCTCGCGCTTGGTCGAATACCACTGCCAGCCGCCGTATCCGGCGCCGACAAGCAGCACCAGAAACACCCACTTTCCCCAGCCTGATGATTTCGCGTTGGCCATAAATGATCTGAACTTGATGCCCGCCGGGCGCACTCAATCGCATCACGCCGGCCCGGACGGCAACCGCGTCGTTATCCCTGTTTCAGGGAGGGTTGGCAATGAATCGTTGGCTGTCTGGAGCCCGGCCACCCAAAGACGTCGCTTTCAAGACACGCCATCGCCCGCTCCGGTTACCGGTGCAATGCCGACGTTGAAATCGCTCGCTCTCGTCCGGCCTTCGCGCTCAAATCCGTCCACTCATGAAACCGTCGTCGCGCCGCTCCTCGCCTCACGCAATCCTTCGCCGCCTTTTCGCCGTCGGTGCGTTCGCCGTCCTCGTCACCAAGACAGCTTGGGCCGCCGACCAACCGCAGTGGGGAATCGCCTGGACGCGCAACATGGTTTCTCACGAGCGCAACCTGCCCGACTCCTTCGACCCGCGAGCCGGAAAGAACATCAAGTGGGTCGCGAAGATCGGAACCGAAACGCATTCAACGCCGATCATTTCCAACGGCCGCGTGTTCCTCGGCACGAACAACGGCGAGAAACGTGATCCGAAACACGACGGTGACCGCGGCGTGATGATGTGTTTCAACGAAGCCGACGGCAAACTGCTCTGGCAACTCGTCGTGCCGAAACGCGAGGAGGATCATTATCACGACTGGCCCAAGTGCGGCATCTCGTCGCCCGCCACCGTGGAAGGCGACCGCGTCTATCTCGTCGACAATCGCGGTGTGGTTCTTTGCCTCGATGTCCACGGCATGGCGAACGGAAACGATGGACCGTTCCGCGATGAAGGCGCCTACATGACACCTCGCGGCACGAACGCTCCCGCGCAGCCGCTCACGCCCGGGCCGCTCGATGCGGACATCCTCTGGGCACTCGACCTGACGAAGGAAGCGGGCATCTGGTCGCACGACGCCGCGCACAGCTCAATTCTCATTCGCGGCGATCATCTCTATCTGAACTCCGGCACTGGCGTGGACAACACGCACGTGAAGATTCGCACGCCCGACGCGCCGAGCCTGGTGGTCGTCGACAAGAAGTCCGGTCGCCTTCTCGCCCACGAACGCCTCGGCATCGCGCCGAACATTTTTCACTGCACCTGGTCCTCGCCATCGATGGCGACCGTGAACGGACGCGAGCAAATCTTCTTCGCCGCCGGCAACGGCGTGGTCTACGGCTTCGAGCCGCTGGCCAAGACTCCTCCGCCCGGCGAAGTCGCCACGCTGCAACCCGTCTGGCATTTCGATTTCGACCCAACGGCGCCGAAGGAAAACGTCCATCGCTACAATCGCAATCGTCGTGAGAGCCCGAGCAACATCTACGGCATGCCGGTCTTCCAGGAGAACCGGCTCTACGTCGCGGGCGGCGGCGACATCTTCTGGGGCAAGAACGAGGCGTGGCTCAAGTGCATTGACGTGACGAAGCGCGGCGACATCACCACCAACGGCCTCGTCTGGACCTACACGCTCGAAAAACACGTGCTCTCGACGCCGGCGATCGCGGACGGTCTCGTGTTCATCGCGGACTGCGGACGGAAGTTTCATTGCCTCGATCTCGCAACCGGAAAGGGAATCTGGACCCACGACATCAAGGGCGAAGTCTGGGCGTCACCGATGATTGCGGACGGGAAGGTTTACCTCGGCACGCGCAGCGGACAGTTCCTCATTTTCGCCGCGAGCCGCGAAAAGAAAGTGTTGAGCGAGATGGAACTCGGCAGCCCGATCAGCGCCACCGTCACGCCCGCCAACGGCACGCTTTACATCGCGACGATGAAAGAGCTGTTCGCCGTTCAGCAGGCGGCCCGATAGAAACGAATGAGTTCGGGAGGTTCGGGTCGCCAGACGTTGAAGCGAGCGTTCGTTGCGTCGACGCCGAAATAACGACGTTCTCAAGGGTAAACCGGACGCCAGAGACTTGTTGAGCGACCTCGACACACTGCACACCATAAATCTGAGCGCCAGCAATGCGACCCGGACGAGTATGGCGATGGATTCCGAATACCTGTCACTTGTGGCAATGTCGACGTCTGTCAGACTTTCCCGAGCGCTGTTGATGCTATCTATCCGCAGACCACAATTTCGCAGTAACGCTGCTTGAGTTTACGACGGAGTTGGTTATCGTTTCACCATCCAACTGGCGATATTCGATTGAGATTTGGGAGGTTCTTCGCAAGCGCAAGATGCCTTCGTCAGACCCGAAACCGAACCTGTAGAGATTCCAATGAAAAAGGCAATGTTCGCTGCGGCCTTACTTGTCACAACCTCGATCGCGACGGCGACGGCAGATGGGACAGTCGGGTTCTACAACTCCGTCTTGGCGAAAATAAAATATCAGGCAGCAGTCGGAACCCCTATCGTCGACGCTCCTTTTGGAACGAGAATAGGCATCTTCTGGGGTACGAATCCCACCAACCTTTCATTGGTGTTGCCGACCACAACCATAATGCTCGATGGCGTCTTTAATGGCGGGGACGTCTATCCGATTCCCGGAACAGAAACTAGGCAGAGGGTCTATCTAAAATTCGCCGGTTGGGACGGGAGCGTGGGAGATCATTGGAGCAACTCTCCCGCCTACGGGGAGTCCAGCTTGGTTTTGACCGACGGGCTTGGGCCAACGATGGGGCCAGGCACTGTGGTCTGGCAAAGCGCCAGTGGCACCAGCACAAACAGGGTAAAACCGTTTACCATATACAACGCAACAGCGACGAATTTTCAAACCATCAATTTTCCAGTCATACCTGAGCAAACGTATGGCGATGGTCCGATTCAACTCAACGCGGTGGCTTCGTCTGGCTTGCCAGTGACCTATACTAGTCGTGATACGTCTGTGGCCCGAATTGAAGGTTCCACTGCAACGATCGTTGGAGCCGGTGTCACCTTTTTGAGTGCCTTCCAAGCCGGCACGGCCACCATCGCGCCTGCGTCCGCATCGCGAATGCTGGTAGTGCAAAAGGCCCCAGCTCTGATCTCCCTCGGCAATCTCGTCCAGCGTTACCCAGGAGACGGGACGGGGCCCTCCTACGTCACGGTGCCTCCGAACTTGGCAGTGACTTTTACTTACCCGCGGCTGGTTGTCCGACCGGTCGGCGTCGGGCGTTACGAGTTCACCGCCGCAATCGACTCTCGAAATTATGTCGGAAGCACGAACGGGCTGTTAGTTGTTCTGCCGCGCCTAGCTGCCGATAGCGCGGGCGGCGGGACCGTGGCCATCGAACCGCCATCTGGCGCCTATTTCGAGGATGGAACGGCCAGAGTCACCGCAAATGCAGCGCCCGGCTGGACTTTTATCCAATGGCTGGGCAGTGCGATTGGCTCCGCTCCAACGCAGACGGTGGCCATGACCCATGGCCGATGTCTGGAGGCTGTCTTCGGCACGACCTTAAGTGCAGTGACATCCACCGGCGGAAGTGTCCTGAAAAATCCGATGTCATCGCTCTATCCCTACGGTGAGGCCGTGCAATTGACCGCTATTCCGCCAGCTGGAACCTATTTTGAGTCTTGGACTGGTGGGTTCACGAGCACCGCCAATCCATTGAGAGTTCACGTCGTAACGCCCGAACCGAATATCGTAGCGAGCTTTGCACCTCTTTCGGCGGGATCCTGCGCGGTCACGGTGATTCCGGATGGACGAGGACGGGTCGAGCGAGTCCCTAATTCCAATGTCCTTGGGGCTGGAGAGAGCGTCGTGCTAACCGCCGTCCCGGACGAGGGCCAAGAGTTCCTCGGCTGGACCGGCGATGCAACCGGGACCACAAACCCACTGACAGTGGTTATGACCGAAAGCCGGACGATTACGGCCGTGTTTTCGCGGCGGCCTCGTTTGTCAATTCTTGGCTGTGACGGAGGAGCTGTTGAAAAACTGCCGATAGTTGTGACCGGCGATTATGGCGCGACATATACGATCGAATCGCGCAATATTTCCGGTGAGTCCAACTGGGAGGTGATTGGGCTCCTGGTGACGCCGTTCGGAACGAGCGAGTATCTGGAGACGCTTCCTCGTGGACCAAGCTCGCGTATCTATCGCGCCGTCGGCGATTGAGCTCCCGACACGCGCTGGAAGCCTTGTGGCTTCATCGAGCGAATGGAGCGACATTCGCTGAATTCCCGACATTGTTCGCCTGATAAGTCGACGCCACCTTTCCAGTTCACCGGCGATCCTTTTCAATTCATCGTCGTTTCACTTCGCAAGCGTCGCGCGATCATTACCGCTGGTGGCGTCATGCTAAGTGTCCGCTCAGAGCAACGTGAGCTGTTGACCGGTCGGCTCGACCAATCCACTGACGCCCAGCCCGAGCAGGCGCAGCGGCCGGTTCACCAGCCGTTCGCGCCCGAGCAGCCAGCAGCCGAGGCGGTAAATCTCGTTTGCTTCGAGCAATGGCTCCTCCACCGAAATCTGCCGCGTGAGCGTGGAGAAATCTCCGTAGCGAACCTTCACTTGAACGGTGTGCGCGCCGAGCCGCTTGCGCTTGAGCTTGGTGGAAATGTCCGTCGCTTGCTCGCGCAGACATGCGCGAAGGATCTTCCGATCCTCCGTATCGCGCTCGAAGGTTTCCTCCGCACTGATGCTCTTGATCTCGTCGCCCAGTTCCAGCGCGCGATCATCTTCGCCGAACGCAAACTGACGCAGGCGCGGTCCCCACGAACCCACGAGCGCGCGCAGGTCACCCGGATGATCCTGAAGATCACCGATGGTCCGCAAACCAGCGTTCACCAGCACTTGCTCCGTCACCTTCCCGACGCCGTGAATCGCGCGCACGGGCATGGGACGCAGGAACTCCACCTTGTCACGTTCAGGAACAAGCGTGAGGCCGTTGGGCTTCTGAAAATCGCTGGCCAGCTTCGCCAGCAACTTGTTCGCGGCGATGCCGATGCTCGCGGACAACCCACGTTCCTCGCGAATCCGACGCTTCAACTCGCGCGCGATCGGCAGTCCGGCGAGCAGGCATTCATCCGCATTGGAACCGGGACATTCTGCGGAGAGATCGAGATACGCTTCGTCGATGGAGACCTGTTCGATGATCGCGCCGCTGCCGGCAATTATCTCCATGATGCGCCGCGACTCGGTGCGGTAGGCCTCCATGCGCGGGGGAACGAAGATTCCTTTGGGACAAAGCCGCCCGGCGGTGGAACTGGGCATCGCGGAACGAACGCCAAACTTGCGGGCCTCGTAGCTCGCAGCCGCGACCACGCCACGACGGGAAGGAGGCGCGCCGACAATGACGGGTTTGCCGATCAGCTCAGGACGATCCCGCTGTTCCACGGACGCGTAGAACGCATCCATGTCGAGGTGGAAGATGACGCGCGGCATGTTGAGAATCTCCGCCGTCACCGAGCCGGCCAGCACTCACCATAGCGCGGCACTCAGCCCTGGCCGGAGTAATAGGCGTCGACCTTGGCGGCGACATCCTTGTAGCCGATGTCGTTTTCGTAAATCTGCTTGAACTGCTCAATGGCTTCCTCGCGCTTGCCCATTTTTTCGAGCACGCAGCCGAGCATGTAGATCATTTCCTTCTTCTCGTCATCCCAGCCGGGCTTTTCCTTGAGCGCGTCCTGCATCTTGCGCGCCGCCATGTCGTTCATGCCCTTGGCGGCAAGACACTGGCCGAAGAACGCCATCGCCTGCAAACGTCGCTGCGGATTGGCCTGCGCCTTCTGGAACTCGGCCATCGCTTCGTTGAACTTGCCGGCCTGGAAGTAGAGCTGGCCGAGCTCGAATTTGATCTGGAGGTCGGTCGGGTAACGCTCGGCGCGCTTGCGGAGTTCCTCGAGCTGGACGGAAGCTTTCTCACCCTTGATTTGCGCAATCTGCGCAGCGTGATCCGGGTTCGCCGCATCGAGCTGGGCAAGCTGCTGGTCGTATCGTTTCAAGACGATGTCAGAAATCGCCTTCTCCAGCGACGCATCGGCGCCTTGCTCCGAGGAACGGATGCGCTCGTAGTACTCGATTGCCTTGTCGTAATCCTTCTTCTGCGCGTAAAGCTCGGCGACACTGCGCACGAGCTTCATGTTGCGCGGTTCGGCCACAAGGCGGGCTTCGTATTCCGTGATCAAATTGCCGGCGACGTCATCGGTTTTCACGGCCCGGGCTTCCTGCTCCAGCTTCACCGCCTCGTCCTTGTTCTTCAGGATGTCGCGATAGCTTCCACTGCCGTCCGCCAGGGCCTCGTAGCCGCCTTCGTTGAGCGTCTTGCGCGCGGAAAGGTTCTTGAGCGCGGCGGAA